>ENA-ORBV01017444-ORBV01017444.1-microbial-mat-metagenome-genome-assembly--contig:-NODE-17444-length-10261-cov-3.346622_pt1 | contig 10261 bp, 10 predicted proteins | sample MGYA00237777_ERZ505514 | MGnify/ENA primary metagenome ERZ505514 (study PRJEB26160, sample SAMN06269048) | microbial mat metagenome | isolation source: Oligotrophic lake microbial mat | place...
TCTCTACGGTGGCCAGATCGGCCAGGCAGAGCTCGGTCTGGATCACCTCGATATCCGAGATCGGGTCGACCTTGCCGGACACGTGGATCACGTTTTCGTCGTCGAAGCAGCGCACGACGTTGACGATCGCGTCGGTTTCGCGGATGTGCGAGAGGAACTGGTTGCCCAGCCCCTCACCCTTGCTGGCCCCCGCCACCAGGCCCGCGATGTCGACGAACTCGACGATCGCCGGCACCACACGCTCGGGCTTGGCGATGGCGGCCAGCCGCGCCAGCCGCGGGTCGGGCAGCGCGACGACGCCGACGTTCGGGTCGATGGTGCAGAACGGGTAGTTCTCGGCCGCGATGCCGGCCTGGGTCAACGCATTGAAAAGGGTCGACTTGCCGACATTGGGCAAGCCGACGATGCCGCATTGCAGGCTCATGGCGATTTCTCGGGAAGCGAGCCGCGGATTGTAGGTCGGCCTTTGGTCACGGACGCCTGCGCGAGCCCATCGCCCGGCCGCAAGATCAACACGTTGCCGACGACTGCCAGTGCGGCGCCCAACCAGGTCAGCGCCACCGGCGCGAAGCCCTCGAAGGCGGCTGAGATTGCCAGTGCCAGCACGGGGGTCATGACGCCCACGGTGGACGCTGCGCCGGGGCCGATGCGCTGCTGCAAGGTGAGATAGCAGGCAAACGCGATCACCGAGCCGGCCAGCGCCAGGTAGGCCAGCGACAACCACCAGGCAGGCGCGTCCAGCGGCGACGGTAGGCTCAGCGTCAGCGATTGGCCGCTGAGGCCGGCGATGGCCGCCGAGAGCGCGGCGCTGTACAGCATGCCCCAGCCCATCGCCGGCCAGAGCGACAGCCGGTGCGTGGCATTGCGGCTCGCCAGCAGGCTGCCGACGCCCGAGAGTGCCACCGCGCCGGCGGTGTACAAGGCGCCCGGCAGCGCTGCCGGGCCGGCCCGCAGCGCTGCGAACTCGGGCGCGAAGATCATCGCCACGCCGGCCATGCACAGCACGCCGCCGATCAGGAAGCGCGGCGACAACGGGCCGCGCCAAAGCAGCCAGGCGGCGATGCCGGTGACCAGGGGCGAGGCTGAGTAGCCCACGGCGACCAGGCCGCTCGGCACATGTTTCTCGGCGTGGTACACGCAGACGTAGGCCAGCGAGTACATGAACACGCCCTGCAGCGCAATGCGCAGGTGTTCGCCGGCTGTGCAGCGCAGGCGGTCGCCGCGCCAAACGGCCACACCCAGGGCCAACAGGCCGGCCAGGCCAAAGCGCAGGGCCACGCTGGTTTCCGGCGGCGTGTGCTCCAGCTGGTACAGGATGGCGTGCCAGGTGGTGCCCCAGATGGCCACAGCGATGGCAAACAGCTGCCAGCTCGGCAGACTGCGTGGGTTGCGCATGACCTCAGAAGTTGAGCGTTGCGGTCGCGCGGGCACCGACTCGCAGCCGGTGCAGCGTGCCCGAGACGATGATGGCGTTCATGCCGAAGGCCAGTGCGCCGTCGATGCGCGGCTCGGCACGGTAGCCCGCCAGGATGTCGGTCACGGCATGGCCTTGCGTGGCAGTCGCGGGATCGACATCGGGGATCGAGCAGCGGCCGCAGGGCTTCACCAGCTTGATCAACACCGGCCCATCGGGCGAGTCGATGCTCAGCTCGTCGATGAAGTCTTCGCCGTGCGCGTCCTGGATGCCGTCGAGCACGATGTTGGGCCGAAAGCGCTGCATCGAGACGGCGTCATGCCCCGCAGCGAGGAGGCGCCGGTTCAGTTTGGCCAGCGACGCGGTCGAGGTCACCAGCAGCGCAAAGCCGTCGGCAAAGGCAGTCTCGGCTTCGAAGGGCCCCGTCCACTGCGGGTCGCTGAGGCGGCGTGTGGCCGGGTCGAAGCGCGCCAGGCGCACGCGCTGGCCGAGGAAGTCGCTGAACCACTGCGCGGCCAGGTCGCCCATGTCGTAAGCGGCCACGCTGTCACCCCAGACCCTGACGCGGCAGGGCGCCTCGACCGTGTCGAGCAAGAGATGCAAGGCCAGCATGCCGGGAGCACGCAGCACCACATCGCTGGCGCGCAGCGTTGGTCGCACCAGCACCATGCGTGGCAATTCGCGCTGGCTGACGAACTCGCCCTCGCTGTCCACCACCATCCAGGCGCGGTCATGCTCCAGGCCGGTCTCGACCAGCAGGGCTTCGTCGACGGCGATGCCGGCACAGGACTTGACCGGGTGCACCAGCAAGCTGGAAATCAGCAACTCGTCGGTTACCGAGGGGGCAGCAGTGCTCACGTGAAGGTCCCATCCGTCGTGCGTTGTGTCCCCGCGGCGTTGAGGGGCTCTGGGAGAGTTTCGCATTCCAGCCGCAAACACCGCAGGGCATCCAGGAAAACTAGAATCCACGTCAATGAAAGCTTTCGACGTGCAGATCCTCGGCAGCGGCATCGTGGCGTCGGCCGCAGCGTTGGCCTTGTCACGGCAGGGCCTGTCCGTGGCGCTGACTCCCGCGCGGGCGACGGCTGTCGAAGACGTGCGCGCCTATGCACTGAACGCGGCGTCGGTCGGCCTGCTGGAAGCCCTGAAGGTCTGGGCCGCGTTGCCGACGGACTGCCGAACTGCCGTGTATGACATGCGTGTCGAGGGCGATGCCGGGCCCGCCAGCGCCCTGCGCTTCTCGGCCTGGCAACAGCAGGTGCGCGAGCTGGCCTGGATCGTCGATGCCCAGGCGTTGCAGGCCGAGTTGGCGTCGGCGTTGCGCTACGCGGCGCATGTCGAGCACACCGCCGAGCCGGTGCAAGCCAGCTTGCGGCTGGTCGCCGAAGGCACAGCCTCGGCCACGCGCGCCACGTTCGGGGTGGCCTTCGAGACGCTGGATTACGGTCAGAGCGCGATTGCCGCGCGCCTGAGCACAAACCAACCGCATCAGGGCCTGGCACGGCAGTGGTTTCGTGCCCCGGACGTGCTGGCTCTCTTGCCTCTGGACCGCCCGGCGCCGGGCTGTGGCCTGGCTCTGGTGTGGTCCCTGCCGGCTGAGCGCGCCGCTGAATTGTTGGCGCTGGAGCCCGAGACCTTCGAGGCCGAGTTGATGCACGCCACGGCCGGCGCCGCCGGCGACTTGACGCTGGCCAGCCAGCGTATGGCTTGGCCACTGACGATGGCGCGAGCCGATCGGGTCTTTGGTGCCGGCTGGGTACTGGTGGGGGACGCGGCGCACCGTGTGCACCCGCTCGCCGGCCAGGGGCTGAACCTGGGCCTGGCGGATGTGGCCGCGCTGGCCGGCGTGATCGGCGACCGTGAAGCCTGGCGAGGGCTGGGCGATCTTCGGCTGCTGGAACGCTACGCCCGAGAGCGCGCGGGTCCGACCCGTGCGATGCTTGGCATGACCGACGGTTTGCTGCAGCTTTTTGCGCACCCTTCGCCCTGGGCCAAGGAACTTCGCAACCGCGGGCTGGGTCTGGTGAATGCTGCCGCGCCGCTCAAGCGTTGGCTCACCGGCCGCGCTCTGGGCCTCTGAACACGGAACTTCCATGCTGATTCGTTCGATTTCTCTACTGGCCTTGGCTCTCTCACTGGCATGTCCCGCGCTGGCCCAGGAGGCGGTCATCCGCAAGAACCTGGCAGAGCGCTTGCCCGATTTTCCGAAGATCGACGAAGTCACACGCACGCCGATCCCCGGCCTGTGGGAAGTGCGCATCGGCAGCGACTTGCTCTACACCGATGAGCAGGGCAACCACATCATCCAGGGCACCCTGTTCGACACCAAGGCCAAGGTCAACCTGACCGACAAGCGCATCGAGAAGCTGACCGCCATCGACTTCGACCAACTGCCGCTGAAGGATGCGTTGGTCGTGAAGCAGGGCACCGGTGCGCGCAAGCTGGCGGTGTTTGCCGACCCGAACTGCGGCTACTGCAAGCGCTTCGAACGCGACCTGCTCGGCATCAAGGACGTGACGATCTACACCTTCCTGTATCCCGTGTTGGGGCCGGACTCGAACGAGAAGTCGCGCTCGATCTGGTGCTCGAAGGACGGCATGAAGACCTGGCGCGCCTGGATGATCGACGGCGTGACGCCGCCCAAGGTGACAGGCGCCTGCGACGCTGCCGCCATCGAGCGCAACACGGCCTTCGGCCGCAAGTACCGCGTCAACGGCACGCCAGCGGTGCTGTTCGAGGATGGCAAGCGCGTGCCTGGCGCCATGCCGGCGGCAGAGGTCGAGAAGCGCCTGGCCGAGGCCGCCAAGCCGGGCAAGCCTTAACCGGCGCCCCAGCGGTCAGGCGGCGGCCCGCACTGCGACGTGCTGGTGCAGCTCGTCCCAGAGCTGGGCGGCGCGAGCGGCCCACGCCTGGTAATGCGCGTCGGTGGGGGCGAAGTAGGGCACACCGCGCTCGACCAGGCTGTGCACCCGAGCGTGCAGCCCGGGGCACTTCGGCACCTGAGACAGCTGCATCTCCAGCTCGTGGAGTAAGGCATGGCGAGCGCACGGCTCAGCGGGCGCGATCAGTCGTTGGTAGATCGGATGGTGCAGCGGGGGGTGCATGTCGGCGTTGTGAGCGGCGTGGAGTCAGTCAACGCATGATCCCCGGCGGCGGCCGACCGACAGACCCAAACCTGCATGCTTGCGCAAAAGTAGCGCGAACTGTTTAACGCCCCGCTGCTCAGGCTTGTAACCAGACGGCCTGGCCGCCGCCAAAGCGAGCGCGGCGATGCCCTTGCGCATGCAGCTCGAGCCAGTCGATCGACAAGACGTCGGCCTGGATGAGTGCGAAGTGGCCCCGCTCTCCACGCGCTTGCAGGGCGGCGTCGAGCGCGCTGCCTGGGGCCTGTGCGCTCAGGTAGTCCTGCGCCGCTGGAGTGAGTTTCAGGCGTGCCCAATGGGAGCTGACTGCCAAGCCGTCGGTCTGCGCCTGCAGCTGCACGCGCAGGCGCAATTGCCAGCTCAGCGCGGGGGACCACAGCACCAGGGTGCCGACGGGGTGAGTCGTCAGCTGGGCCACCTTGGCGGCGCGCGCGTCGCTGAACATCGTCAGACGGTGCGACACGCTGTCAGCGCTGCGCAGCACCACGGTGCGCGCATCGCCGATTTCGCCGTCGGTGGTGGCCAGCACTGCGTTGCGCCAGGGGTGAGGCCCACGCTGGGTTGCAGCGGCGAGCTCCCGCCAGAGAGTCGTTTCAATCTCGACCAGGGAATCGAGTCGATCGGCAGCCACGCTCGTCAGGCCCTGTGTGCCGTGCCCGCGCGATCACGCTTCCCGGCGCAAGGCCGGGAACAGGATCACGTCGCGAATGCTCGGGCTGTCGGTCAGCAGCATGATCAGGCGGTCGATGCCGATGCCGCAGCCGCCCGCGGGCGGCATGCCGTACTCGAGGGCGCGGATGAAGTCAGCGTCATAGAACATCGCCTCTTCGTCGCCGGCCTCCTTGTGCGCGGCTTGGGCGGCAAAGCGCGCGGCCTGGTCTTCGGCGTCGTTCAACTCCGAGAAGCCGTTGGCGACTTCGCGGCCGGTGATGAACAACTCGAAGCGCTCCGTCACCGCCGGGTTGGTGTCGCAGGCTCGCGCCAGCGGGCTGACCTCGACCGGGTAGTCGGTGATGAAGGTCGGCTGCCACAACTTGGCCTCGACCACTGCCTCGAACAGCGCGAACTGCAACTCGGCCAGGCCCCAGCGCGAAGGTGGCTCTTGGCCCAGGGTCTTCAGCCTGGCATGCAGCAGCGCTGCGTCGTCGGCTTCGGCCGCCGTCAAGCCGGCGTGTTCGACCAGGGAGTTGCGCACCGACAGCCGTGCGAAGGGTTGATCGAGTTCAACCGGCTTGCCGGCATAGCTGAGCGTGGCGCTGCCCGCGGCCGCACGCGCGGCATGGCGTAGCACGTTCTCGGTAAAGTCCATCAGGTCGTGATGGTTCCAGTAGGCGGCGTAGAACTCCATCATCGTGAATTCGGGGTTGTGTCGAACCGAAATGCCCTCGTTGCGGAAATTGCGGTTGATCTCGAACACACGGTCGAAGCCGCCGACCAGCAGGCGCTTCAAGTACAACTCTGGCGCAATGCGCAGGAACATTTCCTGATCCAGCGCATTGTGGTGAGTCACGAAAGGCTTGGCGTTCGCGCCGCCCGGGATCGGGTGCAACATCGGCGTCTCGACTTCCAGAAAACCGTGCTCGACCATGAAATTGCGGATCGACGACACTGCCTTGCTGCGCGCAATGAAGCGAGCGCGAGCGGTGTCGTCCGTCATCAGGTCGACATAGCGCTGGCGGTACTTCTGCTCCTGGTCGGTCATGCCGTGGAACTTGTCGGGCAGCGGGCGCAGGCTCTTGGTGAGCAGCCGGATCGACGTCGCCCGCACCGAGAGCTCGCCGCTCTTGGTGCGAAAGAGCGTGCCTTCACAGCCGAGGATGTCACCCAGGTCCCAGCCCTTGAAGGTGGCCAGCGCGTCGGCGCCCACCGCGTCCTGCGTGACGTAGAGCTGGATGCGGCCCGAGACGTCCTGCAAGGTGGCGAAGCAGGCCTTGCCCATCACGCGCTTCAACATCATCCGCCCGGCCACCGTGACGCCGATCGCCTGCGGCTCCAGCTCCTCATTGGGCGTGGCGCCGTGCTTGTGGTGCAGGTCGGCCGCATGGTGGCGCGGCTTGAAGTCGTTGGGGAAGGCGGCGCTGCCCATGGACTTGGCGTGGGTGCGCAGCGCAGTGAGCTTTTCGCGGCGTTCGGTGATGAGCTGGTTTTCGGTGAGGTCCATGAGCTTCTGAGAATGCGCCGCGGAAACGCGAATTCTAGGGCGCGGGGCGGCGCGGCACGCGGGCGGTGGCCCGTCTTGTCGAGATCGACAGGGTTGCAAAATCGCCATGCAGTGGCGCAAATGCAGTCCTGTACCGGCGACTCCTGACTCCACGCACTTTGAACATCAAGGCAAACGACTACCGGCTGGTCGTGGCGATCTCGTACAAGCTGCAGATCGCCTCAGCTCGTACTGCAGGAGCCGGCGGTGGCTCTTGAACATTGCAATCTGATCGCGTGACGATCAAAGTGCAAGGAGGTTGACGAGAATCGCCCAGGTCACCGTCGAACGGCGTTTGGTCCAATACCCGGCTGTGGCGCTGTTGGGCCCACGCCAGGTCGGCAAGACCACCTTGGCTTGCGCTGTCGCTGCCCGGTATCCCGGCACGCTATTGCTCGACATGGAGCGCGAGTCCGATCGGGCCCCGCTGGCTCGACCCGTTCTTCCGCGCGCATCGGCGTCTGGGCGCCCGAGAATTGACGGAAAGTCGCGACTATTTGTCATCAGTCGGAATAATGGTCGCATGCAGCGCTCAGTGGAATCGTAGGTTTTGGCTGACTTGGCGCGCAAGATGGTGGTGCTCACCGGCGCACGACAGGTCGGCAAGACCACGCTGGCGCGGGCGTTGATGCCGCGTTTCGCAGAGGCCCAGTACCTGAACCGGGGCGTTCCTGCCGACCGCGCCGTGCTCCAGCGCCGTTCATGGAACCCGCGCGCGCGCCTGCTGGTGTTCGACGAGGTCCGCAAGATGCCTGCATGCAAGGCGTGGCTCAAGGGCGTGGTCGACGCCCGTGCCGACGGCCAGGCCTTGCTGGTGACGGGCAGCGCCCGGATGGAGACGTTTCGTCAGTCAGGCGAGTCGCTGGCCGGGCGCTACCTGCCGCTTCGCCTGCACCCTGTGTCCGTGCGCGAATGGTGCCAACAACAAGGCGCCACTCCTGACGACGCACTCGGCCGTCTGCTGCAGCGCGGCGGCTTTCCGGAACCCCTGCTCGCCGACAGCGACGACGAAGCGCAGCGCTGGCGGCGCCAGTACGCCACCGACCTGATCGGCGAAGACGTGGTCGAGTTCTCGCGTCTGCATGAAGTCAACACGATGCGCGTGTTCTTCGAACTGTTGCGCGAGCGCGCGGGCTCTCCGCTATCACTGGCGTCCATGGCGCGCGACCTGGCGGTATCGCCCAACACGCTGCGCCGCTGCCTCGACATCCTGCAGGCGCTGTACATCGTCTTCATCGTCCAGCCCTGGCACCGCAACATCGCGCGCGCTGCTGCAGGCGCCCAAGGTCTACTTTTTCGACACGGGCCTGGTGAAGGGCGACGAAGGCGTGCGCTTCGAGAACGCCGTGGCCACGATGCTGCTGAAGCAGGTGCACTGGCGGCAAGACACGCAGGGTGTGGACACCGGTTTGCACTACGTACGCACGAAAGACGGCGCCGAAGTCGACTTCTGTCTCAGCGAGCAGCAGGCGCTGACTCATCTGGTCGAGTGCAAGCTGGCCGACGCCCAGCCTCATCGTGCGCTGGTGCGCTTTGCGGCCCAGTTCCCTCAGGCCGATGCCGTGCAACTGGTGCGTGACCTGCGGCAGGCCGAGGCTTGGCGCGGTGTGCAGGTCGAACGGGCGGCCGACTGGCTGGTGCGGCTGTCGGCGTGACGTCGGCATGTACAACCACAGGCTTGAAGTCGCGTGATTGCCGTTTCGTCAATCGGCTGACGAGACACCCCACCGCAGAGGAGTCGATGCGATGACCGTAACCGAACAGGTATTGATCGAGAAGATCAAGCAGCTTCCGCCGCAGCGCCTGGCGGACGTGGAAGACTTCGTGGACTCCTGCGTGCGCGCGAGGACGGGCGAGCGCCTCACGCAGCGCCTCGAAGTCGGGCGTGCGGAACTCGCGCCACTCGGTCACGATGACCAGCGCGTCGGCGCCAGCCAACGCGTCTGCGGCGCTGTCCGTGAATTGCAGAGCGTCGATGTGCGACAGCGCGCGCGCTGCCTCATCCCGTGCGACCGGGTCATAGTCGCGGATGCGTGCACCACGCTGCGCCAGTTCGCCGATCACCGTGCGGCTCGGCGCCTCGCGCATGTCGTCAGTGTTGGGTTTGAAGGCCAGGCCCCAGACCGCGAAGGTCTTGCCCGTGAGGTCGGGCCCCAGGCGGGCAACGATTTTGTCGACCAGCACGTGCTTCTGCGACTCGTTGACCGCTTCGACCGCCTCGAGGATGCGCGAGGGCACGCCGGCCTCGGCCGAAGACCCGGCCAACGCCTTCACGTCATTGGGGAAGCAGGAGCCGCCATCGCCTGCTCCCGCGTAGAGAAACTGGGAGCCGATGCGCGGGTCGGCGCCGATGCCCTGGCGTACCACTTCGATGTCCGCGCCATCCACTCGGCGCAGGCGCGAGAGCTCGTTCATGAAGCTGATGCGCGTGGCCAGCATCGCGTTGGCCGCGTACTTGGTCAGCTCCGCGCTGCGCACGTCCATCACGAACACGCGGTCGCGGTTGCGCACGAAGGGCGCGTAGAGCGAGCGCATCAACAGCGTGGCACGCTCGTCGTCGGCGCCAGTCACCACCCCATCGGGCCGCATGAAGTCGGCCACCGCGGCGCCCTCCTTGAGGAACTCGGGGTTGGACACGACCGCGAAGGCCATCGTATCCAGCGCCGACCTTTAGCCTCGTCAAACCCCGCGCTTGGCCAACGCGACCGCCACCTCGGCGTTCACCTCGTCAGCCGGCCTGAACTCTGGCACCAGGTTACGCACCTGGCGCAGCAGGCCTTCTTTGTCGTCGGCTTCGCAGGCCTGTCGCAGGGTGGTGAGCATCTTGTCGAGCAGCGCAGGATCAATGTGCCTCTCGCGGGCGCACAGGATGCGCGGGTGCGCGCTGGGCACTACGTCGTCGCCGATGAGCAACTCCTCAAAGAGTTTCTCTCCCGGGCGCAGGCCCACGGCCTTGATCTCGATGTCGCCGTCGGGCTCGGCGTCGGTCTTCTCGGTCATGCCCGACAAGCGCACCATTGATCGCGCCAGGTCGGCAATGCGCACCGGCTCGCCCATATCTAGCACGAATACCTCGCCGCCCTGCGCCATGGCGCCCGCCTGGATGACCAGCTGCGCCGCCTCGGGGATGAGCATGAAGTAGCGCACGATGTCTGGGTGGGTGATGGTCACCGGCCCGCCAGCCTGGATCTGCCGGCGGAACAGTGGCACCACCGAGCCCGAAGACCCGAGCACGTTGCCGAAGCGCACCATGGCAAACACCGTGCGCCCGCCGGAGCGCAGCGCCGCCGCCTGGAACACCAACTCGGCCGCTCGCTTGCTGGCGCCCATCACGTTGGTCGGGCGCACGGCCTTGTCGGTGGAAATGAGCACGCAGGTCTGCACGCCGGCGTCTTGTGCCGCGCGGGCCACGGCCAACGTGCCGAAGACGTTGTTGAGCTGTCTCTTATACACATCTCCGAGCCCACGAGACTAAGGCGAATCTCGTATGCCGTCTTCTGCTTG
>ENA-ORBV01017445-ORBV01017445.1-microbial-mat-metagenome-genome-assembly--contig:-NODE-17445-length-10261-cov-3.320994_pt1 | contig 10261 bp, 13 predicted proteins | sample MGYA00237777_ERZ505514 | MGnify/ENA primary metagenome ERZ505514 (study PRJEB26160, sample SAMN06269048) | microbial mat metagenome | isolation source: Oligotrophic lake microbial mat | place...
CTCTTGGTCAAGCAGGTGCTGTGTGGCCCCGCTACGCGCACTCGCCGGAGCACTGACCTGATTATCACTCGTCTTTCGCATTCGGTCTGTCCACGTATCCATTTGCATTTCGCCACCGACACTCGACGGCAGCAACGGTTCGTGTAACGTGTTGTGGTCGGTCGCTGCAGTCATGTCAGACGTCAAAGACAGATTGTCAAACGATTTCTGATGAGTGAGCATTGCACCACTTGGCTTCAGCGAGTGTCTGCCGTGCTGACGCTGGAAGCCGATACTGCGATGATACTCCAGCTGATGCAGCAGGACCTGCAGCTTGAAGAAGATGGCGCTGCAGCCGGAGAACGCGGAAAGTTGCAGCACTGGCAACAAAAACACCGACAGTGTGGGGTAAGACCCACTTGTGGCCACGAAGATGGACATGTAGCATGCCCCGTGTACGGCAAGCAGAAAGAGCGTGACTGGAATAGCCAGTCGAAACACTCCGCGCCGAGCGTAATGATCGGCCAGCACACACTCTACTTGATTCGACATCCATTCGGTGACACCAGCATTGCCTCGAAGGTCCTGTGTCTGCTCAATCTGCCGGATGCGGGATAAGATCAGTTTCACCCGCTGCAGATCCACCACAAGCACGAACGAGACTGCCATCTGACCGGAGATCAGAGTCATGAAGAGAATCCAGGATCCAAGCAGTTGATAGATAACATAACCCATACCAAACACACGCAACAACACCACATCAGCGTGCTGGGGATTGGAGCCCCACCAACCCTGCTTCACGCCCTCCATTGGGTCATTCAACTGACTGAGCACACGGCCGCTGCGCACCAGCCACGCCAGCAAGGTCAAGGACAGGGACGACACGACGAACCATCGAGCCGCTGTCTTCACCAGCCGTAGCACGTGTGCCGCATGCTGGTCAAACGCTGTCACCGCGGGCGACTTCAGTGAATGTCTAGTCAAGATGAAGGCTCGATGTTCCCGCAGCTGCGCGCGCAACTCTTCAAAGGCGCGTTGCAGCATGCGACGAGATGATAGAAATCGACGACTAATCACGAAACATATAATAGGTATCAGATACAAACAGAAATCCGCCACACGACTGACGGCACTGTAACGAACAGCGGTGTAACAAAACGCTTCTAGTACAACGAAACACATGAGAACGAGCAACAGACCAACACTGTACACTGCATACAGCGTGCCTGACGCCCTCTGCCACATTGTCTGATGATCATGTCGGTGACGAGGCGCAGTCAAATCAAACGCGCTCATTCGATTGTTGTACGATGAACGCTTCGACTCGTCTGGCAGTGGGTGATCAGCATTCGAGGCGAAGTGGTCTATCTCGGTGCCCTGCTGCACGAATCGAGCTGGCGCCAAGCCAGCATATAGGCCAGAGATGCGCAACAGCGTGATCATCCCATCCAACTCGCCTGTTCGCACCGGGTACGAATCATCGTCCGACATGTGTGAGGAGGGGTAGCTGCCACAGGGCGCCGGTGAATACGCACTAAACTTGAAAACTTTGCGATGAATCTGAAGTAGCAAGCACGTCAGAGCATTGCAGCCGTAGATGTGCCCATTCTGTGATACCGTGCGGTGTCGTATGGGGGATATGTGCTACTGAAAGGCACGCTGACAGCTCGCCACTGTGCAGCCGCCACTGTGCTAACTGCGATTAGACGGGGCCAAATCTCGTCATTAGGTCGGATTCGCCGAACGAACGTTCTGCATGTTCTTGCGACTACGGCCTTGCTTGCGGTATGGTAGCTTGGCGGATTGGCGTGCGCAGTGCCATCACATTGTTTGTGGTGTCGTGTGCGTTGACCGTTGCCGTCTGTTGTGAGCTGAACCTCAGCCTTTCGGTCGTACACGCAACCTTGTACTGTTGCAAGTGTCCTCAATGTCTGTGACGTGTAGCTGATCGTATTGCGCCTTTGTCAACACAGCCTCGCATCAGCACCAAGCCATCGCTATATTGTGCCACATCTCTTGTCTTCGCCAATCCGAAGCTCGTGTCTTCCCGTTCAGTCTGCAATATTGAATATCACGTCACTGTTTGCAACTATGGCCTCTGAAACCAAATCCGCATACAACAAGCTGGAGCTTAAGACTCCGGTGCCATCCGATATCGAAATTGCGCAGTCGGTGGTATGTAATAGCTGTTCCGTTGATGTGTTGCGTATCTAGCTCCGTCTCAGCTGCTGGGCGTCATCTGCCGTCACGCTGTGATAGATCCCCACCCCCATTCTCGACCTCGCTGCTCGCTTGGGCTTAACGATCGACCAGGTGGACCTGTACGGCAAGTACAAGGCCAAGGTGCACCTGTCGGTCCTAGAGCACCTCAAGACACAAGGCATCGGCAACTATGTAGTGGTGACGGGCATCACCCCCACTCCGCTGGGTGAGGTAAGCGCTGCTGGTGGTCGAGCTCATTTGGCGATGACATCTCGTGTCACATCCACGCCAGGAGTACGATCTGTTGGTATCAAGTCACGATATCGCTCATGTGCATGCAGGGCAAGAGCACCACATTGGTGGGTCTGTGTCAGGCGCTGGGCGCTCATCTGGGACGGAAGGTGTTCACCTGCATTCGTCAACCCTCGCAGGGCCCCACTTTCGGTATCAAAGGTCAGAACCGCAGCTGCATTCTAAGTCTGCTTGTGGCACGCGTAGCATATAGCCCTTGAGTTTGAAGCTGCCGCTGTATTTAATAGCTTAAGAGATGTACTTACCCTGACACTTGCATCATACGTTACCCCCAGGTGGTGCAGCGGGAGGAGGCTATTCTCAGGTGATCCCGATGGAGGAGTTCAACCTGCATCTTACCGGAGATATCCATGCCATCACCGCTGCCAACAACCTGGTGGCTGCTCAGATCGACACGCGCATGTTCCACGAGTCCACTCAAAGCGATGAGGATCTGTTTAACCGATTGGTATGGCTTGTTGCACACGTGTGTCAGCCCGTGCGTGATACTCTCCTCATTCACAGCATGTCTCATCACCTAGTGCCCCTCCGAGAAGGGTCCTCGCAAGTTCACGCCCATCATGATGCGGCGGATCCGCAAACTCGGCATCAACAAGGAGGACCCCGACCAGCTCACGCGTACGTTGACCTAGACTGACTAGCTTGCTGTTTGGGAACCTTGCCTCAAAGGGCTTTGACTGTTGCTGAGAGCTCGTATAGGCACACTGCTCATATAGCAGACACCACCTCACATCTACGCATTGCGTGTGTCTATGCTGTGTCACTCCAGCCGAGGAGCGCAGGCGCTTTGTTCGGCTTGATCTGGACCCGGCTACCATCACGTGGCGCCGCGTGGTCGACACGAATGACCGCTTCCTCCGCCAAATCACGGTGGGCCAGGCGGCCACTGAGAAGGGCTTCTCTCGTGTGACCGGTTTCGATATCACGGTGAGGCAACTCGTGACCTGACGCGATCGAGTGTTGACGCACGCGCCGATCCTCGTCTGACGCCTGGTTGAATGACGGCTGTGTGCTGCAGGTGGCCAGTGAAATCATGGCTGTGCTGGCTCTGTGCACCTCGCTGGCTGATATGCGAGAGCGCCTGGGCAACATGGTGGTTGGTACCAGCAAAGGAGTATGTCATTGTACTTGATGCTGTGTAAGGACAGGGTGAGGATTGCACATGCACGTATGCTACGCACTCTGTTGGCGCTGACCAGGGTGAGGCCATCACGTGTGATGATCTGGGTGTGGGCGGTGCATTGGCTGTGCTCATGAAAGGTAGGCGATCACAACGCGTTTCTCCCAAGGTAGTGCCTTCCGTTGATCTTAGCGATGTGTCACTGTTCAGACGCCATTATGCCCACGCTAATGCAAACATTGGAGGGCACTCCGGTCTTCGTGCATGCGGGTACTCGAGTTGCTACTGCTCATCTCATATGACAAACGATTAACTTTATCCTATGCTTCACTGTTGGCGACTCAAGGTCCCTTTGCCAATATTGCACACGGCAACAGCAGCATTATCGCTGATCAACTGGCTTTGAAGCTGGTACTTGTTCCGCTCAACTTGTATGCAACAAGCAGATATTATCGCGACTTAAATTATTGTCGACTGCTTCTCAGGTGGGCCCTGACGGGTTTGTGTGTACCGAGGCTGGCTTTGGCGCCGATATCGGCATGGAGAAGTATGTGGCGCTTCCTTGTTGCTGCTTGGGATTAGTAATGATAAGTTGTGACAATCGCTCACTTTCGCTGCACTTGTAACTCAACACTGCAGGTTCTTCGATATCAAGTGTCGATACAGTGGTCTGATTCCAAATTGCGTAGTACTGGTAAGAGCTGGTGTTTGGGTGTCTCGTCGTGTGGCACCCATCGACCCTCTGTGCTTTGAAACACCGTCGTGATGAATTTGACCTGCGACATCTGACGTGTCACAGGTGGCCACGGTTCGCGCTCTCAAGATGCACGGAGGAGGTCCCGATGTGGTGGCAGGCGTGCCGCTGCCCAAGGCTTACAAGGAGGAACATCTGGACTTCCTGCGCGCAGGCGTGTGCAACATGCAGCATCACATCAAGAATGCACTCAAGTTTGGAGTTCCCGTGGTGGTAACGAGCGTTGTCTGTGATCTGCTGATCAATCGGTCGGTCAAACAATGGCTCACTGAGTGGCTTGTGTGTGACAGGTGTCTGTCAACCGGTTCAGTTCGGACACTGAGGCTGAGCTGGCAGTGGTGGTGCAAGCAGCCAAGGAGGCGGGTGCAGCTGACGCGATCGTGGCTGATCACTGGTCTCACGGTGGCGCTGGTGCCGCAGAGCTTGGTCGAGCCGTCATCAAGGTAGATCATCGTTGAGGATACGCGTCTAGATGTGTCAGCTGCGATTTTCTCAATTCGATGGTATGGTATAAGGCTTGCGCGAACACCAAGCGAGAGGACTTCCGCTTCCTGTACCCGCTGGACCTGTCGGTGAAGGAGAAGATTGAGACGATCGCCAAGCAGGTCTACGGCGCTAGAGGTTAGCCTCTGCGCTCACCGATTTGCCTTGTTATATTGTGCACTCTCGTTGATCTATTGTGATGTCTCCGCAGCTGTGAAGTACTCTGACGTGGCCGAGCAGCAGATCGCTCGCTACACTCGCTTAGGCTTCGACAAACTGCCCATCTGCATGGCTAAGACGCATGTAAGAGTCACTGTGTCAACAAGCCTGTCTGCTGACCTGCTCTGTCTCGATCGTGGGCGTGCTAATTCGTTTGTTGGTTCATCATTGACAGCTATCGTTGAGCACTGATCCCACCAAGAAGGGAGTTCCCACTGTAAGCAGATCACACGGTGCTGATCTGTGTACTGAATACGCTTCATTAATCAAGATGCGTGATATGCTTCCAGGACTTCGACATCACAGTCCGTGAGATCCGAGCCAGTGTGGGCGCAGGGTTCCTGTATCCGCTGCTGGGCGAGGTAGGCTACGTTGACGTCGATGAAGTACGCTTTGAGCCTAGCTGACTCGATTGATCGCTTCGCGTGTTTGGTGCCCAGATGCCCACCATTCCAGGACTGCCAACTCGCCCTGCGTTCTACGAGATTGATATCGACCCCGTTACGGGTAAGATCACAGGCCTGTCTTAAGTAAGCCACCGTTGGAGGGGCAAAAGACGAGGTCATGCCTCAAGCATGCAGCAGGCAAGCGCATGGGGCCCATGCAAGCATCCACTGTACATGGATAATGGTGAATACAAATCCAATTTGTTGCGAGACGACAGACGTACATCAATCATTTACAGTGCAGCACGGAGATCAGCGTGCCTGTGACCCATCAGCGAGCTTGATCCAGCTGGGCGCGTCCCACCGCTATAACAGCAGCTGGCGTATGTGCTGATGGTGGTGGCGACAATTTATACGATGCGGATGCAACGATGGCAGCAGTAATTATGGCAGTCGCCAGTACAAGTACAGACCGGGGCAAGATCATCTGTGCAGCAAGCTATGCTTTGTCTGCACTCGATGCCTGAGCATCTTGTGCGGCCTTGACTGTCGCAGCGTTTGGGCGCAATCCACGCGGCAGCTGGTCAACAACAGGCGAAAGAGGATCTTTGCTGGCCTCGTACCACAGACCGGCAAGCATGGCAAGCACTGCAAGAAAAGGGGTGCAATCAACACAGCCATCGGGAAGTGCAAAGCAGAGCGTAACCGATCGCATACCAGTGAATCCTTGGGCACCGATACGCATGCGCATCATAAGCTGTTGGCGCTTGGAGTTCCGGCGAAACAATTCAATGACGCCAACGGTCAGGAAAGTGGTGGTCGCAAGAGCGCCTGTAAAGTAGTAAGGAGCCCAAAGCAAACGTCAGAACTTCAGTGCAAACTCAAAGAGGACTCAGAGTTCTCATTGCAGTAGTGAATACACACCAATCGGCACGAACGGATTTTGCTTGCACTTCTTTACGAGTTTGTTCCATTGAGAGCTGGAAGATCACGACAGCCGGGATCACCACATTACACTTCATAACACATGGGCAAAACCATCAAAATTCATACTTATCCTCGTAGTATTGTCGCTTTACTGCTTTATAGTCGAACGGCTCCGCCATCTTACGGCCGGCACACGAATTCAGGTGCGCTATCGCTGCGAATTGCCAGAGTTTGTGATTTGACAACGTGCGGGAACGTGTTCTTGCAGCCGGTCACCGTACAACTTCAGCCAATTGCTGAGCATCACATTGCGCTGCCACGGATTTTCAATTGCTAGTGTCGCCGCGGCACAGCAGACACTGTCATACAACGTGCGTTGTTTCCGGTAATGGTGCTCACGACGCGTTTGCTAATCGAATACCAGCTTCATCCTGTGTTTGATGATGATGTTGCAGCTGATCGAGGTCGAGCCACCAACACCATGTCTTCAGCTGCCGCGAGTGCTGTGGCTGCCCCGGCAACTGCCGTTCGAGCGGTGATCGTCACCGGAGCTTCTCGTGGCATTGGTGCTTCTGTTGTCAAATACCTCTTGGCTCGCGGGGTCAACGTGTTGGCCGTTGCTCGGCAAGAGCCTGCCAGTCCTGCTCTCTGGCAGCCATCCCAGACGGATAAAGATGCTGTTGGTAACGCAGGCGGTATCGGCAGGGCTGTGTTCATCAAAGGAGACCTTGCAGATAAGACTTTGGTAGCCAAGTTGATCAACTCTGCTATCAAGGAGTTCGGTCGCATCGATGCGATCGTGAACAACGCAGCGTGCGTGTTGCTTGGTTTTCAGAGTGGGTGCTTGCCTGTGACTGCTGACTTCGTATCGCTTCGTGTGCTGATGCTTGCCTGCAGTCTATTGGAGCCTATCGCCGACTTGCAAGACGTGGATCTCGACGTGTCTCGACATTCGTTTGAGGTCAACGTGATTGCCTGTATCGCTCTTATGCAAGCGGCGCTCAAGCACATGCATCAGCGAGGTGCCGCCGAGAAAGCCGAAATTCATGGTCGCATTGTGAACGTCAGCAGCATCGGAGCTGTTAACCCAGCGCCCTCCACGGCAATCTACTCCGCGTAGGTCATCGCGCTGGATGCCTTTGCGTTCGTAATGTTGTTTATGGCTGTTGTGGTTCTGCCTCGTCCAGCACGAAGGCAGCGTTGAATGCTGTCACGGACTGTCTGGCGAAGGAGGATCCTCTGATCGTTGCAGTAGCTCTCTCTCCGGGTATGACCGATACCGACATGCAACGCATGGTCCGGGAACAGCCCGACGGCAAAGTGAACGCAGGAACGAAGCAGTTCTTTCTGAACGCGTTCCAGACGGGCTTTCTGCATAGTGCTGACGTCCCCGGTGCTGTAGCCGGCTGGTTGGCGTTGCAGGCTCCGAAAGAAATCTCAGGCAAGTTCGTGAGCTGGGACGACGCTCAGATCAAGGGCTGGATGGCTCAGAAATGATCGCACACTGAGTTGCATCCCGGACTGCTCCGGTGACTGTTTCATTTGTATTGTTGGAGAGCCAAGTTCCCTGTAATCTGGAATGCGCAATCGGATGCTATCTAGCGTGATATGTCTATTATGCATCCATCTCAGTGCCATACAAAGAAAGCGGAGCTGTTGCTCCGACGGGCAACCACGCCAAAAATTTGATTGCCAAGATGGCGTCCAGACGGTCAGGCGATTATGCGGCAGTTCCCTTGCAAGATGCGCCGGATGAGTTGGAGATGCATGACCCTTCAGCAGCTCTTGCAGAAATCGGGCTCACTCCCGAAAAAATGGCTCGAAAGCGAATGATATCGAACGTGTCTCGGATTGTCCACTCCCGTAAGTTGTGCTGCTTGACGACACCTCATGCATTGAGCAAGCGTTTGCAGAAGCTTTGTTTGATTAGCACTCGCTCATTTGTCATATGATCTGGTGTTCCTTCAGTATTTTGGATTGCCGGAGGTGTTTTCGTTTGGCATTATGCCAAGATCTGGCAGGTTGTCACCAGTGATCCTAGAGTCATGAGGTATGCTATCGCTGATGCGAAGCAATATGAACGCGACGAAAGCCGCGACACACATCTCAAATCGGTGTATTCCTGTTTGAACAGATGGCCTTTCAACTTAGGACTTGCAGCTCTGACAGTCCTCTGCGGCATCTTCTTCTATCTGAGCTGTTGGCTGCCCTGGGTTCGAGGCATGAGGACCAGCGACTACAATCGCACGCATCCCGATCAAATCAAAGTGGCTTCTGCTTGCGCTGTAGGCTCCTGGTTACTGTAAGTGAAGCCGCTCGCTCAGTTCTTCTCGACGAATATGACTCACGTGTGCGGCGTTGTTGACCAGGTTCGTCATATCGTTGTGGCCCATATGGGGTTGGACAACCATACCAATCATGATCATCTTGTCGTTTGCTGCCATTTTCTTCATTGGATTAATACCATTCTAAGTGAGTTTATACAAACATCAAAGTGGGGCTCAAAGCGACATGCCATCAAGATGATGCCAATCGACGCTTCTTGCGCCGCTGCTTGTTGCTCAGACGGGGCTCTGGCGGTGCAGCACCAGCCGCAGACGGATCGTGCGGCAGCGAGCCATTGGTGCTCAGCACTGCATTGCCTCTCTTTGACCCTCCACGCGGTGCCGACGCGCTGTCCTCGGCAGAGCCGGGGTTTGCACCGTCACCCATATCCGCTACCTCGAGCGGCGAGCCCGGCATCTCAGATATAGCAGGATCATCGATCGCGTAGACCGGTGTATACCCATCTCCGTTGATCACCGTCATCGGTTCATCATCACGCGAGCGCTCTCTAGCGCTGCTAGCGTGAGCAGTGAGGCCATGAGCTGCTGAAGAGCGAGTGTCGTGCACACCAGTTTCGCCATGCACAGTACGGCTGCGAAGCGAAGACACCACCGGCAAGATGCGACTTAACAACGTACGGCAGCCGTCGATCTCCTGTACACAGTCGCAACAACACACTCCACATGAGCGTGCGAAAACAGGATGTTGAATGATAGCGCAATACCTCATCGTAACGAAATGGAGCAACCAGCCGAGAGTAGGCCAGCTTGAGAGCTTTGCGCACTCGCCACATGTTATACGAGTTCTTGCCTACATCCAGCACTGTGCGCGGTACAAGGTCGCACCGCTTGAGATTGCAATCACGTGGGCACTGCAAACCAGAAGCATCAAAAGTCGCACCTTTCTCCAACGGGTTCTCCACTGACACCAGAAGAGGCCGGTCAGGGTCATACCACGCCTTGCGAATCTGCACACAACGATCACATTAATACAACGCATGTGTTTGGCGTGGACGGTCGCTGAACGAGCGAGTGTCTTACCTTCTCAAAATACGATCCCTTCTCCAGCACAGAGAAGCCCACATCGTGGAAATTGTACTTGACACCGTAGTATTCACAGAAGGCAACGAGGAGCGATCCCAAATTCAGCTCTGCGTCTGCAGTGTTGTGTCGCACCCCGTTGCGACATGGATGAAGCTAGCAAGTGCGCAACAGCACATTACATGATAAACTAGAATGTCTAACCCTAAGCGACCACCTTGCTGGACACAACACACCTGCAAAAAGCTGATGATCATCAACTGCAGCAGGAAAGAGCCAGCTCCTCCTGAAGTAATAGCCACAACGAAGTGAGCGACCCTTCCACTATCGCAACAAAACGGATCGTATGTGCCAGCCGTACCTGTGTAAGTGTCATTAAGTCCTCGTGTCCACAAGAAATACTTCATCACAAGCGTCAGCGGTCGCATGGCAGGGATCTTGCGTTGCACTTCATTGATGCTGTCTCTTATACACATCTCCGAGCCCACGAGACTAAGGCGAATCTCGTATGCCG
>ENA-ORBV01017446-ORBV01017446.1-microbial-mat-metagenome-genome-assembly--contig:-NODE-17446-length-10260-cov-5.139153_pt1 | contig 10260 bp, 7 predicted proteins | sample MGYA00237777_ERZ505514 | MGnify/ENA primary metagenome ERZ505514 (study PRJEB26160, sample SAMN06269048) | microbial mat metagenome | isolation source: Oligotrophic lake microbial mat | place...
CAACCTGTCCATCCAACAAGGAAGACCCACAAGCATGGAAAAGTCAGCAGCAGTGGCGGCGGTGGCAGCAAAAAGAATGCAAAAATGGTGACCGCCAAATCAAAGAAGCGAAGCAAATATTGAAACAGTTTTTTTGCTGCAGAACTGTGGCCTACGTTCGTTGAAAATTCGGAAACAATGGGCATGTTTTGCAAGGTGCTCCATTAAACAACAATATAAATGCCACCCAGCAATCAAAGGCCGCGCAACGCTGTCAAGCCAAGGGATGATGGAAGTGTTGCCATTGCTAGAATATGTCCCCGAATTATGTTCATGAATGAGAGATAATTATACTAACGGGGACCTAAGATTCGAAAACGACACCACGGCTTAGCCCGACGTTTCTGGATTCGAGCCCAATATCACGTTCGTGTGTGGAGAGAACAATCTACACAAAATTTCTGAGCAATATCTTGGGCGCAAAATAGGTTCAGGACGATGAAGACTTATGCCAGTTGGCGTTGATAGGTGAAATTGAATGAACAGCAACCAACACAGATGCACCTACTGCCGAAAGGGCGTGTTTCTTTTTATGGGGATACACAAAGAAAACGAAAAGATTTGCCCAGTTAAAGGATTGCTGGAGGGACGATGCAGTAGTATATGAAAACCGGTAACTGCTGTAGATGGATTCCCACCTAGTAAAATCCAGCTGTACTTAGGTCCATTCACTGCAACTGCAGCATTATATCTAGCTTTAGCCAGTTTTCTTTTTGGAACACGTAGTGGCGTTTCCATGTTAGTGGCGTTCGCTGGCTTTCAGCCACTGGCCGATATCTTGAATGCACAAAGTCGTTATAACCCGCCACCGATATGTCAAACGAAACTTCGCAACGGGTAATTTATATCTTCGTGCGACAATATAGTGTCTTCCAACCACGTTGGACCCTCCAGCATTTCTTTAACTTCATGCTGATCCTTTTTTTGTGTATGCGATTGCCCGACCGGGCAATGCCTCGAAGCTATCATCCGTAGGATGGTGAAGTTTTTCTCCTGCGCTTCTTTAGCCCACAGGTCGCCGCCTTTCGGCTGGTCCTGGCCAGCTAGCTATAGCTAACTTGCTAAAAGTGAGCTAGCAAATGGATGTATACCACAGGTATGAAGGATCTTGGGATGACGGAATCCCACTTTCTAATACTAGCTAGTTTGGTGGAACGATTTGGCTTGAAGAGCCACCTACTAGAGTGGATAGAAGACAATCTCTGCACACAGCACACGTTTCCCATTCGTGGGTGCGACGTCCATATATATGTTCGGTTCTCAATTGATTCATTCGTGTTTTTGCACACAGTATCGTACTCAATTACTATGAAATGGAATCGTTTCGTGGCAATTTTTGATTTGGCATTAGGGCTCCTCGATCCCGTTGAGACGTCTAGAATTTCGAAGAGAGATAACGAAAGGTAGAATGCCGTTGAATTAGTACAGGTGGCTACATGACGAGAAGTCAAACCCACACTTTTTGCCGCGAGAGATCCCACTACTTTTTGATTTTTGACAGAAAAAACAAATCATTTCTAAAGCTCATAATTTCAACTCTCAATCAAATATCAACCCATCTACAACCGTTCAATTGAACAAATCAACAAGCGTTTTTTATTTTTCCAAAAAACATGAAGTTCTCTACACCAATTATCGCTGCTCTTGCCGCCATGCCCGTTCAAGGGTACAGCTTGTGGGGTCCCACTTTGTTTGAGACCCCTTCCTTGAGCTTTGCCCCGATGATCCGACGCCAGCAAGAAATGGCTCGAAACTTTGACGATACATTTGCGCAATTATCTCCTCGTTTTGATGAAACCTTTAAGCAGTTGTCACCACGATACGAAATTGTGAATAACAGCGAGCAATTCCAAATCGCCATGGACGTTCCCGGCGTCAAGATGGAAGACGTTCATGTCAGTTTGGAGGAAGGAGGCAAGATGCTGAACATTCGTGGTTCTCGTCGAGCTATTTCGGACGAAAGTTCGTTTACATCTCAGTTTTCGCAAAGCTTCTCGTTGGACCCAGTGATTGATGTGGAAAACATCCAGGCCAATTTAATGGATGGTGTCTTGACGATCACGGCTCCCAAAGATATGAAGCGTCTTGAGGCCAATGTTCGCTCCATTCCAGTTCTGGCCTCGGCACCACCCGTGATGGAAGCTCCAAAATTGTCTGCTGCCAACGAAGAAAAAGTGGAGGAAGTTGCAAAGGAAGAGAAAATGGAGGAAACGGTAGAGGTTACGACGACAGGAGAGGAAGACGGAGAGGTTCAAGACCTTGACAAAGAAGAAAAACCCAAGGTGGAGCTTTAGTGTTGATTTTGCAGAAGAAGAGTAGTTCGTTCCAAGTCATTCGTAGCAGGTAGTTAGCAAGTAATAGAATATAGTGCACTAAGAAAATAAATAAAGAAATCAATTACGACGGCAAACAAATTGATGCTTCTGCATTTTAGCTAGCAATTGGGCTTTCCGCGTGTAGATCGAGAAGAACGAATACTTGTGCTTTTTCTATAGCTATGTATGCCACTACTAGCTCGCTAGCTAGCTGTGAGCTTGCTACGACGTAGTAGTATTATGGGCGTCGTGCTACATAGCGACACATAGCCGTGAATGCTCGGCTGTGTACCAGTCAGTGGGGTTGTTTTGGGCAACCGAACATGGGAATCGTACTGTATTTTCAAAGCAGGAATGACATTCCTTTCTCCACGACCCAGTCGACATGATACATTTTACCGCGACTTCAAAGCACCTTCCACCATCTGTGCTAGATCGCTTAACGGGATTGAAGAGCGCATGGTGGCAACTGGTAGACAGACGCTCATACAGCAGTTTAAAATTCTCGTAGAAAATGTACCGCCATCGATTTTCGAAGAACGACATCAGGTATTTGACGCTTCAGTATCCGTTATCCCCGCCACACCAACCTCAAACCGGTCCCAACAGCACTATTTGTTGTTAGTAGACTGGCGAGGCTTGCTGCACAGTTCCGTACGAACCAACTGAAGAAGATAGAGTACTACCCGCCAGGTAGCACAACCGACCGATCTTGCCCATCCGGTGCAAAAGAATTCGCATCACGCAACAGATGTTACCAGAAATGCACTTAGTCTGACAGGAAGACGATAGAGATCATCTCATTCCTCCACTTTTTATCCGAATCAACCGCAACAACAACAACCTCGTTATCATCAACAAACATCCATAATCAATCAACAATAACAAATGAATCTCTCCACACTGTACTTGTCCCTTGCCTTGGGCATTGGCTTTTATCCACGGTTTGTGGATGCTTATGATGTCCGTCTCTCTTTGTTTGAACCACCCTCGTCGTTGTTGGATCAGTTCTTTGGCGAAGAGGATCCGACTCATACTTTCTCGTCCATGATGCGTCGTCAAGAACAAGCCTTTGATCGGGCTTTCTCGTCCTTGCGAGGAAGTAGTAGTCTTGGTGGATTCTTGGACAGTGGTCACTTTGGATTGCCCAGCATTAGCAGCAGTCTATTCTCTTCTTCGGCTTCGTCCTCGTCGCCATCCTATGAGGTCGTGGACGACAAGGAAAGCTTTACTGTGAATGTTCATCTTCCGCCAAGTGTCCAACCCAATGATGTAAACATTCAATTCGACGAAGAAAGTCGCAAGTTGACCATTTCGGGTCATCAAGAATCCAAGAACGAAGAAACGGGATATCTGTTCTCTTCCAGGTTTTCCAGATCCTTTTCGTTGGATCCTTTTGTGCAAGACGATCAGTTGACGGCCACCGTCCAGGTCCAAAACAAAGGCGAAGACAAAGAAGCTGACGTCATTCTAAAAGTGTCGGCTCCGAAGGATGTGGATCGTATGGAACATGCCGTCCGATCCATTCCCATTGCGCCCTACACGACCACGACTGTCGCGAAGGCTGCTGCCGCCTTGGAGGATGGCGATCGTGTCGACGACACCAAGGTGGTGGTAAAGCCAGCTGTTGCAGCAGCCATGGAGGCAGGAGAAACGGCCAAGGTATCGAAAGTGTTGCAGCGTGTCGAAAAGGCTCGTCGCAATAAGCAGCGACGCCACTTTTCCGCGGCCAACCATTCAGACGCAGTCAGCGAGGAAAACGAAGAAGCGAATCCCAAGGGTGATGATCTTCCCCAAAATCCAATGGATCGTCTCAAAACTCCTGGCAGGAAAAGTGAGCTTCGCCGCCGCCGTTAAGTAAGCCACCAGGCTTCGCGGGGGCGAGATGACTAGTCCAACCAACGAACCAACCATAAAAGGAGCAACACAGACATGAATTTCGATAACTTATTTACTTGTCTAGCCCATCCACCGAACGATCGGCGTAGCACTACATGTATTGGCACCAAACAAGCTTCCATTTGAAAGAAACACTCGCATTTGATCTTTTTTCGTTTGACGACGAAAAAACCCAAAACACACAAAAAAAGCAGAAGTCCTTGTAGTATCGGAACAACATGGAAATCATATGAGAACATCCACACAAATTATTATTAGTTATTATAGTGATATGGTGATTATAATGTTTGTTATGAAACCAAAAGTTATCGGACATATATCTATTCGCCAGCCTTTGTTCTCAAGAGATAGTAGTCATTATTCTTTTGCTCAACTGTCCATTAGTCCAGCGGAATTCTCTATCCAACCGGGTGCACTGTACAAATTTGTTCACTAGGAGATCCCATTACCACTGACCCTTGTGCATGTTGTGTATCTAGTAGTTGTGAAAGCGGTGGCTACTGCTATGCTTGGAGCAATCGATGAGCCATCGGTATTCTGAAGCACGGGACGAGGGCGTGGTCGCGCTCAGGAGTACTCCGAGCATTAACATTTGCATTAAGAAAGGCTGCAAAAGCTTGCCACGGTACGATCGAGGAATCACAGCTGTTACAGTCTTTAAGATCTAGCTAGTAGTAGGCTAGCTAGTAGACAACCATATAAACTAGTACTACTACATTCTTGTTTCGAACCAAAAAAAGCGATCGCAAAGAAACAATAAAGGGCATGCCAAATGCAGAAAATTGTTTCTGTGAAAAAAATCTTTCCTTTTCCAAATTCGGATTGTCCGAGTGCTAGGATATGCTGACTGCAGGACTTGATGATGCAAAGCTGCTGCTGGGATCGTCGGCCGGGTTACCTATGGACACTATTGATTTTTTGTATCTTCTCCGCTTGCTTCGCTATATAACGAGCCCTATTCCTTTCTGAATTCACAACATGCCCCTCCTAAACACTTGGAACACACAGAATACTGACCTTGTTGTAGGACACAACTCCGTCCTACGAAAGGAAACCAGCTTTGTTATCCATGGACCGCCGAGCTCGAAACAACTTCTTTCCTGGCAATATGGAGCCATGTTTGGCTGGCAACGGCACTGGTTGTGTGGGTGATGCCAATAAATGTGCCAAACAAGTGTGCATTTCATTCATGGTTGGCCGATGTTCAATCTTTTTGGCCCATCCTCGTTTGAATATTTTGGTAATGCTTTCTGGCCAGTAATCAAATAAGGGTGGCCGGTCGCCCTTGATGGCTACGGCTTCTCTGACTGTATCGGCATCAAATCCGCCATAGGGTTTATCCAACGCCATCATTTCCCAAAACACAATTGTAAAGCTATAAACGTCCGCTTTGAAATTGTAAGGCTTTCGTTTCATGACCTGTCACGAAAAAGTAATAATAGCAAAGTCATATTCAAAAAAATGAGGGTGAGCAAACACATGACACCAGTCGCGAAGGAAGACATTAACAAAAATCCAAATCATTTGGATTTATTTGAACTCACCTCCGGCGCCATGAATCGAGGTGTACCGGTATTTCCACTCAGGTCATACAATTGATTGGGTTTGTCCGAGTATGGCACTTCGACGGCCAATCCAAAATCAAAGACTTTCAAGGTACCATTAATATCAAAACCCACATTGGCCGGTTTCAAATCGCGATGAAGTATTTGATGATCGTGCAAATACGACAAGGCACTGGCAATATCCAACGCCGGCCGCAGACGTTCAATGAAAAAATCCATACACTGCGTGTTGGTCGTCAAGGCATCCAATCGAATGAGCGTGGAATTCTTGTCTGCTTTTGGTTTCCATTCACTAAAGACTTTTTTACTCAAGGTAAACATTAAGCGATCCAAGACCATGAAAAATCCATCGGCGCGTCCGCCCGTGGCTTTGTATCCATGAATGCCATGCGTGGACAATCCCCGCAAGGCAATAATGTTTTCATGATTGAGCGCACTCAAAATGTGCGCTTCCAATACCAAATCTTTGGCGCCCGCAAAGACTTTATCATTTTCTTGAGGATCTTGTTTGAATTTGGAAATCAATTTGGGATTCAAATACTTGAGGACGTACTGCTTGTCTTCATTTTCATCTTCGTTCAATTCACATCCAGTCGTAAAGTATTCAATTTCCATAATGACGGCAAAACCGCCGCGGGCAATGGGCATTCCTACCTGTACATCGGTATGGGCAAACCGCGGCACATCAAAGGCACAGTGCCGGGCCAAAAAGCGAGAATGTTCCAAGACGTCTTGAACGCGTTTTTCCATGTGCGCCACCAATTGTTCGGCAATATCTTTGGGCAACAAGTGATCTTCGCATTTGTAATGATGAAATTTGTCAATCGCGCCCGTTCCATAATCCTTTTTGGGACCGGGCATGTACTCGGCGCCGGGCATTTCCGACAAGTCGTCGTCTCCACTTCCGCGTTCATTTTCATCGTTGGATTGATGTTGAATGAGCATGTGCAGGTTGGTATTGTCTGAGGTAACACTATAACTCGAACCATAATCACCACTCGAGTTGGTTGTACTCAACAGAGAGTTGCGGCGCATACTTTCATGGGGTGAACAAGGAGGATAGGGACTAGAGGATCGAGAGGACGGGCCATGACTTAACGAGGCCGACCGGGGGTACAAGATACCGGCGCCGGGGTCATCGTCGTCATCATCGTCTTGGTGATTGTTGGTATCAATAGTGCCGGGAGGAATCATCGCCATGTTTGTAAGATTTTTAGAGAGGTTGTTTGAGTGTGTATTGAGACTTCGAGAAGGTTACAGGAGATACTGTAGATAAGAGACAAACGTCAGAGATTATAAGGTAAAGGAGTTCGGATTGTAACGGATGAGGTAGTAGTTCTTCTCGAGATATCAGGATGCTGTTAACCTAGATATCTAGCTGAGAGGAGGATGTAAAAGTAAATCGGTGTGTATCTATGGTTTGATAACCTCGGGTAATGGACAAGGGGGGCAAAAGGGAGGACGACTCTGAGTTGAACTAGCTACTAACTAGCTAGTAGCATATAGAGAGTAACGATATGTGTTGCTTCTGTTGGTTGGCACACGGCAGTACGTCTACGTACTACCAGCTAGTAGCTAATTAAGCTTACCCGTTATGCGGTAGGAAAGATGAGTGGTCATCATTTCCTTCTGGGAAACCGAACAAAAGCGGTTGCGAGCTGACGACAACAAGTCATTTTGCCAAGTCCCAGGTTGGAGGGATCCTTTCCCGGCAGCTCCTTACTTTTATATCTCTGCGTGAGAAGGGGTCATTCGACTCTTTGGAGTACAATCCATCCATACGACATTTTGGGAGTGACCGTGAGTTCTTACACTTGTAACGCAACTAAAACCTGGCGATGAGGTCATTTTGCGGAATTATTTAACACTAACTCTCTTGTGCGTCCCAAGAAGTACGACCAAGACATCTTATGCGCCTAGCTACAGCATCTTTTTGTACTCTTGGTAGAAAAGAAGTTATAAAAAAAGCACCACCAGTATGTAGAAGTGCTAGGACATTTTGGTTTGTGACCCCAGAAAAGACTGGGTAGGAAATTAAAGCCAGCATGAATGCACGGTTTTCGCTGGAACGTGAGGAAAATGCAAATCAACACCTGCTACTAGCTAGTAGCTAGCCATTAGCTACTAGAGCTACTAGCTAGCCAGTAGAAACAACCCTTTCAATTTTTTTCAAAAGCAACAGTCAAGATCATCATCTGTTGACCTCTGCAGATTTCTTGGCAGAGAAGTGTGGCAGAAGTGGTCTTTCATTGACAGCACAAGTTGTCATTCTTTTTGTTGTCTGCTTTGCAAGGATGTTTTGTGCATTTTGAACAAAATGTTTTGCCTTGTGGGCAAGAAGTTGTGTCACATTGTGCTTTCTGTCACATGATTTGTTGCAAAGCTGCTGTATGAATTATGATTAACAGCTAATGTGTAATTAGCCATTGAGTTTCCTTTCAAGTGAGTTTTCAAATGAAAAAACAAAAAGAAAATGCAATCATCATTGCGATCTGATTTCCCATTTTTTGTGTTTGTTCAGGGCTGATGGCATTGCTGCCAATTGTGTTGAAATTCATCAGCTCTCTGGTGCCAAGTTTCCGCTGAAGCTAGAAGCAGGACCTCTTAATTTTTCTGAAACTGACAATCATTTGGGCGATTCACATTCAAACAAGCTGGGCAACTCAGTTTCAGTTGCATTTCAATGTTCGCAATGCAAAATGAAGTTATGCACTTTGTGTTTTTGCATTGTCAGTTCTTAGACAAACAACATTTGTTGGCACATAACAAATGTGTTTTTGAGTGGTGAAACATGCAAACATGAAGATCTTGTGTGAAAAGGGATTTGATCATGTCTGTGCAGCTTGAATCGCTGTGTTGACAGCATCAACATGTGATCATCAATTCAGCATCTCTCACCTTGTCACCCAAAGCTCTACATGTGGCTCGGGTATGGTGTGTGTAGATCCAATGTCTCCCGATCTGTGTCATAAGTGTTGGCCTTATGCAGTTCTGTTGACCAACTGCTACAATAAGAGCATGGCAGTGAGTGTGCGTGCATTGGATGCTGGGCACGATTGAAGACCAAAAACTCCAACCCGGGACTTGGCGAGCTGCTGGGCGGACGGCTTGTTCTCACAAGCTTCGCGATGACGATGATCAAGCACTGTGCATGTTTGTACAGTACTTGACTGCCGAATTAGCAACAAATAAGGCAGCCAAATTTGTTAGTGATACGCGGAAGAATCATGGCCTAAGAAGAAGAAAGTTAGCGAAAGCCCCAGCCAATAACATAGGCTTTTAGCGAGAGCTAGCACTTCTAATTCAGTCCTAGCTATTTTCACGTAGTAGCTAAGTGTAGAGCGTTGAACGACAGCTATTAGAGTCTTGTTAACCTTCATCCTGCAGCTAGCTTTCTGTCCCATCTTTCGTTCCATCCAACAATTCACCTTCTGCTGGCCCAAGATCATCACTTCCACTTCATTATTTTCCAAAAAATCAAAATAAGAAACAGTATGAGTTTGACGAATCAAGTTTTGAATGCTCTCACCACAAGGCTGACACCGGCGATGGCTGGTGCCATGCAAACGGATGTTGCAGCCTATTACGACCCCTATTATGTGGGATCAGGACGAGATTTTCTTTTGGGGGATTTTGGGGTGGATGATGCCTGTTTGTTCAGCAACAGCACCGATAGCACCAATAATAGCACCAACGCCACGGCCACGGCCGAGGCCACGGCAACAGTATGGGTTGGAAATATCACAGGATTGGGATCTGTCGATGTCTACTACATTGAACTGTTGCCTGGTACGGACGAGATTGAATCTTCATTGGATGGGTATTCGTGGTCAGGGACTTGGAAATTGAATGCCAACTTCACCAATGTGACGGCCGAAGTCAATGCTACATTGTCTGCTGGGTAAGGCTTTTCCCGCATTTTGTTTTTTGTCGTGTGCCCCATGGGGCTGGCTGGCTAGCTGCTTTGCTTCTTCCATGCTCGGTTGTGTTTTCTCGAAAGAATTGCATGAACAAATTGTGTCAAAACTCATTGATTGAAATATGCATGTGTGTATCCTTTTATAATGGACCTTGCAGTGCCTGCAGCTTGAGTGAAGAAGAGAGCATTCGCGCCAACGTAACGTTTATGAACCCCATGGTGGAATTCTATGTTGAGCTGGGAGGAGAAACGGACAGTATCATCCAATTTATGGCGACCAGCACTGTGACATCGGCTCGAGTCTTCAATATAAGCTTTGTAACGGGGGCCGTGGCAATCGGCAGTAGTGGCCTTGAGGGTGGTAGCTTTGTCATTGGAGAGAGCGACAGTGAAAGTTTCGTAGGCAGTTTCTTTGATTCCGTAGAAGGACAATTGGTGAACACAACCAATGAATCTGTCTCTTATACACATCTCCGAGCCCACGAGACTAAGGCGAATCTCGTATGCCGTCTTCTGCTTGAAA
>ENA-ORBV01017448-ORBV01017448.1-microbial-mat-metagenome-genome-assembly--contig:-NODE-17448-length-10259-cov-5.638676_pt1 | contig 10259 bp, 10 predicted proteins | sample MGYA00237777_ERZ505514 | MGnify/ENA primary metagenome ERZ505514 (study PRJEB26160, sample SAMN06269048) | microbial mat metagenome | isolation source: Oligotrophic lake microbial mat | place...
ACAGGAGAAATGTGGTCCCCCGCGACTGCAGCTGGCGCAGGGCGGTGATGCACTTCGCCTGAAAGTTCACGTCGCCGACGCTGAGCGCCTCATCGACGATGATGATATCCGCATCGACGTTGATCGATACAGCGAAGGCGAGGCGCACCTGCATGCCACTGGAGTAGGTCTTCACCGGCTGGTCGATATAGTCGCCGATGTCGGCGAAGGCGGCAATCGCATCGAATCGGCTCTCGATTTCCTGCCGGCTGAGGCCAAGCACAGCGCCGTTCAGGAATACGTTTTCCCTGCCCGTGAACTCGGGATTGAATCCACTCCCGAGTTCCAGAAGGGCAGAAACTCTTCCGTTGACCTGAACCGAACCGGTGGTCGGCGTCAGGGTCCCGGCTATGATCTGTAGAAGCGTGCTCTTGCCGGAGCCATTCCTGCCTATGATGCCCACGCTCTCTCCCCGGCGGACTTCAAAACTGATGCCTTGGAGTGCATAGAAATCCCGGTAGTAGCTTTCCGCTCGCCCCGTCAATGATGCGTGGGAGCGCGAGCCGACGGGAAGGAGGTGCGCGAGCGTCTTGAGTGCCGGCGAGGTCAAGCGAGCATTCGGTTCCTTCCAGATTCGGTAGGCTTTGGAGACGTTCCTGACAGAGATCGCGATTCGTTCGTTCATTTCCTGGGAGAAGGGTTCAGTAGATCATCCCTGCGGCGACGGTCGCAGGTGTGAACTCGTCGACCAGAAGTATGGCGCTCGTTGGGCGACTCACGCCGCAGTTGTCGCCGCACAAGGGCTTCCGAGGTGGCTTCCCGAATAATATGAACGCCTCATGTTCGAGAATATCCCAGTGCGGCAATTGGTAGGTGGACATGTCGATGCTCGATTACACCGACTCCAACCGATGAACAATATACTCCGTGAATCTGCCGATTGAAGCCTCCAACGGTTCCGCTCCCGTTTCGATTACCAAGTCCGAACTTACCGGGCGCTCAAATGAAGATGTCAGGCCGGTGAAGTTGGAAATCTCACCGCTTTCGGCCCTCGCATAGAGCCCCTTCACGTCCCGCTTTCGGCACTCGTCGATAGGTGCGTCGACAAAGATCCCGCTGAACCGTTCGGTTCCTACGATTTTTCGGGCCAAGTCGCGCATCGACTCCAATGGGGTGATCAGTGCAACGATGACGATGACTCCGGAATCCGACGCAATGCGGGCGAATTCGGCGGTTCGACGCACATTTTCCCGGCGGTCGTCCTCGGAGAAACCAAGGTCACGGCACACGCCTCGTCGAAGGACATCGCCGTCCAACAGGAGGACCGTTCTTCCTCTTGTCCGAATCTGTTCGGCTCCGCCCCCGGACAAGGATGTCTTGCCAGAACCGGAAAGACCAAACAGCCAGAATACCTGACCAGTGCGCTTCAATTTGTCCTGCATCGCTTAAAGGCAATTCAGGCGCAAGCCGCGGCCGCGCGCCGAGCCAGTTCGATGTCAGCCTCGACCATGATCTGGGCGGGTTGCTTCAAGCGGGTCTGCGGTTCCCGACCGAGTCGTTTATCTGCCTTTGAGGGATATCCGATTAGGGTGTCCACCCGTTTGCCGGCTCCTGGCAGCCTGCACTCATCATCAGAAGGGTGACTCCGCTGGACAGCAGAGCACCCTCGTCCCAACAACGTCGGGGCTGCCGGGCCGATGATGCCGATGCTTTCGCCCTTCCTGACCTCGAAGGCGATGTCATTCAAGGCCCGGAAATCGCGGTAGCGGTTCGCGGCTTTTTGCCGCAACCCTCTGGCCGGAGGTGAATCACCGAGGAAAAGCTGCGAGGTCTTTTCCAGCAACGGGGCTGTCAGCCGTGCCGTCGGTTTTTCCCAGATGCGGTAAGCCTTCGATACGTTTTCAACAGCGATGACGGTGTCTTTGCTCATGGGCGGGGCGCGCTACTCATCAGCTAATTCTAATCGGACCAGCCTTGCTGCGTAAGCGACTATTTCTGTGGCCTGCCGGAGACTTTCATTGGCTTGCGCGGGAGTCGGCTCAAAGACGTCTCCTGGATAACGGAACTCAGTCGCCAGTGGCGTCAAGGCCCTAGCCTGTTCGATATACGCGCCAAACCCCGCCTCCCCTGGCCGACAGAGGTGCAGGAGCGTCTCCAAGTCGTGAGTTTTTGGAAACACAACATTGCGGGCGGTCAGCCACGCTTTCAGCGCTTTTTCCGCTGCCTGTTGGCAATGATACGCACCGGCCGCATACAAACGATTTTCCTCCGCGATGAGGAGCCGCGCGACCCGTAGATCGTCCTCTGCTTTCGCGAGCCACCCTGCAATGTGCCGGCGGTGGGCGTTATCCATGCAAGAGAATCCCTTCCCGCCGGACGGCGCTCGCCAGGGAGCACACGACCTGTTGCCCGTCCTTCCACTCCTGGCGGGTCAGCACCACGATATCTTTGGGGACGGTAATATCGCTCACCAACCGGCGAGCATCGACGCTCCGGTGATAGCGGGTTTGATTGGATTCGGGCACTATCACCATAAGGTCCAGGTCGCTGTCGACATTCGCGTCACCCCGGGCATGCGAGCCGAACAAATAGATGGCGTCGGGATGCAGTGCCTCTTCCAAGCGCCGGGCAATCAGGCGTGAAACCTCAGGAACTACGGACCGTTCTGTGGGAGTGGACGGAATCATTCTTTTGCGACAACCTAGGCTGCGCCTTGGGCGCTGCAAGATATGAAGCGGAGGACTGCGGACGTCCAAGGGGCGGGAACATGCGCAATCGGGAGGGAATTCATGTTTCGCACGAGCGTTAACTCTTTAGGGAGGCAGGAATTCCTGTCTGGCCAGTGCGAGATCGACGTCGACCATGATCTGGGCGAGTTGCTTCATTCGGGTTTTCGGCTCTTCCCATCGGCGGCCGGCAATTTCAGTTGGTGACAATCTGTCAACGACTGGTTTCCTTCCCTGCCGAGCCGGCCCTTCAGCTTGTTCCAGTATTTCCTAGCGGTGTAACTGCTCAGGCGTAACAAGCCACTTCAGTCCTTCCGAGGTCCGGGGAGCGCACGCGTCTCGCGTGCTATCGCCGGCGTCTCGCCGGGGACGAAGAGGAGAAGCGCTCACACCCAGCGGGCGGTGTCCGCGTCGGAGGGTTCGGGCGAGGACGCCCGAACCGACACGCGAGACGCGAGACGCGTGTGCTCCCCGGACCAGCAATCCCACGTTGCGTTGCGCACGAGCGCGCCTGTGCCTGAGTAGTTTAAATTTTTAGAACAGAGTTTTTAACCACGGATTACACAGATACGAACCGGATATCGGACCGGAGGTGGGAGGTGGAGAGTCGGGGTTTTTATCCAGTATTTATCTGTGTCATCTGTGGTGAAAAGTCCGATTTCTTTCAGCCCTTCACCTTCAATTTTCGTAACTGCGCAGGCGTAACAAGCCACTTCAGTCCTTCCGAGGTCCGGGGAGCGCACGCGTCTCGCGTGCTATCGCCGGGGATGAGGAGGAGAAGCGCTCCCAGCGGACAGCGCGCCTGCGCCTGAGTAGTTACGATTTTTAGAACAGAGTTTTTAACCACGGATTACACAGATACGAACCGGATATCGGACCGGAGGTGGGAGAGGACGGAGGAGGGAGGACGGAAGTCGAAGGTCTGAAAGCCGCAGGTCGGAAGATCAGGGACGGCGGGCGATGAGCAAGGCACCAAGAGCGAAGGGTGCCAAGCAGAGCTTTATTCATCTTTCACTCCTCGGATCATTTTGGTTCCATTACCCGGCGGCAGGAAGTTCTCGCCGGTCACGACTTTCCTGCCGGTCGTGGCTTCAAGCTCCAAGCGGGCGCGTTTCGCAATCTTACCGCCAGTCTTCGCGGCGATCTGATTCTGGGTCATGCCGGTGGCGGCGGAGGTCTCGGCAATCTGGCGGGTGGAGAGTTCAGCGAGGGCGGTAAAGATGAGTTCGGCCTCGTTCATGTGGTCGCGGAGGTTTTGGGTTTTGAGACCCTTCAAGTTTTTGTGCGTCTTGACGCTGACGCCGCTCCACTCCTGGTGGATGATGTTGGTAAGGATGGCATATTCATCTTCCTTCCTAATGTCGTGAGTGGCCCAGTAGTCGGTGAGCTTGTTGCGAGTCTCCTGCCCAGTCATGCGCTGCTGGATCCACTTTTCACTGCGGCCGTGTTTCTGCCAGGTCTCGCGAGCGCGCTCGAGGGCCAAGGCGGGGTCAGACATCTCCTGCATCCGTTCATAGCCGACCTTGGCGAGCCAGAGCTTGATCGGCTCAGCCTTGGGGCTGGGAACGCTCTGGACGAGGCGCAGCAGGGTCTCGGCATGGGCGACATCGGTGAGTCGCATTTTCCCGTCGTCGGCCGGCAATTTGAACCGGTGACAGTTTGTCACCAGTTGACTTCCTTCCTCGGCGAGTCGCTCCTTCAGCTTGTTCCAGTATTTCCTAGCCTTCTGAAAATCGGTTTGCTGGGTGAGAACTTGGATGATGTCCACGACGGAGAAAAACCAAGTTTCGGTCTTCTCATCGTAAAGGCGGCGGATTTCGTGCTCCTCGAAGATTGCAGGGATCATTTTCATGGTTTGCAGCGAAAAGGCGGTGGGGACGGGCAGAGGGAGAAGGGAGGAACTCTAAAGTCGAAGGGCGTAGAGCGGAAAGTTAGAATGTCGAAAGGACCAACCGGCGAGCCTCGACGCTCCGGTGATAGCGGACGTAAACGAGGGTGACGTTGCTCATGGTCTACAGCACGTCGGCGAAGGCGGGCTTCATCCGCTTGAAGGCGAAGTGCCCGACATAGCAGGAACCGATTCCGGCGATGTAAAGGTAGGCGAGGTGGTGGAAATTGAGTGGCCGGGCCCACAACGCGGCGTCCCGCGCAAGTTCGATGGCCAGCAGCACAGGATTAAATCGCATGAACACCCAAGCCTCCGCCGGTATTTTTTGTGCGGAGTAAAAGATGGCACTGGAGAACATCAGCGTTAGGGCAAAAAACTGCATGATCTGACCGATATCGCGGAAGAATACCCCGAAGGCTGAGACCACCCAGCTGATCCCAAGGAAGATCATGACCACCGGCAGAATAACGACCGGCAACCAAAGCACTCCCCAGCGCAAGCCTGGGCCAACCACCACCATGCTCACCAACACGAGCGACAGGCTGATGAGGAGGTGGAAAACTCCGGAGCCAACTTGGGCAGCGGGGAGTATCTCCAGGGGAAATACGACTTTTTTGACGAAATTGGGATTGGAAATTATGATCGTGGGCGAGACGCCGAGCACTTCGGACGTGAAATGAAAGATCGTGAGCCCGAGAAAGATGCCCAGGCCGTAGTCGATTTTGGTTTCGTTGGGAAGAATCCCGAACGAGCCCTCAAAAATGTAGCCAAAAACCAGGACATAAAGGCCGAGCAGCAGCAGTGGATTGAGAAAGGACCAAGCGAGCCCAAGGTGGCTGCCCTTGTGCCGCATTTCCACGTTGCGCAAGGTGAACTGCAGAAGCAGCTCGCGGTGCTTCCAAAGATCAAAAACGAATGGGATGTAGCGGCGGACCATGGAGGAATGGGACTCAAGGGGCGTGCCATGACATCGAGCAAGCAAAGTATTTTTGCAGCTTACTCGCGAGCAGGACTATTTTCCGGCAGCTCTGCGTCCTTTTACCTCTTGGACCGAAGAGTCGTGACGGGTTGAAGAAATGGGCGTTCCCGAGGGGCGTGGACAGAAGTGGTGATGCGCTGCCCCCCCGCTGAACCAAGATATCGCCCCAAAACAACGTTTTCGCTGAGCCCCGCCGCGGCGCTCAACCGCGCTTCTCGCGAAACACCCGATAGTTGAGCAGCAGAAAAATGATCACAGTCGAGGGCGGCACTGCCCAAACCGCCGCCCACATGATGCCCAAGCCCATCACATCATGGCAGAATTTGAATGCTGCAATGTTGATGGCATAACTGATCGCCACGGTTCCCAAATACTCGCCGAATTGCTGAACGCTGTCCTGACGCGAACTGGGCAGCGCCCACAAGCGCAGCAGCGCGTAGTGCGTCGCGACGGACAAAACGTATGCCACGGTGAATACGAGGTCACTGGGTCCCTTGTTTTTCAACAGCCAGAGGGCCACAAACTGGACCACTGCCGATACGCCGCCGACCACGAGAAAGTTGATGAACCTCACGTAGTCGCTGCGCTTTGTTGGGAGCCACCGAAGCATCCGACCACTCAACGGAGCAGAGCCTCAATCCGGCAATTCTAATCCTCCACCGGTGTCGTCCCCAACATGAGCCGCTCCGCTCCTTGACCTGCACCCGCCCGCTTTCAACGGATACAGTTGGATTCCGCTGCACTGCGCTCGCGTCAGACACCCATGGGAGCTATCAATTGGCCCTCCGCCGTCTTCTCGCTCTGACGCCGCTCCGTGCATTACATTGGGTGAACATACACCGGCACGAGATCGAGATCACAACCATCACTCAATAGGGGCGCACCCGCTCCACCTCGAGAATCGAGCCGGTAAAGAACGGCATCCCGGACGTTCCCCCGACCGGATTGTAGCCCACAAACACGTCCTCGGCTCCTGCCCGATGGAGCCGGGCCGGTTGCTCCCAGACGAGCTGGCCGTTAACCCGGACACTAAACCGCTGAACTTCCACGCTGTTCCAACGCGCACCGGGAAACGATCCCAGCGCAATCTCCAACACCTGCTCCGCCGACCGGTCGAGTTGCACCGGCGGGCTGATGAAAGGTGGCCGGCCCCAGTGATCCAGCCCGAATCGGACGTAACCAGAATCCAGATACTCCACCCAGAGAAAATCCGCCGCGCCGGCCCTGCCGGTCACAATCAAAGGTTCACGCGGTCCGGACGGCTCCGCGGGAAACTGCACCCGCATCCGGATCGCAGTATAGTCTGCCTGCTCCGGCGAGAGATAATCCCGCAATTGGTCGATCCCGATGAACTCGCCCGCCAGGCTCGGCGTCGGCGTGCCGGAAGACGTCGAATTCCCACCCGCCTGCGCCGCTACCAATTCGATGGGAGCACTTGGACGCAGCGTCCAAATCGGCACTCCGTCCATTTTCACCATCAAGCGGACCGCGCCGTCCTCCCGGCTCCTCGCGGCGGATGGCCGCAACTGAACCCACTCGAGCAAGTGCCCCCGTTTGGGAGCGATCGCGAACGGGTCGCTCTCTGACACAGTGTCGTTTTCGTCGACATACTGCAGTCGGACATACCCGTCCGCCGAGCGATACGACCATCTCGCCTGGCCGCCGCCCTGGCGGGCCGTCAGCAAGGTTCGAGGCTCCCCCGAAATCGCCGCCGCAAATCGCACCCGCAGCGCATAGGCCTCCACCTGCTCTCGGACGGCGGTTTCCGTTCGCCGATCACGCGCGAGCGGATGAAGCTCACCGGAGAAGCGTTGAGTGTTTCCTGGTCCCGGCCCAGCTCCGACGAACACCGCACGCGGCGATGCGGGGTGAAAGCGTTGATAACCGTCGAGCAGGATCTCTCCATCGAGTTCGACCCGCAGCCGCCGTGACATCCGAACGAGCTCAGCCCGTTCTCTCCCGGCGAAAAACGGGTGCTCCTCGGGCGGATACAGTGATCCCATTTCGATTCGCAACCCCTGAGGCGCGGCCCGGGATGGCCGCACGGGCCGGCTCAACCTGCTCGCTCCGCCATCATGCGAAAAGCCAAGCCGGATCAAGCCATCGGCCTCATGATGAACAAACACGTGATCCCCCCGGCTGGCCGCGCCCGTGGCAAGCAAAGGCTCACGCGTCCCCGGCGGCTCCGTTCCAAACTTCACCGTGTATTCACGTGGTCCATACGGAGTCCCCAGGAGGGTTTCCAAAACATAGGCGGGGGAATTGAACGCGCGTGCCACCACCGCATAAGCGCGCGGGTTCTGGCGTTGAAAGTTTCCGTACAGCGCAAAGCCGAACATCAGTCCGAAAAAGCTGGAAAAGACCAGGAGGCTTATCATGCCCGCCGTGAGGATGCGCCGCAGCCACGGCGGCCACTGCTTCGCGGCGAAGCGCTGCGCCGCCAGCACCCCGATGCAGGCCAGCAGCAGAATCGCCGGCACAAAGTCGATCAGGTAGCGCGCCATCGCTGCATAAAAGAACATCAGCGTGAGTGTGGTCGCGAGCGCCAGGAGGCCGAACGCCGCCAGCAGGCTGCCGATCTCGCCCCGCTCCCCGGCCAGGCGACGCCAGAGCGCCAGCGGCGCAAGCAGTGCCAGCCAGAGCACGGGCGCGCCCGGCAGCACCCCATACAGATTCTCCACTCCAACGAAGCCCTGCGGGAGCGGGGGCAGCTTCGGCTGTTCAATAAATGGAAAGTATCGCGACCACTCTGCCGCCCGCCAAAAATACGCGCTCACATTGAACGGGAAATAGCTGAAACGGAAGTGCCGCGTTTCCGCCTCGTTGACACCGCTCAACTGGTACGCGACGCCAAACTCCAGGGGGTGATCGAAGCGGGCATAGTTATACCACGCCATGGCCACTCCAATCACGGCGAGCGGCGCCACCCCCGCCGCCAGCATCCGGCGCCAATCCACACCGGCCTTTGCACCCTGCTGCCGTTCGCTCCACCACCACCAGACGATCGGCGCCAACAACACGCAGCTCGCATACAAGTAACTCAGCCGGGACGCAACAGCCAGCCCCAGACAAAAGCCCGCGAGCGCAAACCACAAACCCGCACGCCGCCTCGCCGCCAGACTGCGATGCATGGCAAACAGCGCCATCATTGCGAAACAATATCCGCTGCTCAACGGCAGCTCCCAAATACTTCCCCGCCGCACCACCACCAATCCCATGCTGGCTGTCGCAAGCGCAATCAGGCACATCACCGTGATCGCCGTTCCAACCGTCGGGAAATACCGGTGCCGGACCGATAGCAACAACGCGGCCGACAAAAGATAACCCAAATAAACAAACACCACCGTGGCGACCGAAAGCGGAAGATCGACACCGGTCACGATCCGAAACGGAAGCATCAACGTCACCACCGGCGCGACGCCGAAGTACAGGTAGTATTTGCCTTTATAATACGTCGCATCATGCAGACCGGAGCCCGGAGGCCGGGTATTCGGATTGTACGGATTTTCGGCCTGCTGCAGTTCGGCCGAGACCTCCGTCTTTAAATGCAACTGACCAGACAGAAACCCATCGATCAGCAGATTGTAGTAATCCCGTTGCTCACCGCCGAAACGCCAGGTGCGCTCCTCGGGCACTGCCGTCCAGAAATACAACACGCCAACCATGACCAAAACCAACGCTATCGAAACGCGCTCCCACAGTCCCGCGCGGAGCCGATCAACGCTGGGTTCAGGTGAGGGATATGACATGGGCGGCGTTGCAGGCGTGGTTGCCAGCCTCGGGCCGGGCCCGCACGTCAGGCAAGCATGGACGTTTTCCGGTGCGCTGAATTAATCTTGCTTGAGCGTTTCCACGTTAACGACCCTGAGGAATGTCTGCCGCCACCTCCGAACGCATCCAGTTCGCCATCATAGGCTGCGGCCTGATTGGCCGGAAGCGCATGCTCGCTCTGGAAAAAGGGGCGTCGGTTTTATACACCTGCGACCTCGACCTGGTGCGAGCCAGTGAACTCGCCAAACTAAGTTCCGGCTGCAGCGCTATCACCGATTTCAAAATCACCCTCGCCGACCCACGCGTTACCGCCGTCATTGTGTGCACACTCAACGCCTCCCTCGCACCGATCACGCTCGCAGCCGTTCGCGCGGGCAAACATGTTCTGGTCGAAAAACCCGGCGCACTCAATGCCGCCCAACTGCGGATCGTCCGCGACGCCGCGCAACAAACCGGCGCGCGGGTCCGCCTTGGTTACAATCACCGCTTTCATCCCGCCCTGCAAAAAACCCGCGAGCTCGTCGACCGTGGCGTCCTCGGCCCGTTGATGTTTCTTCGCGCGCGCTATGGCCATGGCGGCCGCAAGGGCTACGACCGCGAATGGCGGGCCGACCCGAAGCTGTCCGGCGGCGGCGAACTCATCGATCAGGGCGTGCACTTGATCGATCTTGCCGGGTGGTTATTGGGCGAATTTTCCACGGTCGAGGGCCACGCCACCACGTCCTTTTGGGACATGAAAGTGGATGACAATGCATTCCTTTCCCTGCGGACTGCCGCCGGCCAGACGGCCTGGCTCCATGCGAGCTGCACGGAATGGAAGAACCTGTTTTCGCTCGAACTCTATGGCCGCGACGCCAAGATCGCGATCGATGGCCTCGGGGGAAGTTATGGGGTGGAGCGCCTCGCGCTTTATCGC
>ENA-ORBV01017450-ORBV01017450.1-microbial-mat-metagenome-genome-assembly--contig:-NODE-17450-length-10259-cov-4.583677_pt1 | contig 10259 bp, 8 predicted proteins | sample MGYA00237777_ERZ505514 | MGnify/ENA primary metagenome ERZ505514 (study PRJEB26160, sample SAMN06269048) | microbial mat metagenome | isolation source: Oligotrophic lake microbial mat | place...
AGACAGCTTCTCAACGACGCGAAGCAACGAGTCCGCCACGAGGAACTCGTCCATATTCAAATAAGCGTTTGCGAGGAAAATGCGTGCGAATTCGTATGTGGAGTCGAGCGCCAGTGCGCGCTCGTAGAACCGCACGGCCTCGCGCTTATCGCGATGGAAGGCCTCCCACCCTTCGCTCACGAGCTTGTATGCCTCGTACGACGGGGCGGGGGTCGCGCCGGTCGCGACTTTCTTGAACTGCGGATCAGCGAAGGCCGCGAGCGCGCCGGAGACGCGATGCCGGAGGGTCTCGACGGCCGGCGTGGGGTCCCGAATGGGTGCCGTTACCGCCCCTAGTGACGCGAGCAGCCGGTCCCCAGCGACATCCGAGACCTGGAGCTGGAACCGGATGCTGTCGCCTACCCGGTCGTAAGCACCCGACACCAAGTGAGTAGCCCCAGTCTCGCGCGCCACGTGCCGAGCGAGCGACGCACCTCCGCCTGGCTCGCGCGCTGCGAGCGCCGCCTTGACGGCGATGACCATGAGGGGTTCTGCGACATGCCCGATCCCGGACTGCAGGAGCCCGCTCGCTACCCGATCGGCCACCAGATGCGCGACATGATCGAGTGAAGCGTCTCCAGTGCGGTTGTCTGGGGGCACGACCACTACACGAATCGGCGAGGTCCCGGCGTCGCCGCGCCAGTAGAGCATCGCCCACGCGCCCGCGACGAGCGCCACCGCAACGCCAGCCGCCATGAGCCATTGCCGCCGACCGCGCGTTCGCGTTGCCGGTAGCGCGAGCGGCGTTTCTCCGGGGGGCGCACCGGCGGATGGGACCGTTGTGACGGCGTCCAACGCGCGCAGAACCTCGTCAGCACTCTGCGGCCGGTTCGCCGGGTTTTTCTCGAGCAACCGCATGACCAAAGTCGCCAGTGCCGGCGGGAGCTTCGGCCGCCGCCGCTCGATCGACTCCGGTGCCTCGGCCGCGTGTGCCGCCCGCACCGCGTGCCTCGGCCGGCCGGCAAACGGGGGGCTCCCGGTCAGCATCTCGTACGCGAGGACCCCGAGCGCGTACAGGTCCACGCGGTGGTCCGCGGCCGGGTCCCCCGCTCCCTGCTCTGGCGCCATGTACGCGGGCGTGCCCAGCACGAGCCCGCGCGCCGAACCGACCAACCGCCGTCCGCGGTCGGCGCCGCCGCCGACGGAACCCTCGGCCCCTGCGCGCTCGAGCGCCTCTGCGATCCCGAAATCGGCGACTACCGCACCTCCCTCGCCGAGCAGGATGTTCTCCGGCTTGATGTCGCGATGCACTACGCCGTGGGCGTGCGCATGGGCGAGCGCGGAGGCGACCTCGCGGAGAATCCGCACCGCTTCGGCTACGGTGATCTGCCCGTCCTGCGTGAGCCGCGTCCGCAGCGACGCCCCCTCCACGTACGCCGCGGCAAAGTAGAACCGACCCTCCGCCTCGCCCGAGTCGAAGAGTGGCAGGACGTGCGGGTGCCTGAGCGCCGCGGTGACGCGTATCTCTTCCAGGAAGCGACCGGCGCCGAGGATTTTTGCGAGCCAAGGGTTCAGCACCTTGAGCGCAACCTCGCGCCCGTGCCGTACGTCGCGCGCCAGGTACACGGTCGCCATTCCGCCGCGTCCGATCTCGCGCACGACCTCGAAGCGGCCGCCGAACCCACTCGGCGCCGGCGCGTCGCCAATCTCCCGCTCAAGCAGCGCCTCGAGCACCGCTGGGAAGCGCTCGGCTGCGGGCACTTCGAGCAACGGGTCTGCCAGTGCGCACTCCTCGAGCATACGCAGGATTTCCGCGCGCGCGTTCGGGTCTGGACTTGCACGCTCGACGAACGTGAGGATCTCCCCGGGCGCGAGCTCGAGCAGCTCGTCGAGCAGCGGTTCGAGCACCGCCCATCGCTCGGCGGAGACTGGCGCGCCGAGCGGCGCAGGGCGACCGTCCGGCCCCGAGTCGGGCCCGGTCCCGCTGGTGGCCGAGCCGTCGACCTCGCGTCGGGTCTCGCTCACGGTTCACGCTCTTCTGCAAGCAGGCGGCGGAGCAGCATGCGCGCCTTTACCCAGTCGCGCTCCACCGTACGCGCGGTGACGCCGAGCGCCGCGGCGATCTCTGCCTCCGACAGGCCGCCGAAGAAGCGGCACTCGACGACCCGCGCTAACCGCGGCGCCACCTCGGCGAGCCGCGTCAGCGCCTCGTCGAGGTCGAGCAGTGCCTCGGGCTGCGCTTCGGGCGCGACGAAGTCGTCGGCGAGGGTGACGCGCTGCGGCGGCACGCCGCCGTCGCCGCCGCGCCGGGACGCGACACGGGCGCGCGCGTGGTCGATGAGCACGTGTCGCATCGCCACCGAGGCGAGGGCGAGGAAGTGCGCGCGGTCGTTCCAGCCAGCGCGCGACTGGTCCACGAGCTTGAGGTAGCTCTCGTGCACGAGCGCCGTCGTCGCGAGCGACGCGTCGGCACCGGCGTCCCCGCGCGCTGCAAGGCGGTGGTGCGCGATCAGGCGCAGCTCGCGGTAGACGAGCGGCAGAAGCCGGTCGAGGGACTCTCGCTGGGCGCCGCGCAGCGTATCGAGGACGTCGGGAGCGCCGGCAGTGCGCTGCGCCCCGGTGCCGATCCCCGTCATGTCTGAGCTCAATCCCATCTAACCGCCTCCCGGGAAAAACGCGGGTGGAGCAATGTCGGGTTCGCGGCGACCTCTCCGTGAGACTTGGTAAGGAACCGCGCGAGAGTCGCGGCGGCGCCCCCCGCGCCCGCCGTCAAAACATGCGGTGCGCCGCGGTACGCGGCAACGGCCAATCGGCCGGACCTGCACGAACCCTTCAAAGGAGATGACCGCATGTGCACCCAGACTCCACTCACCGCCGACCGCGCCGCTCGGCCGCGGCACCTGGACGAGCCGCGCCGTCCGCATCTCCCATGCGTCGGGCGGCGCCCCTGCTTCGCGCTCCTGCTCGCGGTCTCGGTCCTCGCCGGCTGCGCGGGGGTGGCCGGGAGGGGCACAGGCGATCCCGTTCCCTACGCTGACGCGGCGCTCCTGGCAGCAGAGATTCGACGCACCGGGGCGGAGCACCGCGCGGGCGAGACGGCCTACGACGCCGTGCGTCTGCTGCGCCCCAGCTTCCTTAGGATTGCCGGGCACTTGACGCGCGGGCAGGTCGAGCTCCCGGAGACCGCTGTCTACCTAGACGGAGCCCGTGTGGGTGGCCTCGAGGCACTGCGCTTGATCCCCTTGCGAAACGTGAGCGCGATCCGCCTCGTCAAGCCCCTCGACGCGGTGACCGCGTTCGGGCGCGGCCACGGCGGCGGCGCGCTCATGGTGGAGGTGGTACGCTGAGGCGCTTAGCTTCGCCGAAGCACGACCGGCCGCTCGTTTCACCCGGTCGTACGCCCACCGAAGCTGGGCGGATGTCGATCCTTTTCATCGGAAGCATCGCTTCCATTGCCTTGCTGTGCGGCTGGCGACTTCTCGAACTTGACTAGCAGTGCTACCTAACGACACCCTTCGACACCTGTTCGTCGGGTACGAAGTTCCGATCTGTTCGCACGATCCCGAATGGTTGCTGGATCATGGCGTCGATTACCGGTGTCCGACCTTCGTTAGGCGCGTGGACGCGTGGTCAGATTGCGGCCTTCGAGCCGACATTGCTCGAAGGCCAGGCACGACCGCTCATCGGTGTCCGGGGCATTGTGTCGGCAGTAGGGGTTCGGTGTAGTCCAGATTCACCTGTTCCAAATGCGCCACTCGGCGCCATCACCGAGCGCCTTCCCCAACCTCGACGGCGCGCTGATCGTTCCGCTCCGTTCCATCATCGCTTCCGTCGTACGCTCGCTGCAACTCAGCGATATCGAGCTTTTTCATCTGCAGCATTGCTTTCATCGCTCGTTCGCTACCGGCTGACGTTTCGTCTCTGAACAGCTCGTCCATATTGTCAGGGACGACCTGCCACGAGAGGCCGTACTTGTCCTTCAGCCAGCCGCACTGCTGTGCCTTCGGATCTCCGTCTGCGGAGAGCTTCTCCCATGTAGTAGTCGATCTCGTCCTGGCTGGCGAGGCGGACCTCGAAGGAAACGGCCTCGTTGAACGTGAACACGGGTCCGCCGTTGAACGCGGTAACCCTTTGTCCATCGAGCTCGAAGCGGCCGCCATCCGGTGGCCGCGTGTCAGCAGCGGCGCACATTATACGTCGCGGGGCCGATCGGCTTGCCCGACGCTTCGCGATCAACTCCCGCACGATCGGTACCAGCTCTACCGGTACTTCCATCGCGGTGTGGGTCGGTGCTTCGTACGCGGCCTCATCCTCAGCTACGGCCTCATCCTCATCCTGCTCATCGTAGTGCTCGAGCACGCGCTGCACGCGAGTCTGATCCCATCCCACAGGGTATTTTGGGTCGCTCATGACTTCTTTCTACGACGGCGTCGCAGCGCGCGCAAGGCTTTGGGCCCCAGTTCGAAGGCCGTAATGCAAAACACGGAACCCGGTTCGGGATCAGAAACGTAGATGACTCGAAGCTAGCGCCCGCCGTGCGTTTGGCCGATCGCCACCCGCGCACCGTCAAGTCCGGGCCGGTCTTCGAGCGGTCGACTGAGCACGGCCTCGGCCTCCTCCTCGCTCACCCGATGGCGGTAAATGTGCGGCTCGCCGGAATCCGGGTCGATGTAGCCCAGCCAGTACCTCCCCGCGCGAGTTATCATGGGCGACGTATAACGCCGAGTCTGCAGGAGATCAGTCAACCACCGCGGCCTCGATAATTTCAAAGGTCTGCGCCGCCGGGTCGATGCGAGGCCCGCCCATGGACGGTTGCGTGGACGATGCGTCTACTCGTAAGCAGCATCCCAACAGCGGCGTGCTTCAGAGACCGTGATTTCGATCGCAATGCTATCCACGCTGACGTCCTTTCCTCCGCGAGCCGAACCAGTTCCTCGAGGAAGCCAACAGTTGACGCTGTGGCCAGATCCTCGTTCGCCGACCGATACCATTGATCAAGCGCCGCGAAAACTCAAGCGAACGCCGAAACGTCGTCGGCCGCAGCTCACGTAGCAAGGTGCGCCGCGAGCCACGGGCATAGATCGTGAGCGATCATCGCGGCTTGACGTCGGCGCGATAGAGTTGCCGTGCGGACTCAAACGACCAGATTGGTCCCGCCTCGTGCGCCTCACGTCAGTCGAATCGACCCGACTTCGCAATCGACGGACGCCGCTTGTATTTCGCGATTCAAGACCGGCAGAGCGACATTTGGCTGGCCGACGTTACGCCGCGATAGTGTCGGACACCCGTGCCCCACGCCCCACCCATCACAACGGAAGAATCAAACCCCGCAACTCCTCCTCGCTCACCGTCGCCCGCCTCGCCCGACCCATCATCCAGAACGCCGCGCCCAACACGCACCACACCCCGAGGACCAGCCACTCCACCGGCGCAGTATTGCCTGCGTCCTTGTAGGGTTGGTAGATCGATAATCCTAACGAGAGCACCGATCCGGCCACCCCGACCCACGCGGTCGCCACTCCCCCCGGCACCCGATAGGGCCGCGCCCTGTCGGGCTCGCGCCGCCGTAGCCGGATCACCGCCAGGCACGTCGCCAGAAAGGCAAAGGCCAGCCCGGTCGACGAAATATTCACGATCGGGATCACCGCCTGCTTGCCCGCCAGCACCCCGGCGAGCATGAAGCACGCTCCCAGCACAAGGGCGAACGACGGCGTGCCAAAGCGCGGATGCAACCGAGCGAATCGATGGTCGATCATGCGGGAGCGCCCTAGCGAATACAAAATGCGTGACGCAGAAATGATGACCGAGTTGAGCGCCGACACGAGGCCCACAAGCCCCGTCAGCAGCACTATGCCGGCCAGCAGGCGGGAGTTGAAGGCGCGCTCGAAGGCGGCGGCCGTTGGAAGCGGGAGGCTGACCAGGTCGCGCCAAGGCATCGTCATGGACGCCGAGATCACCACCAGCACCTTGAAAACGACGCCGGCGACAATCGACCAGACGATCATCTGTGCGACACGCCGCAGCGGCGCTCCCGGTGCGCGTTCCTCCATCATTTGCGGGACCACACTAAATCCGGCAAACCAGAACGAGCCGGTCATGAAGATGGCCAGCACTCCGCCCCACTGGGCGCCGCTGCCGTTGGCGACGACATAGGGACGCAGGTTGGCCAGGTCACCGCGCAGCAACCCGGTGCCGACGAAGAGCACGGCCATGCCGAGGAAGGCAACGATCAAGATCTCCTGCACCCGCGCCGCCGCCGCGACCCCGCGCACATTCACCCCGGTGAGCACGATGGTCCCGGCGAAGGCGAGGGCGACGGTCCCCACGCGCACGGGGGCGCCGAGCAGTTGGTACATGGACTCGCCCTCCACTCCGGGAACAAGCGCACCAACCACCCAGCCTAACGAAATAGCCTCGAAGACGCCGGCGGCGAGGAACGCCAGAGCGAGCAGCCAGCCGACAGCGAAGTACGGTCCCGGACCAAAGGCTTCGAAGGCGAACGCCGGTTCGCCACCAGATGCGGGGACCAGCGTCACCATCTCGGCGTAGCACAAGCCGATGATGACCATTAGCCCGCCGCCAGCCGCAAGTCCGAGGGCGGTGCCAAGGGGACCAGCCTGGGTGAGCCAGGCACCGAGGATGGTGACCCACCCGACGCCGACAATGACGCCGAACGACAGGGTGAAGAACTGGAAGGGCTTGACGGTCGCTTGCAGTTTGGCGACGGGAGGGGCGACGCTCATTGACGCACCGACGGAATCACCGGGAGGACGATGTGCGATGGATACGTGGGCGAGTGATAAATCACGTTGCGCGCCACCTTCCAAGTGCGCTCGTCGTAGTTGTTGCCGCCGGTGTTGAGGTTGCGGTCGAAGCGCGGGAAATTGCTGCTGGCAACTTCCACCCTGATGCGATGGCCAGGAGCGAACCAGTTGCTGGTCGCCTGCAGGTCGATCTCAACCTTATACACACCGCCCGGCTTCATGAAAACAGTGTGGTCGAAGCCGTCGCGATAGCGGGCCCGCAAAATCCCTTCCTGCACGTTGTAGGCTTGGCCGTCCGGAGCAACGTCGACCAGCTTGGCGGTGAAGTCGGTGTCGCGCGCGTCAGAGGAGACGTACAGCACGACCTTGAGCGGTCCAGTCACCTCGAGCCCACTGGTAAGGGGAGGGGTGCTGTAGATCAGGACGTCGTGGCGCGACTCCACGTCCGATTGGTCGAAGGCCCCCTCCGGCGCGTCAGGGGTCCCGGTGCAGCAGACGGGACCTCCGCGCGAGGGAACGGGGGTGCGCGGATCATACGTGTATCGATCAGGCGGCTCGGCGCTCGGCTTGGCGGCGCCTAACGTTCCATCACCCCAGACCGAGTTGGCGCGCCCGCCCGAGTGCAGGTAGTAGGGAGTGAAGCGCGTGCGGGCGAGCGGCCACTCGTTCTCGCTGCGCCAAACGTTTTGTCCCATCACAAAAATACGCAGCTTGGGCTCGCGCTCGACACCGTTGTCGATGCCCTTGAGCCAATGATCGAACCAGCGCCTGTACAGTTCCGCATAGCCAAAGCGGGCGTCGCCCACCGGACGCTCGCCGACGACAGTCCGCTCCGACACGCGCTCGAACGAACAGTGCGTGGTAGGCGCAATCACGGCGAACTGGTTGTCGCGCCCGCGGGGGGTCTCCGCATTCTGTCGCAACAGGTTGAACTCATACAGCGTCTCGGCTACCCCGAAGTCGTACCATCCATTCACGTGCAGCGCCGGGACGTCGAAGCGTTCGGTGCCGTTGAGGTAGCCGAACTGCTCCCACCACTCATCGAACGGGGGATGCATGACCATGGCGCGGAAGTCGTTCGGCGGTCCGCCTGACGAGTCGACCATGTCGGCCAGCGGAAGATGACGCCACCAGTCGCGCGGCTGCACTTCCACCGTTCGGGGCGCGGCGTCGACGGCGCGCCCGTCCTTTCGGGCGGCGATCCAATCGGCGCGGGTCATCCCGTTAGGCGCGATATTGGACACCTTGCTTCCCGCCGAGCGAAACCAGCCGAAGCCGGCGGCGACCTCAATCGCCCCGCCGTGGGTGGCGCCGAAGTAGCTCACCCGGTTGCCGCCGCGACCGGGGGAGCTGCCCGCCGACTGGGGGACCATTGCCGTCAGGTGCGGGGGGCGACGGGTCGCCATGAGGAGTTGTACATCCCCTAAGTACGAACAGCCGTAGGTGCCGACCTTGCCGTTGGACCAGCCACGCGCCGCCAGCCACTCAACCGTATCGTAGCCGTCATCTCTGTCGCCGTTCTGCGGCAAGAAGTCGCCCTCCGATTCGTGCTTGCCGCGCACATCCTGTACGGCGAAGACGTAGCCGGCGTCGGTCCACATACGTGTCGGCGAACCGGCGCCTCGGTAGTTGTTCTTCTCGTACGGCGTGCGCAGGAGGATGACCGGGTGCGGGCCGGCGGAGTCACGCGGGAAGTACAGATCGGTCGAGAGTCGGGTACCGTCGCGCATCGGCACCATCACGCTCAGGCTGTCGTTGCTCTGTGCGGTGCCCGAGAAAGCCGACGCCTCGCCTCCGGCGCGCGCAATCCCGCGGCGCGGCGCGACCGCGACTGCACCGATGGTGATCAGCCCCGCGATCGCCATCAACGCGGCGCCGCTGACACCGCCGCGCCGCCGTCGCTCGTGACGCACGACCTCAGCACGAGCACGATCCGCTGGGGTGCGGAGTGACTCCACGGCGCTTGTTTGGCTTCGCACGTCGCCTCTCCCGTCGTTGCGCAGCATGATCAGTACGCCGAAGGCGTCGCCGAAAGCCCGAGCATCGCCCGCGCCTCGGCCGGCGTGGCCACGCCGCGATTGAGCTCGTTGGCCAGCCGTGCCGCTCGCTGCACCAGTTGGGCGTTCGACTGGGCCAGCTCGCCGCGCTTATAGTAGATGTTGTCCTCCAGCCCCACCCGCACATGCCCGCCGAGCAGCATGGCGAAGGTCGTCATATGCAGCTGGTGTGGCCCAAGACCCGAGGTGAGCCAGAGCGTCTCGTCAGGCAGGTCGCGCACCAGCGCCAGGGTGTGCTCGAAGGTGGGCCAACTCGACGTCTGGTATCCCATCACCGTCTGGATCCAGTAGGGGCGCTCGACCATCCCGTTCTGGATGAGGTCGCGCATGACCCATGCCCCGCCACTGTGATACGTCTCCATCTCCGGCTTCACCCCCCACTTCTTCATCTCGGCGGCGAAGTGGTTGACTAGGGCGTAGCTGAAGGGGAGGCATTCGTCGTAGACCACTTCTCCATGCGGATCGGGAAGCGGCGCCTCACGTGCCTTGAGCTTGAACTTGGACATGTCGGGGGTGAGGTTGAGCGACGCCACTTCGGGGCGAGCGGGGAGGCATTGCAGACGCTCGGAGGAGCTTGAAGGACGCCGAGTGCGAAGGCCGGTCTTTCTCGACGTAGACCCGCCGCGAAGGCACGCTGACGAGTACTTTTTTTCTGTCCTCCGGGGCGGGCGGTCGCTCGCCTTCGCGCAGCACCATCGCCGTCAGCCGCCCGCCGTACACCGCCCCCGTATCGATGCCCGTCGCGTGCGGCGCAATGTCGGGCTCGACCGATGCGTTGTGACCGAACACGATGTGCTCGGGGCCGGCATAGTGGTGCGCCCAGCCGACGCTTCCCCGAAGCTCGCTCGGGTCCATGTGACGATCGAGGGTCCGCACGTACATCAAGGTGCGCGGGTCTTGCTCGTCGATCTCGATGCCGGGGCGCACACCTGCGTGCACGATGCGGACACCATGCGATGGCAAATCTGCCCACAGCGGCATCGCTTCCAGATACTCCCAATCGCGCGGCTTCAGCGCCTCGGCGGCGCGACGCGTGATCGCGCCGATGCGCATCTCGTGGCTGGTGCTCTTGGAACGTCTCCAGCTGAGCAAGCGGTCTTCGTGATTGCCACGCACCGCGACCGCACCATGGGCGCGCGCAAGGGCAACGACTTCGTGAGGCTTCGGACCGCGGACGACCAGGTCGCCCACGAAAAACAGCTGATCATCGGCAGAGAGGCCCACATACGAGAGCAAATCTTCGAGCTCTCGAATGCAACCGTGGACGTCTCCTACGATGACTGCACGCCCCATCCGCCTGGACACCTGTACCCCATCACGCAAAAAAACGCGAGCTGCCCCGCGCCTGAAGGCCTCGCTTGGTTTAGCGCGTTTTCAGCGGGAAGTTAGCGGAGTTAGGGCGACGGTGCGGGCGGGGCGCCTTTCTGCCGGCCCGCCGTTTGGCGGCAGATCCTTGAAC
>ENA-ORBV01017452-ORBV01017452.1-microbial-mat-metagenome-genome-assembly--contig:-NODE-17452-length-10258-cov-7.095472_pt1 | contig 10258 bp, 7 predicted proteins | sample MGYA00237777_ERZ505514 | MGnify/ENA primary metagenome ERZ505514 (study PRJEB26160, sample SAMN06269048) | microbial mat metagenome | isolation source: Oligotrophic lake microbial mat | place...
TTTTTCAAGCAGAAGACGGCATACGAGATTCGCCTTAGTCTCGTGGGCTCGGAGATGTGTATAAGAGACAGTTCGTACCCTTACTCGTACGAGCTCTCGTACGTGTACCCTCCCTTAATCAAATGATTTATTAACAGTTCTTATTTCAATGGTTTCACACTTTCACTTGCAGCCGATATGATTTTTCAATGCCCCCGACATTCTATGCTATGAATATTTTGTACACAATTTCGCAACCATTTGTTCCTCCGTGGGTGCTGTACCAAAAAGCCATAGCGTATTCGCTTACGTATTTATACGGCTTCTCCGCTGACTAATAGTAGACAGTAGTCATACTTAGCTGGCAGGATTCGCTTTAAAAGAGAAGTGTTCGTGGTTGCGAGAAGAGGCTTTTATCTACTGAAACCTTTGTGAGGGAGTACCGGTACTCGTTAAATTTAAATACACGTGGTGTAGCTCACCGGTTCATGCCACACCGGAGGCCGGAGCCATTACCAGCACTAGCTACTTCGAAGTAGCTACGTAGCTAGCGAGCTACTATGATAGTACTAGTACTCTACTACAAATTCATTGCTCTGGCTTCTCGGCAGTATGTATGTTCTTTATAGTTCATTTTCGGGCCTCATGTTCACTTTTTTGCAGAACAGGCTAATAGGAGAATGCTGAAGAAGAGGAGGTGGTTACAGCTGACCGTAAACTAACAGTAATCGGATTCTTTGACCACCACGAAAGCCATTACGAGTAGACTGGCTACTGGTATCTACTGACCGGATCATGCCGCTATGGACCTATGGTGCCACTGGCACTGACTGAAACCCCTACGTTGGGATTCATGTCGGTTCGGGTTTTTGCTTTGCAGGAGTAGTGGTTTAGCAAAATACTAAATCCGCTTGGCTAACTACTGAGCAGATGTGGTTTTGTTCTGTTGCTCCTCATCCGTCATGACTAACTGAATAGCTAGATGCTAGTGCACCACACTGGAAGATTCGCAAACACACAGACCAAAGATTCAACAGGGAGAGATTGGCTTGTTCTTTGGCCCTCTTATTCATGACAAAGTAGTACAGAAAGGATTCGCAAGTGACTTGCTCTGTTTTTCTCCATAAGTCTAAACCTTTGAGTTCGGATCCACTCTTGTGAAGTAGTCAATTTTTAAATCCAGACTTGTCTACGGACTACGGGCAAGGTGTGGTTTGTTCTTCAACGATCACCACTGCTGCCTGCACGGACTGTGCGCTAAACTCACCGATTCAGCCCAAAGATCAAAAGAACGCCCCGCATGTCCAAGTGCCAGTGTGTATCAATCTGTTCGGATTTTTTCATGATCAACGTTCAAGTAATGAAGTCCACACTTGCGACTGAGAAATATTTGCTCGTCCATCAGCAAAGAACAAAAACCGCGCAGGCCAATGAGAAAGTTGATTCGCAAGCCAAAACCCCAGTACAATGATTTGATATGCTCGCATCATCCATCTGTCTGCAAGGATTCGCAAGCCACCTAGCTAGAGCTATGGCTAGTACCATACAAAACCCTGGAAAGGGGGACTGAGTATCAGGAGTCCGGCAAGGGAGTATGAGGGCAGTCACTGGCACTCTCATCAGTATTCAGGCGAAGGACGTTTTCTTTAGCAAGAACATCTACGGGATTAGGAGCCTGATATGTAACTAAAACACGGCGATACGCAGTAGCGCTGTGGCAGCAGCAAGAGTTGCTGCTAGCTTGATACTAATATCGTTTGTTCAAATTGAGTTGGTACTCGTTTCCGTACTTGACCTTGCCAAACGTCAAAGGGTTTAGTTTCCTTGAACCGTATTTCAATATGGACGTCAAAATTGACTTTGGTTAAATCTATTCGATCAATGCAATCCAGTGCGACGTTGGCCGCTATTTCCGTAGGATATCCATTGTATCCACATCCAATGGCTGGAAGACATGCCGATATACTTCTCTTTTTCGATCCTTGTCTTTGTTTTGGCATAGAAGCAACTGGTGGAAAGTATGCAAGCATGGATTTCCAAAGACTTGTAGTTTCTTCCTCTTGTTGTTGAGACCTAATCTGGAGGATGCTATCAAAAACATTTTGGTAACAAGCTTGGAGGAGATGGAGAGCTTCCATTTCGGTTTCCACCCGTGCATGTGGCAAGGTCGTTGTATTGTTGGCTTGTGGATACCGTGGCACACACATGTGAATAACGTTTCTGGCCTTCAGCCTAGGACCAGCGTCTGTGACAAGGCATTGGGCAAATGGTAACATCCTTTCGTGGTTTGATTTTCGCAGCGCCTTTTGGGATTCCCGTACCAAAAACCGTCGATCATGATCCGAGGATTCGTACAATTCATGAAGGGATGCATCACAACTCGATCGACCCGCAAATCCCCGCCAATTTCGTTTATGGATTCCTTCCAATCTTCGATTTGTCGATGTCACGATTATATCTCCTTCAAACTCTTGAATGGGAGCCTGATGAAGTTGAAGAAGGAGCCTAGGATTATCTGAACATGCAACTCTCTGGAATACCAAGGAGCAAGCTTTTCTTTTCATGCCGTCAACTCCTCACAACAAACACCTGCTGGGACGATATCTCAAGCAAACCCAGATGCAGTAAAGGTACTAGGGGCTAGCTAGTTGGAGAGAGGAAAAGCCGAAAGCAATCCTGTACATCAAGGTCATTATTTTTCTTGTTCATCATGTACTGTTGTGGTGGTCGCATCTTTTCAAAATTCTTACATGACTCATTTCGAGCAAGTGTCCGTACTCAAGACTTCTTTTGGAATTTCTTCATTCAGGCAGAAGAAGCGACGTAAAACTGGCACAACTGAAAGAAGGATTGCGAACTCAACACGATGACCGCACAGCGCTAAAACCACCACCGGAAGGCCAATCAAATGTTAACCTCCAACAGGCAAGTGCTGCTGGTATCTTCGTCTTCCCGGGAAAACCTTAGGTAGTAGCAACAAAAAGTTAAGAGAGGCAGCCACAAAAGGATAGCCATCACGATCAAGAGATAGCCCACTACTACTTAACTACTCTCCTATCAAGAATTTAGTTGCAATAACATTATTCTTCAAACATTATGGGTGATCGAGAATGGAAAGAGTTTTCCCTGGATCCAGTACCGGAAAAGTGCAGTACCACCACCAACAACCACAAGGCGGCCAGTTTCAACAAGACGGCTGGGTCCTTGAAAAAGCGACCCAATGCTGCCAAATTCAATAACGCTACGGCGGCTACCTTTGAGCAAGTCGTGTCGGCCGAAAACAATATCAACAACATTGCGCAAACACCGCAAGAGGAATACGAATCACACGAAAAGCCGCCGCACCAGCAAGAAACAAAGGATAAAAAGAAGAGCAAAGTGAGTCTCCCCGACAAACCCGTCTCGGTCGAGCAGCCTACCGGTGGGGATGGAATCCACCCACCCGGTTACAACAAACGAAAACGGGACATTGTCAAATTGGTCCTCGTGGTCGTGGCGCTTAGTTTGTTGCGGGGAGATCCCAAAGTGGCGACCATTTTAAGCATTGTGGCGGTCTTGTGTCTCAAGGAAGGAACCTTTTGGTCGACGCGCAACTTGAAATGGATGGCACTCTGTATCATGAGTTTCTTCATGGGACTGGCGAGTTGGTCCTTGGAACGAGCCAGTGATGATATTAGCGAGGCCAAAGAATACACGCTCAACTCAACTTTGTGGGTCAGTTCCAAAATCATTCAAGCCTGTTGGGGCATGACCTTGACCGTCTTTTTGGCCAGTGCCTATGCGCATGGACACAATTCCTTTTTGGAATTTGAGTTCCTCCACGAGGGCGCGGCCAAGGCGGCGGCCCTTCCGGGAGGACCCCGAAGAAATCCACCGCCCAAAACGTATCTTTTGTATTAATATTAATTTAATGCATACATATTTTCAAGGAATGATCGTTTCCTTTTGGCAAGGAAATGAGTAGGAATGTGGTTGGGCAACCGAGTAAGAGAAGTGCCAGGTACAAAAGGAATTTGGAATTTGCAAAGAAGAATTGGCGCAAGTCAGGATATCGGATATTTATTACGTTGAAATTGAGAAAGCGCGTAAGAAGTGTCAGGTGCAAGGATTTTGGATCTACTTTGGAGTTGGCTCAAGAAGAAGAAAAAGAAATACAAACGAAGACAGCCGATGGTGGTTTGGTTGAAACGAACGACCATCTCTCCTTTGGCTGTCCCAGCAATTCATTGCGTCAGGAGTGGACAGACATCAAGTCGATAATCTACGTTCCCCTTGCTTCATAAAAAAGCATTGGGGAAAGAATGACAACCTCCATTGTAAAATCAAATGTTCATGTTAAAAAACAAAAAGCTGTGCTATTACGTCCCGTCGATCAAGATTGTCTACTCGTAGTAGGAATAGCAATCAGCCTTGGCTTTTGCATCCAACTTGCATCAATCTTTAGTCCAGCTTGAAGGAAACAGCTGACCAGTCGAAACGACTTCTCTCACACCTGCCAGGGTTGGCCTTGTCTTCACTGTCTAAAAAAGGAAGAAACAAAACTTTCCCCCCCTTGTCTACACAGTTGGTCCATGCGAGCTATCACTCGTAACTAGTAGTAGCACGGTAAAAGGTGTGTTTTGATTCAAACAAAAAATTCTCTATAACTTTACACTTTTTAAAAGCAAAAAACTGCAAAACAGTACATATAAGCTACACCATTTTTCCATGCAGAGTCAGTCATTACGTTCAACAATGATTTTTCTTCTCTCAAGGAACCAAGTTTTTGCTGACAAAACAAGGCGGACGACCGACTTATCCAAAACTGATACGAATGGAAGTCGCTCGTTCCAAACCGCCCCCTTGGCCTTGAAGGTCACTGAGGAGCGAGTTCCAGCTCACACCATCCAACGCAGATCGTACATCACCAACGGATGGTAAGGGGGTACCGAAACTACCCGAGATGAGGATATCCACGCCAAGGAAGGTCGCGTCGCCGCTGCAAGTGGATCCTCTCACACTGGTGCTGGTACTACGGTAGCGACCACCGAATTTACTGGACAATGCTCTGGTTGCCTCTCGGGAGACCGCAGATGCCACACCCTACACAAAAAGAAATGCGATGAGAAAAAAGTGTTAGGTCCAAGGAAACACTAGGAGAGAGAGAGAAAGCAAAACATAGAACATGACAGCATGACAGCCCGCCGATAGATCAACATACCGATGGACTTGGGCAATACACCACGGTACCGCGTGTTGCACCACCGAGTGCCTTGTAGAGATCCGAACCGCTGCTGCCAACCCCAAGGTCCCAAACATCTCCCGTTGGTGGAGGTTCGTCTTGCTCATCAGGATTCGCCGGTACATCCGCGGGAGCTGTGCCCTCCTCCTCCGTCTCTTTCGGTTTGTCGTCCAAGACAACCGAGGCATCTACAGTCTGTGCATCAGCATCACCGTTGTTCTTGGATTGATCTGCAGGTAAGATGCCAAGGGGGTCATTGGTTGGTTTTGGTGTGACAACTGCGGTGGGCTTATTAGTGGGACCACCTGTTGGCCTCCTGGTAGGGGCATTACTGGGACCAAGTGTAGGCCTCCTTGTGGGGGCAGTGGATGGACCAAGTGTAGGCCTCCTTGTGGGGGCAGTGGATGGACCAAGTGTGGGAGCATGAGTTGGGCCAGTGGTAGGCCTCCTGGTAGGGGCATTAGTAGGACCAGTGGTGGGTCTCTTTGTTGGTGCAGTGGATGGACCAAGTGTGGGCCTCCCTGTGGGTGCAGGGGATGGACCAAGTGTGGGTCTCCCTGTGGGTGCAGGGGATGGGCCAAGTGTAGGCTTCCTTGTGGGTGCCATGGATGGACCAAGTGTAGGAGGGAAGGTAATGAAACTATCACCAGGAGTTAGTGACACATCTACATAAACACGCACGGAAACTACCCCAGTAGCAGTACTTTCGGTAGGACCTGGGGTAGGACCAAGTGTTGGTTTCCTGGTGGGTGCATTAGTAGGGCCACCTGTTGGCTTCCTGGTAGGGGCATGAGTAGGACCTGTGGTGGGTTTCCTTGTGGGTGCATTAGTAGGACCTGTGGTGGGTTTCCTTGTGGGAGCAGTGGATGGACCAAGTGTAGGCTTCCTGGTGGGTGCATTAGTGGGACCAATGGTTGGCTTCCTTGTAGGGCTTCCAGTGGGCTTTCTTGTGGGAGCAGCAGTTGGTTTAGGACTAACACCTCGTGCAGCGTCTTTCTCGTTATCATAATAGAAAAACGGAATGTCTTTCTTTTCTTTCAAGTCTCTATTGTCATGGTTGTCAAGCAAAGAAGAAGCTCGGAGGCCGGCAGCTTCCTCACCGCGAACCGCAACAAGACCCAAAAGGGCGAAATTAATGCAAGTGCAAAGCTTCATTTTCAATTACCAATCAAAGCTTTCTTATGGCTTTCTTGGGTTTACGAATGAATCTTCGTTCGGACAAGTCGAAAGATCGAATTGTCGAAATTATGAAATGGTTTTTGAAACGAAATAGATGGTTTTCAAAGGAGCCAGAGCCCAAGAAAATGGCCAACTCCTTGAAACAAAATTTGTCCTGAACAATAATCAGCTGAACGGGTCCTACTCGATGTTTTCTGGTGATGAGTCGATTCATTTTATAGGTTTTTTTGGTTTAGCCTCGCACCCGTGGACTACTTTTGTGGCGTGCCGACAGATTACAGCATCACATGGAAAGGAAGAGGACGCTTTTCTTGGCCGCAAAAGGAAAAAATGAAAAATGTGGTGTCACCAAAGCTTACAGGGCCTTCCATTTGGATGGGACGTTAAATACTCGCGCCACAAAATTGGTGAGGACGAATTGTTTTACGGTACTAGTACCAGGTACAATTGTACGTACCAGTAGTTGCAACGCTGTGGCAACTGTGGTGCGCCGGACGCGACACAGGCGGTCACGAATTAATAATTATAACTGTAATGCTGTATCTTGTAGGATGGACGAAAAGGAAGAATTTTTATAGTGAAATAAAGGGATGTATGATCACTTCAATAATTCAAGTCGGAAGATACACGAATAACTACTGAGTAGGTCATCTTGCTACTCAGGTAGAGTTTAAGATGAAGGTTAATAATGCAAAAGATGGAAAACTAGCTACCGTGCTTCGATTGGAGTTAATTAAGGGATGACACTTCGAACACAGTAAAGATGCCAATGACATCACAACAAGACTGTTGGATTATAGTCTCAAAAGAATTGCTGATACAATAACCGATATTCTATTCGCTGGTTAAAACAAAGATCGTGGTTCAACTCACAAGTTGCGGCGGTGATACAAGAATGCCAACAAACCAAGGAAAAGATAATCTGTTGATCGAGTTGCGGAGGTCTTTCACATACTATTGAATTAGTAGGCCAGAGCATGATGCGTGAAGTGACCTTTGAAGAAGCTTAACGGTATGCGTAGTAGCGCGGCGACCGTAACAGAAGTAACCGACATGATACTGCAAACAACGGAAATAGCCAGGGTGTTGCTGTTGGTTTGGCTTGGATTGGGTATTTTTCAAGAATAGAACGGACTACCGAGACAGGTCAACTAATTAAAGATCGCGACGGGACCAGTAATCCCCTTCTTAAGCATCATAATCAGCATAGTATCAGCATCCTTTAATAAAAGACCATGGTATAATTATACGCACTACTTACGAGTGTCGCGCCGTTCTTTCTTTCCGTCAGTCAGGGAGTCGAAACAAGCAGCGATGGACCGGTGTACCCGCATGTTCCATGGCAACCTCTGTTTCCGTCATGGCTGGCAAAAGGGGGATGGACGACCACACGCTACCAGCTGCTCGCCGAATTGGCCCGTCCGGTTGTTGTCGTTTTTGCTCTTCTAACCAAGCTTTTGTGCGGGCACTTTCGTCTCGTTTCGGCTGGGTATCATTGCTTAGACTGTTGTTTGCATTGTTGCCACATGAACTAGCATCTGTTACTGGCAGAACCACGTAGTGTGCCAATTCGACAGCGATCAAGCCCAGTTCCAACAGCGTATCATGGATATAGAGAGCGACGTCTTCGCAGTTGGATTGTACCAGCAAGTGACAAATAGGATGCCTCCCCTCTTTGTTTTCTTCTGACACGTCCATCGCATGTTGTTGTCGTTGCCGCTTCATTAGATTGACAATTTCCATCAGCATTGTTTTGTTGGCCATGAACTTTTCATCTTCAGGACTAGATGGTAAATAAATGTTTCCTGTATCCTTGTCCTCCTGGAGACGGTAGGGCGTGGGAAATTGCAACACCAACAGACCAATATTGATTACAGACTTGATTCTTGTTGTTTCGGTTTGTTGCGCCTGAGACTCTGACAACGGCTGCTGTGATTGGTCTGGGGCTTCTTGGGGTAGTAACGATTCCGATATTGTTCGCGCTTGCAAATACTTCAACAGTACTTGGGCAGTGGCATGACAAAATTGCAATCTTCCATGGAGATTCCAACGAGTAGAAATGGATCGAGCCCATGCAATGGCCCGTGGATTGACATCGCCACCCAAATAGTTGCACTTGGACCAATCCAGGTCGAGAACAGCTCCTGCCATCGACGACGATGGCTGCGAGTTGGTATCAAAATCGGCAAGACCCAACAGGGACGTGCCGAGTCCACAGCCAATGTCGACCACCCAAGGTCGATGAATTTCATCGTCAAAGTGAATGATGGGTAGTGGTGGTGGTGGCGGCTGTGTCAACAAATCTTGTAGCTGGACCGAGCAAGCGACATCCTCCTCTGTCATTCGTGGATACAGTGTTGAGAATCGTCGAAAGACGCAGAGCAATGCTCTAGGACTTGTCGTCAATCCAAAGGATTGTCCATTCGTTTGTGCTAATTGTTGCAACGTCGTACCATGCGTATGTCGGTCAAACCCTTGAGATCCCACCAAGGATTCTGCTGCTACGCGATATAAAGCATTCGCATATGTTCCCTTGACACCTGCTGCTGCGATGCGTTCGACCACGTACAATATATCCGCTGCTTTGCGAGACGGTCGAATCGATTTCCGTTGCAATTCCAGGGCCGCAACATGTGCCAAAAGGTTCAAGATAATAGTGGTGGTGGTATTGTCTGTTGTTGTGGCTGTTGTGTCGGCCACCTCATCATCCTGTGTCGTAGTAGTAATCCTATTGGCCAAGGACAAGGAAAGAGCGACATCACTGGCGGCCCGATCCCGCAAATCCGTCCCCAATGTGAGTTGCAAATGATCCTGTAGGAGCAGCAAATCTTTGTGAAATGCTCTTGCAGATTGTTGTTGGCGTCTGGGTTCTTGGGACGGATGACTTTGTTGAACGGTCTTGACCATGCGATCCACTAGGGTCCTGGAAGATACGACTCCTGCACCTGTTATTGCAGCTGACAATAATGCCTTTGTGAGTGGTTTCCATCCAGCGTCAGCAAGAGCGGTGGTAGGGCTGGAATGGCTTTTGCTGTCGTTCGGGTCCTTTCCTTGTTTCTGTAACAGAAACAAGACGCCCGGTTGGAGGAGTTGGAGTGGGATAGTATTGCAATGATAAGGCTTTTGGTGGTGGGTGGTTCCAGGAGTGTTGTTTTCTTCTGGGAACAATGGAGGGTTATTATTGTCTTCCCTTGCCGTCAACATAGGGACTATACAGAGTGTCATGGGATGGTCTCGAACCCAATATTCAAATCCTGGTTTGAGCAAATGACGACAGTGCCACAAGGCCGTTGCTATTAGGGCTTGCATGGTGGTATCACCATGTTCATTGTTTTTATTGTCTTTGATGATGATTGGACATTGTGTTTGAGGCGATTGTGCAGGTTCTGGTCCTTGAAATAGCCGTAATTTTAATTTTAATTGCATGGCAAGAGCATGCTGAAGGACAAAAAAGGATTGGTGAGCCGGTGCTTGAAGCGCTGCCAAAGATTCATCCATCCAACGGCCTGGCAGGGTATTGACAGAGTAACTTGTGGATTGATACAAATCTTCCAAGGCATTATGGATCATGATGACTGCTGCTGCTGCGTCTACTACGGGTGTTTCTCCCTCGTTGTTGTCGCCTGTTGTTGTTGTATCGTCTGTGGTGTTGGCGTCCCCGAAATCATCACCCTCCACGCTGTTCTGCTGCTGTTGTGGTTGTGGTTGTGGTTGTGGACTGGAAGCAGCATGGTTCATCTTTGTCTACTTTAAGGCTACTACTCTTTCCTTGGGCTGCCGCTAGCTCCAGCTAGCTACCTGCTTATAGTTAGTGACAAATCAAAGTGAATTGCGACATCTACAGGAGAGCTAGCTACTACGTACTAGCTATTAGCTGCC
>ENA-ORBV01017454-ORBV01017454.1-microbial-mat-metagenome-genome-assembly--contig:-NODE-17454-length-10257-cov-4.944008_pt1 | contig 10257 bp, 5 predicted proteins | sample MGYA00237777_ERZ505514 | MGnify/ENA primary metagenome ERZ505514 (study PRJEB26160, sample SAMN06269048) | microbial mat metagenome | isolation source: Oligotrophic lake microbial mat | place...
TGTATAAGAGACAGGTAGATAATCTATCGATAGACTCCAGTAACATCTGCTTCATCACCATCCACCAGCTACATCTTGATAACTACGACGACAACTTACAGAGACAGCAGCAGCAATACAGTATGTTATTTTGGATGCTGGGACTGGTACCCGATGAAACGGAATTTGTGGTTCAGTTTTTTCGCGAAGGCCTGTGTTGCCTCAAGGATTGGCATTTGGGTCCCTCGGCTTGGTATGACCCCAACGTGACAAATGCGACGTTAAAGTTCTTGTTCTTTCCAGTTGCAAAGTATGTTCCAGTGTTTGCAGCAGATCATCCTCTCTGCCAGATATATCCCATCGAATTCATGATTGCTTGTCTTCAATGCTATCCGGTGGTTTCGGAAATTCATGCGGGTGTGGTTCTGATAGTAAACGGAAGGAAACGACTGCAACAAATCGAATACATGTTATTGCAACAACCAATTCGAAAAATATCACTACCCACCAATACTATTACTACTACTACTGTGGTTGATCCAAAGAAGAAGACGACAACAACAACGAATGAAGATGATATTATCGATTCGAGTAGGATTGCCGAAACATATGTCCTAAACAAATTACGACAAGATGGATATGAGGCGATGCGGCATGCCATGGTTGGATTGCAACTCGTATTTATGGGCATTGGGTGGGCCTGGTTAGTCGCCCATTCCTTGCATATCACCGATACCAATTGGACGGGTGGATTGACGGGATTGATCCACGCCCACACTACCATGTTGCTGGCGTTGGCTATTTTACTGTATTACATGATGGTGGATGGCCTTCAAAAATTGCAGAGCGCGCAAGTATTGGAAGAAGTACTGGACAAGTACGAGGATGAAAATCATTTCAAATTGGCATTGAAAGATCAAGCCACACTCTATCAATTGCTGGACCATGGTCTTGTGCAACAGCAATGGCAACCTACATGGTGCCGAAATGACGAGGATGAAACCAATTTGCAGCTGTCACCAAAAGACAATGCATCCATATCATGGCAAGAAGATATTGATATCGTCCAGGCCAATGTGGATCTCCTTCATGACGACTTTTTTTGTGAGGACAACACGGTCGTGCGACAACAGCTCCAAGAGGAATGGAAAGAAAAAGCCGCCATGTCGAGATTGGAAGGATGTAGAGATTTTGTGTTTTTTGGACTCAACTTGGTGGCGCATTATGGATATACGATTGGTATTTTGACCTTTTATTGGGACAAGGAAGACATTACTGAACCAACGTGGCTGAAAGTCGTGAAATTGTATCAAGGCCATCATTATGCCGATTGGTGTGGGAATTTTATTGGGGATCTCATGTGGACGATAGAACCCTTGGTCGTACTTCTAAGTCCATATCTCTTTCGACGAATCCTTGAGCAACAAACAAGACATCAGCTGCCGCGAGAAAAAGAAAAGGAGGATTAGTGATTTGAATTGGATTATTCGATCATGGCGTATGTTCTACGTTGGTGGAATGGCCAGGACTGCTATCTGAGCTTGAACATCCTGGCACCCATAAACGATGTGGCCGACGCCCTTAAAAACCACCCACCTACAACACAATATAAAAAGCTCCCAGTATTGTCCGTTGGCGATGCCTTGGCTCTGGAGCTGGTAAGAACACTATCCTGTAATGTAAATAAAATCGCGGTGACGATCCTGCTGCAGTGATCGCCAATATCAAAAGGGAACTGCAGAGGGCGTTTGAAGCTGTCATAGTAAACTAGTATGTTACGATGCAAACTCCAACTATCTACCTAGTGGCTCTTCTTGCCGCCGTCTTCGGTTTATGGCAGCGGCAAAGCTTTCGTCCAACACTCGATTGTAGTCCTCAGGGTGGTCTCGGTACAAAGCACAATGACCGGAATCATCGTATCGCTGAGCAACAATATCCGTGCCGTATTCCTGGCGCCTTGAGGAAATCAAGTCGTCAATGCGGCTGGCGTCAGTCATCATGTCGGCCGTTGTGTAGAAATAGATTTGATGTTTTCGACAGTAGGGACTGGTTCTCATACGAGACCAGAATTGAGACGAACGACCAAACGACCCCGTCATGGTACACCAAAGAGTCAGACTCATAGCACTTCCCAAAAAATACAATTTGCGCAGGGTATTAGATCGCCAGGCAGGACTTGGAAAGGCGTCATTCCAATAGGGGGATATATCCCACATCTGGTGGAGATAACAGGGACAAGAATCAAAGAACTGATACTCCAGTCGTTCTTGGATTATTTCTGCATCTGACCAAGACACGCCCCCAGTCACACTACTAGTGGGCAGTTGTTCATCATTTCTGCTGCGATCTTCTGCTTCCGCCAATAACAATTCCATTTCTTCCAACAAAAACGCACCCCCATTGCTAAATAAGTGCACCGCCAAAGGCGTGTTGGGTGTATCGCGCAGAACTGCAGCCGTTTCTCGAATGATGGAAGCAGCCGTAGGACGCAAGAAACGATGCTGTGTCATAAAGAACCGAACAAAAGGCGACGAAGCTGTAATGGTCGTGCAGTTGCGTGATAGGTAAAGCTTCTCGCCAAACTGATCCATCGTGCTCTGGGCCGTGGATCCCAAGTGTCCTAGTACCAGAGCGACCGCTTTGGGGTATGCGTTGTTGTTGCTGATTGGTACATGGCGTACTAATACGTGACCATTCATGGTGGAAGCAACAATTGTATATAGAGTCAACCAATTTTTGGCAGAGAGAAATCAACAACAGGGAAGAAGACATACATGTCACCATGTTTATGCTCATGATGCCAACAGCCTTCTTCAGAGAGACTACCAGTGTCTTAGAGGCAACAAGACAAAATGGTTAACACATTCATTGAAGCTCAAGCCAGTGTCATGGGGAGAGTTTCTCCGTTGGCTAGCTAGAGGTCTCTGGTTTCATATTGCCTGCTTCGCCGGACACAATCGACAAGAGTTTTGGAGTGAGCGGACTGTCGACAAGTTTGATGGTTCACCGGTGCGCTTTCACAAGTTCATGTCACAGAGGCGCTTTGATTGTATCCTCCAATGTTTGACTTTAACGAAGAGGGCCCCTCCTTCGTGCCGCGACAAGTTCCATGGTGTTCGCGATTTGGTTGGTAAATCTCCTGCCGGTATATCAGAGGGCTATGGTTGGTACTATTGCTTTACCCCCCCACCCTCTGGCAAATAGACATCCAATTTGGATGTCGGAGCCTGGCAACTGTTCAGTTAAGATACAGTTGGGGTCAACCAACAGCAAGGGTTTGCCTGTGCTGTTCCAAGGGCTCCCACCAAGGAGCGCTACTAGTAACTGTTAAAACTATATGCTAAAGGAGGCTTCGTAGCCTGTGTTCCCGGTCGAAAGTCTCCATCATGTCACCATCATGAGAGTGGAGTTACCCCTATCATTATCAGACATCTGTTGTGTTGTAGGGAAGAGATTCCATTGTGTTGTAGGAGGCCTTGAACATCCAAAACCATACTCCGTCGGCTCCACAAGGACAGCAACACCACGACCACCACCAATCTTTCTCCTACCGACAAACCTTGCGCTCCTCCAATCTGGTGCCATCGCAAAAGAGAAAGTTCTGTTGCAGCCTTGAGATCCAACAAACCCAACCGGTTGGGTGCTTGGCCATCTCAAGAAGGGGGGGGAAGCCCACAGATGGGAGATTTACCAGGATGACAAGCACACAAGAACAACATCGTCATCCGAGAGCTTCCAGAGAGAGAGGGGAGGGGGGAGGTGTGAAAGGGGAGGATAGCAGCAGCCAGAGGGAGGCAAGGGTCGTCGACAGTCATTCAAGTAGGTTGTTGTTGAGGTTGCTGCTGTTGTTGATGGACGACGGAGGTCCGGAACCGGATGGATGACAGACAATCTTGGTAGAAATTCTACGGGACACCAACCCGAATTCTCGTATCACAGTGCCCATGCTCGTCGCAAAGCACCATCTTGACTCAATCTAATGACTATCCGAGATAGCTATTAGCTCTCCTGTGATACTTTACCATTCAACTTGACACAAACACACGCAGTAATACCAGTAGCTATGACGGGTGGCTACCCGCCGGTAGCCTTGCGTTTAGATTCACGGTAGGTCACACCGTGATCCGCGTGTTCGCGATTTGTTGGATGCATTCAACGCTGGCATGAGAGAGAGCTTCTGTCCATCATGGGTCTGTTCTTTGGACGAGTCAATGTCACCGTGGTTGAGCCGGTGGACGTGTCCTGGTTGGATGTTTGTTCCACGCAAACCGCATCCATTCGGCAACGAACATCATGCCATCTGTTGCGGTGAGAGTGGTCTTCTTTTTGGTTTAGAACTCGTTGAAGGAAAAGACGCACCAAAAGAAAGACCGGTCGACCCAAATGAAACGGCCTATGGCAAGACGTGTGCATTGTTGATCCGACTGACCAAGTCAATTCATCAGAGTGGACGTGTTGTTGTTCTCGACAGTTGCTTCTGTGTTTTGATGGCATTGGTGCAATTGAAAAAGCTCGGCGTGTTCGCTTCTGCTGTCATCAAAAAACAAAGGTGCTGGCCAAAGCATGTCCCCGACACTGACATGGAAGCCCACAAGCATCAGGCTGACATTGGCATCACCGATTCGTACCCCTGACAACCAGAAGGGGTTGATTGCAACCTGTTTGTCATGAGGGATCAGGCGTTTGTGATGAAGCTGATGTCAACACATGGTGGGTTGATTGAACGAGAAGATGCCGAAGTGAAAAGAAGAAAGACAGATCAAGGAACCAAGGAATTTTGCTGCAAGGAACCATTTGACAACCACTGCAGGCACCAGCATGGAGTTGGCGACCACAACAATTTGCGGCACAGCGGCATCTTTCTCAAACAAACATAGAAGACCCACACCTGCGAGCATCGTGTGTTTGCTTTTGTCTTGGCAGTGATCAAAGTCAACGTGTTTTTGTCATTCCGGCATTTTGTTTTGCGGCAACACAAGGACCGAAAGCCACCAACGTTCCTGCAGTTTTGACAACAGCTTGAAAAGCAGCTCATCCACAACCACTGCCTTGAAACGGATGAAGACGACGAGGCGCAAGAGCAACCAACCAGGAAGAAACGTTTCAAGGCAAGTGCTCACTCATGCTCGACATGTCCAAACTTCGCGTCGAAATTTGATGGATCGAAGTGGATTCTTGGCATGCATGTGTGCATGTCAACTGCCCTCCAGTGCTTACCAATAGAACATCCAATCAGTGCTCTTGCTCCACTGAGAGGCCATCCATTAGCAAGATGTAGCATCCCAAAGGACATTGTATGGAGCTTGGCAATTGGTCAATTAAGAACCAATTGGGGTCAACCACAGCAAGGGTTTGCCTGTGCTGTTCCAAGGGTCCCACCAGGGTTGCTCCCAAACAATCAGTCACACTGTTCACTAAGCCAGAGCCAAGGGCATGCTCATGGTAACTGGTAATTCTGTGCCAAAAAGAGGCGATTGTCAACTGATTCCCAATTCAAACACAGCCTCGAGGCTCCCACCATGTCAAGTCCCCTCATCAACAATGTCTCATGACTGACACGCCAATCTGCACGAGTGCAATCATCAAGCTTCACCTGAACAGCCGGTTGTGATGTCTTGATGTCAGCCCCATGCCAACCACCAGCCTGCAGCATGTGTGCACAACAAAAGGCTTGTTAGCCAAGGATAGTTTTTTTATGTTAACCTTGACATTAATCATAGTCAGAACAGTGCACATCCCATCCAATCCAGCCCAGGGCCCACGATGATGCCACCAAGGGAGCTGCACCATGCCAGCCGTGGTTGGACCCCCACAGTCCATGGATGGGGCCAGACAGTGCACAGGAGAGTCTCCGTGCCCAACAAATCTCCCTGCAGAGAGACGCTTGGTCGCGCGAAGCAGGAGTGTCCCCCACCGCCTGATCTCCAGTGGTTGTTGCTTGTCAGGATCATCGTGGTTGATGGACAGATGGATGGATTGTGGATGGGGATCAAAAAAGAAAACGACACAACGGATGGACGACAGACCCTTATGGTAGGATTCCTACGCAGCCAAACCCAAATGCGAACCACCAATGACTCAATCAACAGCTGCACCTCATCAACTACTTGACCCTTGACACGCCATCGCGGAGCCCAACACCTTTGTTAACCTCTCATTAGAACCCACACATAGAACACAAACACAACTGATAGTTGACAGAAGCTTTAGCTGCATTGCATTATCTGCCGTGCTCGAGTAGCTAATTCGAGGGGTGCGTGGATTCTTGGTGCCAAACAACGCTACCAGAACCATTGTTGCGGATGCAAAGGATGTCCGACACGCACTAGATCGTTTTGCTTCTGCAGCCCATACATGTGGTTGTGCATTGAACATTTTACTCAACATGTAGCTGATGAGGCTGTAAAGCAACTTCTAACCTCTACTTAATTCTGCTCTGTTCATTTCACATTTTCTTGGCTTCGGTCTACGCTTGATATCTCATGAACTAGCTGTCAAAATTAACAGTTGTAATAGGTTCTCTTTGTCTGCGTGTTATGGGCAAGCTCAAAGTAGTGTAGTGTTGTTGTGTAAGTGTGAAGTAGCTAGCAGCATAATTCAGTCGATATTGACTGAATTCTGCTATTATGGTGATCGTTTAACCAATTATCTGCAGATCAATGAAGGCGGAGAAAATACACTGTCTGTTAGAACTCATCTCTAACATACAGACTCGCCGGGTTTGGCATTCCCTGAACCCTAGCCCTAGTAGTTGATGAGTACTATTGGGGTCTGGCTTTCGTTTTATTTGTTTGAAGCACTGGCATAATATGCAGATCATGAATAAAGAGCACCACAGGATTATTTTATACTATCATATTTCTTGTTTCACTCCATGGAGACCAGTATGGGAAAACTATGATCTAAACAAGGCTAGTCGTCTTGAATGGAAAAGGAAAATGACTGGAATCACACCCAGGATAAAAAACTGCGTTGTAGGAGTGCCTGGAATAGGACAACATTAGATCCATTCAATTTGCCGAGCCTTTTTTGCCATTGCTTTCCTCATCATTGCTGTTGATCCATCTCCGAGCTTGACCCGAACGACTTCAGAGTCTTCCTTCACTGCTACTTCTTTGAGCTTTCCATGTTTTACCTTCTTGCTCCCATAAAAGAGCTTTTTCTTCACCAACGCCGCTGATCCATCTTCGAGCGTGACGCGGACAAGATCTGATTCTCCAGCTGGTGGTAGTAGTCTGAGCTTGTCACTTTTCACCTTTTTGCTCCCATAAAAGAGCTTGGAAAACATCGAAGAATGCTTCTTCTTTTGTGGTCCAGGGGGGGCTGCACCTTCCTCTTTCAAATAGACCGCCTCAAAACCTTGATCATTATTGACAAGATCAGAGCAATTCATATTATGCAAGTCAGGGAAACATGAACTGAGGGAACTCTGGAGCAGACCTACGGGATCTTCTCGTGACACCAAAGCTTCGCAATGCATGTAAGGGGCTTCCGCTGCTGGCACCTCTTCACCCATTTCGATTACCTCCTGCTCCTGGTCCTCTTTGTTTTTCAATCCCAGTTCTTCTGGCTTTGGACCAAATGATACCGACATTTTTTCTGGGACTTCCTCGCCGGCACTTTTGGTTTCCTCCGCTGGAACTTCTTCACCAATTTCGGTCATCTCCAGCGCGTTGTCTACTCTGTCTGTCAAACCTGACAATCCTACTTCTTCTGGCTTTGGACCAACGGATGCTGGCCCATGCTTGGCTGGGATTTCCTTGCCGGGACTTTCAACTCCCTCCTTCACGGGGCTTTCGGGAGCTTCAGGAGCTTCCGGAGCTTCAAGAGTTTCGGGAGCTTCAGGAGCTTCGGGAACATCTTCACTAATTTTGGTTACCTCGTGCTCGTTATCCACTCTGTTTGTCAAACCCGACAATCCCGCTTCTTCTGGCTTCTGATCAAATGCTCCAGACCAAATCTCTGAAACTTCCTGGCCCATCTCTGAATCTTCCTTCAGTTGATCATATCCATTTGTAAACCATCTTGATCGTATATCTAGATTTTGGCTCACGCTTCTTGACAGATTCGCTGGCCTTTCTCTCAGCCACCATGGTGATCGTCGTCCATCTGGATTGTGACTCACGCTTCTTGACATACGCTTTGGATTTTCACCCTGCATGACGGTTGGCTCTTCCTGTACAGGGGGTAACCATAGCGATCGTCGTCCATCTGGAATGTGACTCAAGCTTCTTGACATATGCACTGGGTAGTCTCCCTGCATGGGTGCTTGCTCTTCCTCTACAGGCAAAAAACCCTGGTCGTCTCGTTTTCCGAGGTCAATACTCAGCATATCGTATGTTTGTGTTGGCCCCTCTTCTTGTAGCGGCTCCGCTTTTGAATCCATTTCATGCGACGGCTCCGCTTTTGAGTCAAATTCACGTGTCGGCTCAGCTTTTGAACCAAATTCTTGCCGTAGCACCGCTGTCAATTCCTCCTCCTCCTCGGATTCTGTGGATGATTCCGTTTCTTGCATGAGTTCTGTTGTCGTTTCTACTGCCTTGCCAAACAGTGGCTCTGTTGTCGGTTTTTCTTCTTGGATAGGTTCTTCAATAATTTCCTTGTCGCCAGTGTCCTTGTCGACGGCTACTACTTCTATTGTTGATGTTTCTCCTTGCATGGGTGGTACACGTGTTTCCTTGTCCTCGGTTTCCCTGTCCTGTACCTGTTCAGCTGCTGACTGCTCCATTTCTATCTCCAGCAGATCCACTTCTAGAGATTGGCTTTCTTTGACCTCGGATTCTTCAGGATCGGCTGCTGATTGTGTCTTGAGTTCTTGCGCAGAGCCATCGCTGTTGAATGTGTTGAGCGAGTTGAGTAGTGCAGTAAAGTCATAACCTTTGAGGAGCTCTGCCAAATCACAAGGATTCATGTCAGTGAAATCAATATTTTGCATGACGCCGACTGTTTCTTGCCCCTGCCTGGCAGCTTCTTGGCTCAGTTCCTCTACTTCCTGAACGAACTGGTCCGCCTCGAGATCTTGGCGCAGAGCCTCAATGAATTGCTCCACGGACGTGCCACCCCGTTTGCAGATCTCAACCAAGTACGAAAGCCCTTCGTCTTGTTCATCTGAGCATTGCGCAATGGCCTTTTTCAACTCACGTGTCTTCCGAAGCTCTACCACGGACAGGGATGCAAGAGTCGACTCGTCTTGGGACACGAAAGAAGTAGTTTCGTCCTTGCTTTCGTCTTCAATGTCGTCCTCGCTCGCCGACTTAGTGTCTTGGTAACGGTCTCTGCTGTCTTTTCCCTCTGGGGGATCAGTTGGTTCATCGTAGGGTATATCTTTCTTTGCCTTCTTGATGAAAACAGCTTTGTGAGGGCTTTCTTTTTCTTTTTTCACTAGGATATCTGCTACTTGATTTGCAGATGATGGATAAACCTTTTTTCCTTGGCTTACTAAGCGCCGTCTCTCACCAACAGATGGGCGGCGAGGTCGCACATCCTTGGCTTCCACCAAGCTGTCGTCAGCCTCGTATCCAGTTGCGAATGTCAATCCATAGTCATCTTCACTTTTCAAGCTTTTTTCACTCCTTTCAAGTTCTCCACGAAAGCTTTTCGTCCTTCGATCCATCACAAACGAGTCAAACTCATCGAAGTCTTCACGAGTTTGCCTGGCTTGTTTCGCTTTTTCCCCTTTCAAACTTCCACCACCACCGAAATGCGCAACAAGAGTGTGCACAGGAGGAGAAAACTTTGGCTCATCGTTGCCACCGTCTATCTCTGCTTCTTCCAGGAGTCCGTCAAATACATCCTCATCACCCGATTCTTTCGATTCCGGCGGATCGTCAAAGCGATCCCCTGTCATGCTATGCTGTTGTAGTTTTGAAAAATAACAGTATACAACTTTTGAAACTAATAAAAGATAACGTAATACCTTTGGTCCCAAGACAAACAAACAAGCCAAACCAATGGTCTTCTCTCTTGAATGACAAAATGAATGAGCCAGTCGAGTCGAGTCTAGCCCTTGCCTGCCAGCTTGCTGGATACCATAATGAATCTTTGCCAGACCACGCAGTACAAATTCAAGGTCCCACAATATTTGCAGCATGAATAACTGTTGCAAATCATCGTTGACGTATTCTTTCACATGTGGCAGTCAACTGGGACTTCTATGAAGACCCCTGATCAACAAAATTAGTATGATAGTAGCCATAACGGCAAACTGTTTTCACTTTTTTCGTGCTCATAAGTTTCGCGGCAAATGAAATGTCCCCAGGCGCGTCATGTGTATTGGTC
>ENA-ORBV01017457-ORBV01017457.1-microbial-mat-metagenome-genome-assembly--contig:-NODE-17457-length-10255-cov-6.027609_pt1 | contig 10255 bp, 9 predicted proteins | sample MGYA00237777_ERZ505514 | MGnify/ENA primary metagenome ERZ505514 (study PRJEB26160, sample SAMN06269048) | microbial mat metagenome | isolation source: Oligotrophic lake microbial mat | place...
CCACCGAGATCTACACCTCTCTATTCGTCGGCAGCGTCAGATGTGTATAAGAGACAGGAGCGCGCCCGCCAGCAGCATCGCGCGTACGAGGAGGCCCTGGAGACGGCGGGGTGTCGCGTGGTGCGCCTTCCGGAACTCGCCGATCAGCCGGATGCCGTGTTTGTCGAAGATGCGGCGATCGTGCTGGATGAAATCGCGGTGCTCACGCGCCCGGGTGCCACCTCTCGCCGCCCCGAAGTCGACGCCATGTCCGACGCCCTGGCCCCCTATCGCCGCACGGTTCGGATTACCGATCCGGCGACTCTGGATGGGGGCGATGTGCTGCGGTTGGGGCGCACTTTATATGTAGGCCTAACGAGCCGCACCTCGGCAGAAGGCGTGGCCCAGCTACGGACGCTGGTCACGCCATTCGGTTATCAGGTTGACGTGGTGGAGGTGGCGGGCGCGTTGCACCTCAAGACCGCCGTCACGCAGGTGGGGCCGCACTGGATACTGGTCAACCCGTCGTGGGTCGACGCCGAATGCTTCTCGGGCTTCGACGCACTGGTCGCAGATCCCGCCGAACCATTCGCCGCCAACGCCGTCTATGTGAATGGGGCGGTGATACACTCCACCGCCTTCCCCCGCACGCAGGAGATGCTTCGCGCCCACGGCGTGCGGGTAATCGGGGTGGACGCGTCAGAAGTGGCGAAGGCGGAGGGTGGTGTGACGTGCTGCAGTCTCCTGTTCGACGTGGTCAACTGACCGAAGTGCCGGCCCTCCTCGCGCGGCGGGGCTACTTCACCGTAAGGTGCCCGATCATGCCTAACAACGCGTGCGGGTCGCAGTGGAAGTAATACCTGCCGGGGCTCAACAAGACCTTCACGTCCTCCGACTGACCCGGGAGCTGCAGCAGCTGTGTCGAGGGGGGCAGCCCCTGCGCGCCAGAATTGGAATCTGGAGTGAAACTGGCGTTGTGCACGCCCTGGACGAGGGTGAAGCGGATGACGTCGCCCTTCTTTGCCTCGAAGTCGCTCGGGATGAACCGGTTGTTCCCCTTGTCATCGGTCACCATCTCGACGACGATCACCTTGCCACCCTCGTCAGGCGTTTGCGTCCCAGCCGCAGGCAACTCGGCCGGATCAGCGGTGGCCGTCGTATCGGGTGCTGCCTTCTCTCCACCGCCACAGGCCGCCGCGGCAATTCCAACGAGAGAGAACAAGAGGGCGAGCCGTGCGCGGGAAGTCATATGGATGCTCCGGGAGCGAGTGAGTTGATGTTCGCCAAAACCTAACGGATGACATGCGGGAATCGGCGTCGGGGAAAGCGGAGAATTCCTGCCTCAGAAATCCCTACGTCGAAAGGCACGGAGCGCAAAGAGGCCGGGCACGATCGTCCACACCATCAAGCCGCCCGCTGCAGCAAGGGCGCCCAGCGACCCGCCCAGCAAACGTTGCACGACCGCTCCCGTGTAGCCCATGAGCGCAGACACATCGAAACGCATGATCAGGAGGACCCGGGCCAGATCGACCGGATTGGCAAAGGTGAGGGCCAGCATGGCCCCCTCGATCGGATAGTCCTGGTATGCCATGGCGACCCAGAGCACGAGCCCGTCGTAGGCCACGGTGAGGAGTACCCACACGCCTAACGCGATACCCAGTCCCTTGAGGCGGTCGTCTACCAGCCCTCCAATGAGGACGGCGAGTGCGCCAAACACTGCGGTGAGCGCGACTCCTGCCACGAGCATCATTCCCAGCAGCGGCGCCGTTTCACGGTCGATGGCCTGGTGGAGCGCGAGAGGAATCGAGACGCCGACCATGAAGGCGGCGGAAAGGGGAAGCACGAGACCGGCGAAGAGCCCGTGAAAGAGGGTGCTGCGCTCCACCGGTTGCGACAGGAGAAGCTCGTTGAACTCTCTCGCGCCGTGCCAGTAGATGGTCCCGAAGACGATGGTGACCAACGGAATGAGAAGCACTACGACGTTCAGCAGGCTGAGAAGTGCGCGTGGCCCGCTTCCACCCAACCGGAGCAGAACATCGGTGAGGGCGAAGAAGAACACCGCATAGCCCAGGACCCACCGGTTTCGCATGACGTCCAACAGCACGTACCGCACGATCTTGAGGATCATGGTCGCCGTCATGGCGCGCCCTCCGGGGCGGGTAACGACGCGCGCTGCCGCATGAGCTGCGCAATGGCCCGCTCGAGCGTGGGCTGGTTGGTTTGATGCTTGAGCTCGTCCTGCGTTCCGCTGAAGTGGGCCACACCGTCGAGCAGGAAGGTGATCCGGTCGGCCAGTTCTTCGAGTTCGCTCAGCACATGCGAGGTGAGAATGAAGGTGCGCCCCGCCGCGCGCTCCCTCAGAATCTTGTCTTTGAGTGTGCTGCTCGAGATGGGATCGAGTCCTGCGGTGGGCTCATCCAGGAGCAGCAGCGACGGTCGAAAGAGAAAGGCGAGGGCGGCGTTGACGCGTTGCCGCATGCCCCCCGATAGAAGGCGAATCGGTGTCTTCAACACAGGACCTAACGACAGCGTCTCTATCAATTCTTCGTCGCGCTCGCTGCTGCGGCGACTGCCAGCACGACCCGCAGGAGCACTCGTTAGGCCACTGGCCGGACCGGTCGTGAGGCCATGCACGAGACCGCTCGTGAGGCCACTCGCTGGACCGCTCGTTAGGCCATGCGCTGGACCGCTGGTGGAGCCTCCAGCGGAGTCTGCGCTCACGCCACGAATGTCGGCCAGCATGCGAAACACGTCGTCCGCGCACAGGTTCTCCGGAAAGCGCGCAGCTTGCGGCATGTAGCCGATGTTGGCGCGATACGCCGACGAGCCATTGATCCGCGCGCCATCGATCGTGATCTCGCCTCCGTCGGGGCGCACGAGGCCGAGCAGAATCTTGTTGAACGTCGTCTTGCCAGACGCGTTCGGCCCGATAATGGCGGTCACCTGTGCCCGCTGAACGGTCAGGTCGAGCCCCTGCAGCACCCGGAGTCGGCCGTACGACTTCACGATACCGCGCGCCTCAACCACGCGAGGCACCGGCGACGGGGCGCTTCATGAGGGGGCGTTGGTCGAGCAGTGTGGCAGGCGTGAGGGTGGGGAGCACGCGCTCCGCCAGGTCGAGCAGATCGACCAGCAAGCTTCGTAGCAGGATGATGGTCGGTGGCGACTGTTCCACCACGAGGGCGAAGAGTCGAACCGGGGCGTGCGGCACGTCACCGATACCGTTGCGGTCCAAATCATAACCGCGGTAACGCTCCCAGTAGTTCTCGTTGAACGTGGAAAAGTTGGAGCGACTGTTGGTGGCCACGTCGAAGGTATTCAACTCGAACGCATTGTGCGTAAACGTATTTCCCTGTGCGTTGGCCATGACCTTGAGCGCCCACCCGTTCTCGCGGAACGTATTCGCGCGCACGAGGTTGCGGTTGGAATCCTCGAGGTAGAGTCCGATGGAGTTCTTTGTGAAATCATTGCCGACAATTCGCGAGTCGTTGATGTCCTTGAGCAGCAGCCCGTAGGCGGCACTTCCCCAGTTGTGCTCAAAACGATTGCCGGTCATCACCACGCGCTTGGAGTACATGACCGCGACGCCGTTACCGTTGTCGCGAAAGAGATTGTCTTGGTAGCGGCAGTCGTCGGAGAACATGAAGTGCATGCCGTAGCGGGCGCTCTGCTGCGAGCTATTGTGGTGTACGTAGCCGGACTTCACGAACTCGAAGTAGATGCCGTCGCGGTGGCCGCTCACCTGGTTGTGGGCCACCTCCACGCGTTCGCTGGACCAGATATGGATGCCGTTGCCGGACACGGACTGCGTGGTCTCTGCACCGTGTACCACGTTGCCCGTCACCACGCAGTCGCTGACCTTGGACAGATAGATGGCGAATAGGGTCTCGACCAACCGGTTGTTCTCGATGCGGCAGTGCCGCGCATCCTGCACGCGAATGCCGGCTCGCTCGTCGCTTTGGCTTGGGCCCGTGTTGCGAATGGTGAGCCCGCGCACGGTCACGTCATCGGCGGCCACGATGAGAATGGTATGCGTGCCTGCACCATCCAGAACCGCCCCTGTGTCACCCTGTAGCGTCAGCGGACGGTCGATGGTGATGGTTGGCTCGCGATACACGCCACGCCTGACGATCACGCGTCCCCCGCTCGGCGCGAGGCGAACGCCCGCTTGCACCGAGCGCACGGGGCCACTAGGGTCGACGACAATGGCTGGCGACTGCGCCGAGCTGACGGCCGGCGCGAGGGTCAACGCGGCACACGCCACCGCCTCCGCAAAGACAAACCTCACGATGCGGGCAGCAGCGCCGCCGCGTGCACCAGCTCGTGCACCCGACTGTGCACCCGACCGTGCACCCGACCGTGCACCCGCTCGTGCGATGCCGCGAAGGCGCGCGATCGCCCCAGCGCCACGACGTCCGTCCACGTCAGCAGCTTGCCGCCATAGGTGCCTCGTAGGGCCGCCGTATCGCTGTCGGCGCGGAACGATGCGACCTGTCGACCCATCGGACTATGAATCGAACCGCCCATCAGGAAGTGCGCGTTTGCTGCGGGTACCAGCGTGGACGAGGTGAAATCGGACACCCACACACTAGCGGCTGAGAGCGAGTCGCCGGCTGCCGCCACGAAGCCAGCCAGACACTCGACCGAGTCGAAGGTCCGAATGCGACCGGTAGACGTCACGATCTCTCCCCCGAATCGCAGATCGGACAGTGTCATGCGGCAGAAATCACAGGCGTCTTGCCCCACAACCAGAGGGCGCGGGCCATCGCGGCCGCACGCCAGCAGGACGAGAGTCGCCACGATGAGGACGGAAGCCGGACGACGGCGCGCCGCGCACATTGTTCGTTAGGTGTTGGCGACGCGTGCGCGCGCCGCGGGAACGGTAGCTGCAGCAACTCGGGCCGCTGCGCCCTTGTCGAACACCAGCACGACCACCGCCATTCCAAGGGAGAAGATGGCGATGAGTCCCCCAATGCCGGGCAGCGACGTCGCCGAGAAGTTCAACAGCTGCTTCGTGCCAATGAGTGGCGGTTGATACGACATGCCCGGAATCTTGATGATGGCGTTCTCCATGTCGAGGTCGTGACCGTAGTCGTACTCCCACTTCCAGAAGTCCGCCAATCCGACGAGGGAAATCACCAGAAAAGCGCCAACCCATATCCGGGCAAGGAGCGTTCGCCCGAGCGCGGCGGCGGCGACTCCGCCGGCGATGAGCGCCACCACAATGAAGGGCATGAGGCGCAGTTCGGGAATGGCATCGGGTTCGATGCGCTTCATTCCGATGTAGTGATTGAGCCCGTTGATATTCTGCAGATCGTGTTCCTTGACGCCGGTGATCGTATTGATCCAGATGTGCATGCCGATGCCCTCCGGATATTGTGGTGCGTTGAGGTACACGCTCCAAATGGGGAATACAAAGAGCGCCGCGAGCAGGAGGGCGGCCACGGCGATCAGGACTCGCGAGCGTTTGGACAGCATGTAGTGATCCGAAAAGAGAAGCGTGGGGGCGAGCCGGCATCGACTCGCCCCCACGCGCAGGAGGCCTAACGAGCGCTGCCGGTGGCCTGTTCGAGCGCCTTGAGCGACCGCTTGCTGGTCGTTGCCGAGAGCGCCACGGTGGAGCCGACCGCTGCAACGCGGACGTAGCCCTGCATCTCCTGATGCAACGCACTGCAGAAATCAGTGCAGTAGAAGGGGAAGACGCCCGGCGAATTCGGAATCCAGGTGAGTGTCCGCGTCTGCCCGGGCATGATCAGCAACTCGGCGTCACTGAACGATCCGATGGCGGCGAAGCCGTGCGGGACATCCCAGTCCTGCTCGAGATTGGTGACATGGAAGAGCACCGTGTCACCGACCTGCACGCCATCGATGTTGTCGGGAGCGAAGTGCGAGCGGATGGCGGTCATCTTGATGTGCACCGTCTTGCCGCTGCGTGTTAGGCCGGTGGCCTGCTCCGTTTTGGCGACGTACGGATGGTTGTTGTCGGCCAGTTTGAAGAACTTGACCTGGTTGTCCTTGATCTTGCTCGCCAGAATCCCCTGGGCGTAGTGCGGCTCGCCGATGGTCGGGAAGTCGAGCAGCAGCTTCATCTTGTCGCCCGAGATGTCAAACAGCTGGGCCGACTGCGTGAGCTCCGGTCCGGTCGGTAGGAAGCGGTCCTTCGTGATCTTGTTCATGGCCACTACGTACTTGCCGTACGGCTTCCGGGTATCGCCGCCCATCACGCTCAGGTGTCCGATGGAGTAGTACGTCGGTACGCGGTCCAGCACCTTGCAGCCGGGAAGCGACCATTTCACGATCTCCGAGCTGATGAAGACCGACGTGTAGACATTGCCCTTTTCATCGAACTCGTTATGCAGGGGGCCGAGCCCGGGGTTGGCGACCTCGCAAAACATGGAAGCTGCGTAGTTGACGACCGGAATCCCGTAGACATCCTTTTCGAAGTTCTTGTCGGCAATCGCCTTTTGGATTTTGCTAAAGGAGTGCACCGGAATCACGGTGGCCAGCTTGCCGCCGCCGACGATGTATTCGCCTGTCGGGTCCACGTCCACGCCGTGGGGCGACTTGGGAGTCGGGAGGAAGTAGACCATCCCGGGACAGTCCTCGGGCAGGAGCATTTTCACCGAAGTCTTCACTTCCGACGTCGCGGTGTGTGTCGCGTCGTCCAAGACGTTGTGGTAATACTTCGTTGGCCACGTCTTGGCCTTTCCCTCGGCCACGCACTTTTCCCCTTGCTTCCAGTTCACTGCGGCCATGTAGTCCTTGTCGTTCTTGGACGCATTGACTTCCAGCTTGGTGTACGCCTGCTCGGTGTTGTACGAAGTGAAGAAGACCCACCCGTGTGACGGCCCCTTGCCCGGGCGCCCCAGGTCGTAGTCGAAGCCGGGCATGAGGATCTGGAAGGCGACGTCCATCTTGCCGAATTCGTTCGCCTTCACCAGCGAGATGGTGCCCTTGAACTTCGTCGCGAAGTCGCCAAAGCTCTCGTCTTTCTGCGGAAGGGGTATCGAGAATCGTGTGGCGGCCACCAGGTACTCGGTATTCTCGGTCGCGAACGGTGCGCCGTGATTGCCGGCGGTGTTCGGAATCTCGAGCGTCTCCGTGGTTTCGAACTTCGCCAGATCGATGCGTGCGAAGCGCGGCGTGTTGTTGGCATTGATAAAGAGCCAGCGCCCGTCGTGCTCGCCGTTGGTCATGCTGAGTGAGGGATGGTGCGTATCGTCCCACGGAATATTGCCATACGAGGTATTCAGCAGGGCCTTGGTCTCGCTGTTGTAGCCGTAGCCGTTTTCCGCATTTTGCGAGAAGACCGGCAGGACTTTCAGCAGGCGGCCCGAGGGGAGCCCGTAGACGCCCACCTGTCCGGAGAAGCCGCCCGACGTGAAGAAGTAGAATTCGTCGTAGCTGCCCGGGGCGACGTAGGTACGCGATGCCGCGTCGCCAAGATTGCCGATGCCGCTGACCTTTTGCCTCGGCGCGCACGCGTACAGGTACGTTGCGGCAAGCAGTACCGCGCCAGCGGACGCCAGGTATTTCGATCTCCGCGTGAGCGACATATGAAAAGCCTCGTTGTGCAGTGAAGAGTCACGGACGCCATGGGCCGACGACCCGATGTCGGCGGCTCCCGTATAGCTTCGCTTCGCATGCAGCTTTCTGCGGTAGGAGAATCCGTGAACTTTGGTACGGCATGTTCACCTCGCCTGTAGGGGTACGCCTGACTTCGACTCGTCGGGGGGACCTGTGCCCTGGTCGTGTACGACCCCTGCGAAAAAAGAGACTGGACTGATACTTCGCCCCCCATACGGGCGTCTATCCGGCGTGAAACTTCTCGTCCTCAACTGCCACGAAGCCTGGATCCATCAACTCGGTGTTCTTGGCGCCGAGCTTGACATCGTGACAGGTCTCCCCGGTCGATACACCAAGGGCTGGGACACCCGCATGCGCCCCCTTCCTGCCGGCGCGCGCACGCTCACCCTCAACGACGTGCGCACGCTCGGCGCGCAGTACGACTGCGTCATCAATCACAACATCACCGATCTTCTGGATACGAAGTTCATGGATGCGCCGAAGCTGCTGGTGCTACATGAAACGCTTGAGGGGCGCATGGCACAGCAGGACGCCGAGTTCGATGCGCGCGAGATGCGCGCCATGCTGAATGCGTATCTGGCGTCCGTTGGCGGCCACGCCGTGGCGATCTCGCGCTCGAAGGCGAAGTCGTGGGGCGTGACGCACGTGGTGGTTCACAACAGCGCCGACGCCGATGCCTACCTTCCGCGCACGGGCGATGTGGCGTGCGGACTTCGCGTGGCCAATCACATCACGTCCAAGCGGGTCTTTCTGGCCTGGGACTTTCACGAGGAGGCGTTGGTCGGCCTTCCGATGCGAATCGTCGGTCACAATCCCGACATGCCTAACGTGGAGGCGGCGGCCGACTGGGACGATCTCAAACGGATGCTGGCGTCGCACCGATTCCTCGTGCATACCGCGGACCCGCGCTTCGAAGACGGCTTCAACATGTCGGTGCTCGAAGCGATGGCGGCGGGCATGCCGGTGCTCACCAATCGCCACCCCACGACCATCGTCGAGCATGGCGTCACGGGCCTGTTGGCCGAGACACCGGCGAAGATGCGGGCCAATGCCGAACGCTTGCTCGGCGATGTAGATTTTGCCACGGAACTGGGTGCCAACGCACGCCGACACATCGAGCGCCACTTCTCGGCGGACCGGTTCCGTGTCGAGTTCACGAAGGCACTGCAGGAAGCGCGGAAGAAGTGGGCGCGCCGCCGGGGCAAGGCGGCAGCGCACGCACGCTGAGCGCCGCGCTCGACCCGCAGCACTCTCCAACGCAGGATGGACCATGCGCCGTGTACTCGCCGCTGTCGGCGCCGCCCTCATGCTGTCGCTAGTTGGGCCCGGCGTCGGTGCACAGGGCAAGGCCGGCGACTTCGTGATCCCGGGCTATCGTTTTGCCTCGGGCGATACGCTGAGCCAGGTGCGGCTCCACTACATCACGTTAGGCACTCCACGCCGCGACGCGGGCGGGGCGGTTCGCAACGGAGTGCTCATCCTGCATGGGACCGGCGGAACGGGCACGCAGTTTCTCGGGACAGGTTTTGCGGGACAGCTCTATGGACCCGGTCAGCCGCTGGACACGACCAAGTTCTACGTGATCCTCCCCGATAACATCGGGCACGGGCAGTCGAGCAAGCCGAGCGACGGGCTGCACATGAAGTTTCCCCGGTACGGATATACCGACATGGTGAATCTGCAGCACGCCCTACTTACCAAGGGGCTCGGGGTCAGTCACCTCTCCATGGTGATGGGGACGTCGATGGGGTGCATGCACGCCTGGGTTTGGGGCTACACCTATCCGGACTTCAGCGACACGCTCGTGCCCCTGGCCTGCGCGCCGACCCAGATTGCCGGCCGCAATCGGATGATGCGGCGGATGATCCTCGACAACGTGATGCAGGACCCGGACTGGAAGGGGGGGGAGTACACCGCCCAACCGCGCGGACTCAAGGCATCGCTGGGGATGCTCTTCATGATGACGTCCGCCCCCCTCGTCCAGCAGCGGCAGGCGCCCACGCGTGACGTCGCCGACTCGGCCATTCGGGCGTTCGTGGATTCGCGCTTCAGGGCCACGGACGCCAACGACATGCTGTATCAATTCGACGCGTCGCGCGACTACGATCCGTCGCCATTTCTCGAGAAGATCACCGCCCCCGTGCTGACCATCAATTCGGCCGACGATCTGGTGAATCCTCCCGAACTGGGCTTCATGGAGCGCCTGATGCCGCGGGTACGGAAGGGTCGCTACATCCTGATTCCCACCAGCGAGCACACGCGTGGACATGGGACGCATACGATGCCGACGCTTTGGGGCGGGTATTTGGCTGATTTTCTGAGGGAGGTGGGGCGCCCGCTACGGTAAGGCGCAAGCGGTGCGGTCGGGCCCGACATTGACCTGCGGGGTGTGCAGGTCGTCTCACAGGTAATGCGCCGACCTCAGCCATATTGCTTATCCGCTCGTCCGGTACAATCGGTCCGCGCCTCCGTCTGTGCCTCGGTGGGAGGCTTGGCCCGCTCCCTCGCTGTGGTCGTCGGATTGGTGGTGTCGCTAGAGGCGTCCGCGCAGGGCGGTCGAGTGGCGCAGTCCGTGCGCTCCGTGCCCTCGGCACCCTCGGCACGCTTCGACCGGGCGCTGGCCCTGTCTCTTATACACATCTCCGAGCCCACGAGACTAAGGCGAATCTCGTATGCCGTCTTCTGCTTG
>ENA-ORBV01017458-ORBV01017458.1-microbial-mat-metagenome-genome-assembly--contig:-NODE-17458-length-10254-cov-19.598605_pt1 | contig 10254 bp, 7 predicted proteins | sample MGYA00237777_ERZ505514 | MGnify/ENA primary metagenome ERZ505514 (study PRJEB26160, sample SAMN06269048) | microbial mat metagenome | isolation source: Oligotrophic lake microbial mat | place...
CCGAGATCTACACCTCTCTATTCGTCGGCAGCGTCAGATGTGTATAAGAGACAGGCGCCGTGTTGCCTTCTCCATCACACACCCCGATCCACACCTCCCCCCATCCCGCATAACCTTCCTCAATGCCCTCCAAGTACCAGCGCCGCCTCTTCTCCCACCTCGCACACGAAGACTACACCCCGCGCCCCATCGCCGAGCTCGCCCAAGACCTCCGCGTCGAAGACCCCGAGGACTTCCGCCGCGCCCTTGGCATCCTCCACGATCGCAGCGCCATCCGCATCGACCCCACGGGCCGCGTCTCCCTCCCCTCCCTCTCCGACATCGCCACCGCCAGCGGCGACCCCTCCGGCGATCGCGGCCAGCTCATCGGCACCTTCAAGTCCTCCGGCAAAGGCTTCGCCTTCATCGAGCCACGCGACATCACCGTCCGCGAGGGCTCCGTCTTCATCCCCCCGGGCCAGACCGCCGACGCACTCTCCGGCGACACCGTCCGCATCGAGTTCGTCCGCGACCGCCGACGCGAGCGCGGCGGCCAGTTCGAGGGCAAGCAGTGGCTCGGCTCCGTGATCGAGGTTCTCGACCGCAAACGCACCCACTTCGCCGGCACCATCGGCCGCCAAGGTTCCCTCTGGATCGTCTACCCCGACGGCAAGTCCTTCAAAGACCCCATCGTCGTCCGAGACGCCGAGGCCAAGAACGTCACCATCGGCGACAAGGTCATCGTTGATATCACCGCCTACCCCGAGGGCAACACGCTCGCCGAGGGCGTCATCACCAAGGTCCTGGGCGAGGCCGGCCAGCCCGCCGTCGAGACCGCCGCCGTCATCGCCGCCCACGCCCTGCCCGGCGAGTTCCCCGACTCCTGCGTCCAGCAGGCCCGCGAAGCCTCACGCAAGTACGACCTCGAGATCGAAGCCTACGAGCGCGATGCCACCCTCCCACAACGCATCGACATCACCAAAGACTTCATCTTCACCATCGACCCGCCCGACGCCAAAGACTACGACGACGCCATCAGCATCACGCCCCTCCGCCGCGACGACGCCAAGGGCAAGGGCGGCTGGCGCCTGGGCGTCCACATCGCCGACGTCGCCCACTTCATCGCGCCAAACACCCCCCTCGACAAGGAAGCCCTCGAGCGCGGCAACTCCTGCTACCTCCCCCGCCTGGTCATCCCCATGCTCCCCGAGCTGCTCTCCAACGGCATCTGCTCGTTGCAAGAGGGCGTCTACCGCTACTGCAAAACCGCCTACATGGACTACGACCGCGACGGCAACTTCCTCTCCTCCGGCGTCGCCAACACGCTCATCCGCTCCGCCAAACGCACCACCTACCTCGAAGCCCAGGCCCTCATCGACGGCGACCACGAGCTCGCCAAAAAGCACGCCAAGACCGAGCCCAACTACACACCCCAACTCCTCGAAGCCCTCAAGATGTCCGACGCCTGCGCCAAGGCCATCCAGGGCCGACGCAAGCGCCAGGGCATGATCTCCCTCGAACTCCCCGAGTCCGTCCTGCTCTACGACGCCGACGGCCGCGTCATCGACGCCGAACGCGAGGACGACGCCTTCACCCACACCCTCATCGAGATGTTCATGGTCGAGGCCAACGAGGTCCTCGCCCGTCTCTTCGAACGCGTCGATGTCCCCCTGCTCCGCCGCGTCCACCCCGAGCCCACCCCGGGCGATTCCGACTCGCTCCGCAAGGCCGCCATGGTCGCAGGTTTCCGCGTCCCGGCCAACCCCACCCGCGAGGAACTCCAGTCCATCCTCGACGCGACCCGCGGCACGCCCGCCTCCCGCGCCGTCCACATGGCCGTCCTCCGCACGCTCACCAAGGCCGAGTACTCACCCGCACAGATCGGCCACTTCGCCCTCGCCTCCGGCGCCTACGCCCACTTCACCAGCCCCATCCGCCGATACGCCGATCTCACCGTCCACCGCGCCCTGGCCGAGTACCTACGCCACACCAGCAACGGCGCCAACCCGCCCCGCTCCGAGCCCGACGCCAAACGCCTGGGCGAAAAACTCCGCGAATCCCCCATGTGCCCCGATGAGCCCACCCTGACCCAGGTCGGCCGCCACATCACCAACATGGAAAAAAACGCCGAGGAGGCCGAGAAAGAACTTACAAAGTTCCTCATCCTCCAGCTCCTCGCCACCAAACTCGGCGAAGTCTTCCCGGGAGTCATCACCGGCACCAACCCAAAGGGCGCCTTCGTCCAGATCGACAAGTTCCTCATCGACGGCTTCGTCAAAAAGGAAGACCTCCCCGGCGACATCACCCGCGGCGGCGGCCCGCCCATGTGGAAGATCGACTCCCGCACCGGCGCCCTGGTCGACGCCAAGTCCGGCCGATCCTTCAACATGGGCGACTCCGTTCAGGTCCGCATCGCCCAGGTCAACCTCGAACGCCGCGAACTCGACCTGGTCATCGACAACGCCGAGGGCCGCGCCGCCGGCAAAGCAAAGCCCCTCTCCGGCCTCAAACTCGGCTCCGAAGGCGGCGGCCTGGCCGCCGGCGCCAAAAACTGGGACGCCTTCGGCACACCCGGCAAAACCGGAGCCCAGAAACGCTCCCAACGCTCCAAATCCCGCGACAAAGGCAAAAAGCAGCACCGCCGCGACAACTGAGCCGATCGCGCAAGCGATCGACCCCCTCTTCCGCGTGCGAGGGAGGTGTCAACAAGGCTCTGCGCAGTTGACCGAGGGGGTAGCCAAGTCGCCGCCTCAACCGAGCCGATCGCGCAAGCGATCGGGCACCCCGTGCAACCCACGCGGGTCGGTCAAACACCGTTGCCCCAAGACGAGGCGGGACGGGCTTTCCAGCCCGTCCCGAGTTCGAGTGAACGCTCTCAGCCTCCCGCATCCAACTCGGTGCGGTCGCACACTCCCTCACCGCCCCCGTCGCCGCCCAACAAGCGCCAGCCCTCCCCCCACGACCCACGCGCTCCCGACGCCCGGCACCACCGTCAACGAGATGCCGAAATATGTCGTCGGCACAAGCATCAGCGCACCGTTCGTAAGCACCATGCGAGGCAACGGAAGCCCGGCATCGGCGACCCAGTCGAACTTGACCACACCGAGCGTCTGGCCCGCGGTCCAGTCGTAACTGAATAACGTCACCCCGGATGCATTGCCCCAAGGGAGCGGCGGAGGAAACCCTGCAATCACCCAGAACAGTCCACCCTGGCGCAAATGGACCCCGTTGACCGAGCCCCCGGACAACACACCGGGATTGAGGATTTGGGCCGGATCACTATTCACCAACGCGCCGGGAATCTGACTGTTGCTCGCAAGCCCAATGTCCGGTGCGGCGCGCAGGTTCCCCATCATCTCCTGCAGAGCCCGCGCTCCCTGCCATCATATGCTGAGCGTCACCCGCGTCGTCTCGCCGGGCGAGACGATCCCATCCGGATCGTCGTGGGAGACCGCAACGAGCGCCATCTGACCACCCGCCACCGTGGTGATCGCAACGACCCCGCCAAATGCCGTCACGCTTACCTTGTTCAGAAATCCCAATGGTTTGTCACCCACTTCTTCAAGACCAGTCACAAGGCTCGCTCCATTCGACAGGCCAGAGACGTGGCGTGTGCGGCGCGTTCGGAGCACATTTCGAGGGACATTGGCCCATGAGCATTCTAAAGCGAGCCGCAAAGCGAACCTCCGATGAGGAGAAGCGACGCGTTTTCAACCACGAGCGGCTGAAAGAAGAGGTCGCCCACGCGCTCTCTCTTGCCCTCGAGAGTCAGGGGCTGACTCGATCGGACCTGGCAAGCCGACTGGATTGCAGCCGCTCGTATGTGACCACGATCCTCGATGGCTTCCCCAACTTCACGCTCGCCAAGCTTGCCGATATTACGCTCGCCCTTGGGTATTTCGCGCACTTCAAACTCGGTCGAACTCGAATCGTGCACGATTCGGAAGCCGAGGGCTCCGTGTCAGAAACGAGTATCGAGCACATCACCACGCGCAGATTGGCTGGGGTTCGATTTGTGCAGCACGCGGCGAGCACCTACTCGTACGGAGATACCGTGCCGACCGGAGGGGCTGGGTGATGCCGAGACCCGTGTTCATCCTGGCGTGCGAGTCGAGCGCGATCGACACGGAGTCGAAGTCGATGAGCCTGTTCAATATCATTGATAGATTCATGATCACCAGCCAGGCGGCGTTTGCCGAATCTCCTTGCGAGTTTCCCTTCCCCTTCGGGCGGTCGCATGCTGGATGAAAGACGATGGAGACGAAGGGGTTGATTTTGAGGCACGCTTTCGTTTGACAACGCGCTCCGGATGGAAGCACGAAACACCGCCTCGTCAGTTCCGATTCGGAGCGGGGAAAGACTTTCATAGAAATGTGTACATTCTGTCGCTCCCCGTGCCACTGCCCGAGTCTCGCCATGTGTTGTGGCTACAGGCAGAGTTGGCGCGAGTCGATCAGTCCGAGGTTGTCGCGTTTCAGGAGTACCCCGTGCTGATCGACGCGAAATGGGCCGACGCGGCACCAGCGTGAGTTTCACGATCCCGCCGCCTTCGCCGGCGGAGCCGTCTCCACCGGCATCGCCCTCCGCCACCCACCCTTGGGCAGCGTCCGCGCCACCCTCACAAACTCGATCCCTCCCAGCAACGTAATCACCGCGCACAGCCAGAACGAGATCGCGCCAAGGTTCTGCCCCGGCCAGGTCGTCTCCAGCCATTGATACAAGCCCACCGCCATAAACGGCCCCAGGATGCCGCGCACCCCGTTCAGCGTCGCGTGCACCCCCATGTACTGGCTCTCCTTCCCCTTGGGCGCAAAGTCCAGATGCCCAAGGTTCCACGCCAGCACGCCCCCGCCGAACCCCATCCCCGTCAGCGCCGCCGACACATACAACAACCACTCACTATGCAACTGCACCGCCATCGCCGTCAGAAACGCCGCGGCCACGAACGACCACGAGTGGATCGCCCGGAACTGCACCACGTGTACCCGGTCCAGCAGCCGCGCCCACAGCGGGATCATGAACGGCATCATGACCAGCGGCAGCGAGTTGTTGATGACGATCCCGCCGGTGTACCCCATCTTGAACTGATCCCGCACCACGATCACCGTGATCGGAATAATCATGAGATTCCCAAGCCCCAGCAGGAACATCGCCAGCATGAACCGCGCATACAGCCGGTCGCCCTTCAGCACCCGCCACACGCCCACGGGTGAGAACGTCGGCGCATCATCACCCGTTCGCGCCCGCTCCGCCGTGAGCAGCGATCGGTGCCCGCGCAACCGCATCTTCGACCACGACCACACGCCCACCAGCGACAACGCCCCCCCCACCGGATAGAACCACCGATCCGCGTTCTCCCACCGGTTCATCGCCTCGCCCAGCAGCAGCCCCAGGATCGCCACCATCGTCACCTGCACCGTCGCCAGCTTGCCCGTGACCCGGGCCCGCACATGCGGCCCATAGTTCATCCCCCAGATCGTCGACCGGATTGTAATGAACCCCGACCAGCACACCCGCCCCAGCACCACCGCCACCACCACCGCCCACAACCCGGCCTCGCTCCGCGGCGCAAACCCGATCGCCACCGCCAGCGCGATCATCGAGACCTGCAGCGCGTTGATGAACCTGATCTTGTCCAGCCCGTTGCTCAGCCGCACCCATATGAACGAGATGATGTTGGCCGCCGCCGTCGACGCAGACAGGATCGCCACCGCCATGTTCAGCAGCCCGGGCGAGACCTGTCCCTCGTACGCGTTCTTGACGATCACGCCCACGATCGTCGAGTCGACCACAACCAAGAGGAACGGCAGGAAAAACGCCGCCCGCAGCTCCATCGCGTAGTTCCGCCTCGACATCCGCGGCATCGACGACGGAAAAAAAGACGCCACCGCGGATCGCAGCAGCCGGATCGGCGCGGCGTGCGGCGGGTGATGCCGTGCCGCCCCTTCAGCCGGGCCGCCGGGCGCTCCCGCTGGTCCCGCGGGCGCGGGCGGCGTGTGGATCGCTCGCGAATCGGCCTCGGACGCGGACGGTTGGCCCGGGCCATGCGCGGCCTGCGACTTGACCCGGGCTGAACTCTCCGTGGTCGCGTCCAAGAGAACTCGGCCTCCATGCCGACGGCGAATCGGCGACTACAACACCAGCCTCAACCCGGCCTCACCCACCATCACCATCAGCAGCAGCGGCAGGTGCATGATCGACGCCAGGAACACCGCCTTGGCCCGTTTGCCCGAGCGGTCGCCCACGAACTCCAGCACCAGGTACAGGTAGCCGACGCCGGTGACAATGGCCACGACCATCGTGATCGGGCCGAGCGTGCCGGGCATCGTGATGGCGGGAAGGATCGTGGCGGGCAGCAGCAGGATCGCCCAGCGGAGCATGGAGGCCGCCGTGCGCCGACCGTCGGGGTCGCCCACCGACAGCACCCGATACCCCGCGGCCGCGTAGTGCTCGCGATACTTCCACGCGATCGCCATGAAGTGCGGCATCTGCCACACGAACATCAGCCCGAACAGCGACCACCCGCCCGCGTGCCCGATGGGCGAGGCCACCAGCGACGCGAGCCCGCCCGAGACGCTCGACAGGTCGATCGACCCCGGCGGCGTCAGCGCGTGCGCCGCCGCGTACCACCCGATCAGCGGAGGCAGCGCGCCGGGGATCGCCCCCACCAGCGTCGACATCGGCGAGGTCACCTTCATCGGCGTGTACAGAAGCAGGTACGTCAGCACGCACGTCAGCGAGATGACCGCCGCAAGCAGCCCGGCCGTGACCGCCAACCCAACCACCCCGATCACCGACAGGCTCACGCCCAACCCGAACGCCGTCTGCGGCGAGACACGCCCAGAAGGGATGGGGCGGCGTGCCGTCCGCTCCATGCACGCATCGCGTGCCCGCTCCGACCACATGTTCAGCGCGTTGGCTCCGGCCGCCGAAAAGGCCGTCCCCAGCGTGCAGCCAATCAGGGTGATCAACAGGTCCAACGCGGTCGGGCGGAACCCGGTGGCGACGCCCACCGAATCGCCAAACGACCCCGACAGGAACACGCCCAAAGCCGGCAGCATGAACCCCACCAGCGCGGTGATGGTCACCAGCCGGGTGATGCCCGGCTTCGTACACTCGATCAGGTCGGAGATGGTCGTGGGCCGCGGCTGCGAGACCCCCAGCGAATCCGCGACCGATGCGGCCACGGCGACGCCCGCGGCGGGCGTCGGGGCGAGCATGGTTGGGGTCGGATGGGCCACCGGAAGTCCTGTGCGGCACGGGTTGGGTGCCGGGGGATCGATTCTAGCGCGTCGGTGGTCCAAATCAGGAGTTCGGGATTCATGCAGCAGAGGTTCGGCGCCTCCGGCCCAGCCCGGGTTCGTGACGCAGCGCCTTGGTGAGTCAAGGCCGGTCGGGTGGGGAACCCGGAGGTTCCCCGCTCTTGCGTCGGGGTGGAACGGGGCAGTCGGTCCATCTGAGGTCCGGTCTGAGATTGCCGGGGCTGGAGCGACATGACCGGCGGGCGGCGGCTCATGGGCATCCACACTCCCCCTTCGAAAGGTTCACCCCGTCCACCATCGGTTGATCGCCCAGCGCGGCGAACCGGCGCAAGGCCTCGTCCAGATCGGCGCACGTTGCTTGGTTTGTGCCCTCCATCAGGTACCGCGTGATGCCGCGGTTGACCAGGGCCGCGGCCACCTGCTCGGCGGGCGCGCCGGGCAGGTCGATCGCGCGGGTGTAGTCCGCGATCGCCTCCTGCGGCCGGTTCTGCTGCCCATGCACGACGCCGCGGTTGAACAGGGCCTTGGCCACCTGCTCGGCGGGCGCGCCGGGCAGGTCGATCGCGCGGGTGTAGAGTTCAATCGCCCGCTCGGCCTGGGCACTGCGGTCCCCCCAACGAGCCTGGGCCAGGGCGTTGGCGAGGTTGATCAAGTCATTCGGCGCAGCCATTGACCCCAGCGTGTCCAGCACCCGCTGGTAGTGCGGAATCGCCTCGTCGAACTGCCTCTGGAAGTAGTACGAGTCGCCCATCACGCGGAAGTATCGGGCGGCCTGCTCGAGGCCTGCCTTGACGCCTGGCTCGGCCTTGGCCGCCTCCTGCCTCGCCCGATCGTGCTGACCCTCGATGATGCGGGCGCTGGCGCGGACGAGGGCATCGCGCGAAGACAGGGCCTGGTGGGCGATGGCCTTCTGCTCGTCGGTGAACTCGGTCGGGGCGGCGGGGGTGGAAGTTGAGAGCGAGGCGGTGCTCGGCGCGGACTCGCCCGAAGGGCCGGGCGAGGTCAGGATGCGGCGCTCGTCGAGGATGCGACGCATGGCATCCTCCAACTGCTCGAGTGTAAACGTGGGCCGGGCGAGAAGATCGTCAACGCCTGTCTCGATGCGCGTGGTCGATCCCTCGATCCGCTCGCTGCGTGCTTCCTGGCGCTGGGCGTGCTCCAGCAACGTCGCGAGTTTCCCATCGAGATGGCCCAGCCAGTCGATCAGCGGAGCCAGATCGCGCTGCCTCTGGCGATTGGCTTCCAGAACCATCTGCGACAGGGCGTTCACATGTCGGAACAAGTCGTCAAGCCCGACTCGAATCTCGTTGCTGTCCTTGGCCTGCTCCCGCGCCCGCACCACCAGTTCGCCCATCATCCGCAAATGCACGCCCGCGAACGCTTGGCCCTTGGTGGCCAGGTCGTGCTTCAGGTCGTTGTAGAACTGGCGGGCGAAACCGGCGTGGCAGGCCTGCACCGCCGCCGCGATGGCCGTGGGAGAAAGTTTGATCGGATCGAGATTGGTCGCGGCCTTGCCCGCTGGCGACGACTTCCGACGGGGCATCGTGTGCGCGGCCATCGCCGACAGAACCTCCCCCCACATCTCCAGGTCGCCGAACTTACCGAGCGCCGGGTTCGCCGGGTCGCGCTCGATCGCTTGCGCCACGCTGTCTTCCAGCAGCGGGGAGAAGCGGTTCTCGGCGCGATCGGCGATCGCCAGCCACGCAGGCTCGGCCTTGGCGATCACGCCCGCGATCGCCACGCGATCTTGGCGTGTCAGCCCGTCCGGCGCAGTGGACTGCGTGCTGAGCGGCTCCAGCACCGTCGCGATCGACTTGGCCACCGCCTTGGCGATGTCGTGGTTGTATTTACGATTGGCCTCGGCCTCGTCGGCGTCGGCTCGGTTCCGCTCTTGGGCCGCACGCTTGCCCTGCCAGATGCTCGCGGCCGCGCCGACGAACCCCGCACTGACCGCGAAGATAACCCCGGCGACCGGGTTGGCCGTGGTGGCGTGGGCCGCCAGGCTGGTCATGCCGGTGCAGACAGCCGGCAGGGCCAGGCCGCCGGCCATGGACAGGAGTTTCGAGATGCCGCCGGCGTTTCTCAACCGTTCTACCCCCCGTACTTGTTGGGAATCATTGGCTCATTGTTGCTTGCGGGAAATCGGGCCGCGGGGCGACCCGGCCCCAGGCCCACGAGCAAGGCCCGCGAGCAGGCCCACCAGCAGGATGGAGAGGTCCTGGGTCGCGTGGATGTTGAGTGTGTGCGAGATGGCGGCGGGGATGATGACGGTGTCGCCGAGAGTAATGTCGCCGGGCGCGAAGGTCCAGGTGGACGGGCCTTGGGGTTCGAGGCGTGCCGCGCCGGCGACGACGATCAGGACGTGGCAGTTGGGATCCTGGAGTTGGAAGTTCCAGCCGGCGGGCAGGTTGATCTGATCGACGGTGAAGTATGGGGTGCGGGTGAGCGGGCCGGACGCGAGTTGGCCGCGCGGCGCGTGGAGGCTGGTGGCGACGGGCGCGGGGGCGAAGTCGATGCAGGCGAGGGATTCCTCGATGTGCAAGGCCCGGCCCTGGCGCCCGTACTCCTTGGCCCAGTCGTAGACCCGGAACGTGGTGTCGCTGGGGGTCTGGACCTCGGCGACCAGCACGCCCGCGCCCAGCGCGTGGCAGGTGCCAGATGGAAGATCGTGCATCTCGCCGACGATGGCGGGGACGGCGAGCATGGCCTCGGGGACGCGGCCTTCGGCGATGAGCTTGCGGAAATCGGCGGGCGTGATGCCGGGCTTGATGCCTTTATAGATGACGGGATCGGATCCGAGCCCGCGGCGTGAGCCTGGGGTTGGTTCGGAGTTGGTTGACGAGGCGGCGGTCGCTGATGGTGGGCTGGCCCCGGGCTCGCGCCCGTGCGTCGTTGTTAGGTCGGAGGGGGCGGAATGAGGCGGGGTAACGGGGGTGGACAGTCCGGCTCGGAGAGCTGTCCCACCTTGGGCGTCCATCACAAACCAGCACTCGGTTTTGAGGTGAGCGTTGGG
>ENA-ORBV01017459-ORBV01017459.1-microbial-mat-metagenome-genome-assembly--contig:-NODE-17459-length-10253-cov-4.729461_pt1 | contig 10253 bp, 7 predicted proteins | sample MGYA00237777_ERZ505514 | MGnify/ENA primary metagenome ERZ505514 (study PRJEB26160, sample SAMN06269048) | microbial mat metagenome | isolation source: Oligotrophic lake microbial mat | place...
TGATACGGCGACCACCGAGATCTACACCTCTCTATTCGTCGGCAGCGTCAGATGTGTATAAGAGACAGTTCATATCCTGCGCGGTGATGCCCTGCCCACGCTCGGCGCGTTCATGAATTTCCGACTCGAACCGTGCCAGTGTGGGCATGATGAAGAAATAACGGTGGAAGTTGCCCATCGCCTCTTGAATCAGCCCGATTTGGAAATCGCGCTCGGTCATGGTGTTCATCAGATTCGCCCGTGTCATCGCCTGATTAAAATTAGATGCGACTTCCGCCACGAACAGCGAATAGCCGGAATAGACCGCTGGCTGATTTTTGCGCGAGAGATAACTGTGCATCGAGTGACCGAGTTCGTGCGCTAAGGTACTCATCGCGCCTAAGTTATCATCGTAGCTCATCATGATAAACGGAAAGGTATCGTGTACGCCGCTGGAAAATGCCCCCTGTCGCTTGCCCTGATTCGGATAAATATCCACCCAGCGATCTTGCAAACAGCCCTGCCGCAGCGCATTCACATAATCCGCGCCGAGCGGCTGCATCCCTTCGCAAATCCAATCGACGGCTTGCGTATACGGCACAGGCTGATCTTTTTCCAGGATCGGTGCCCACACATCATAGGTGTGGATGCTTTCCAGCGCCATCGCCCGCCGCTTGACCGCCCAATACTTGTGCCAGGTAGGGATGTTGCGCTTGAACGTATCGACCAAATTACGGAACACCGCCATCGGGATATTGTTGGCGAAAAGCGATGATTCCAGGCTGGAGCTGTATCCGCGCACCCGTGCCATAAAGACATCCTGCTTGACAGAAGCCGTATACGTGGCGGCGATGGTATTCTTGAACGCGACATAGCCATCCATGTAACTTTCCCACGCCGTCCGGCGGACTTCGCGGTCAGGATGATCGAGCAGCGTGCCGATGCTGCCCTGCGCCACCTGATATTCCGCACCGTCGCTGCCCACCGCTTGACGAAAGGTCATATCGGCGTTGGTCAACTGCCCGTAAGCCGTCTGAACGCCGCTGAAAGGGTCGATCACCATACCCAGCACTTCTTCGACTTCGGCAGAACGGACGTGTGTTTCCAGCCGGAACAAGTTATCCACATACTGCGCGTAAACGGCGAGGCGCGGCTCCCCTTTCAGCCATTGTTCCAGCGTTTCGCGCCCAATCGCCAGCAGTTCAGGGCGACCAAACGCCAGCGCCGCGATCACCTGTCCGAATAAGCCCCGCGCCTGTCCCGACATCGCCGTCGCTTGTTGATCGCCTGTATCCACCGCGCTGGACATGCTGGCATAAACGAACACTTTGCCGACCTTGCGCGTGAGTTTATCGGCGGCATCCATATAATCCGCCAACACTAATGCGCCTTCCGCCAAACGGCCTTTAAATTTTTGCACTTCCGGCAGCGCGGCGACGACTTCTGCCGCAGCCAATTTCCAATCGTCCGGCGTGAGGAACACACTTTCGGCATTCCAAGTATGCGCTTTAGCGATGGCGCTGCGGACGGGTAATGCGGTTTGGGTCATGCCCATGAGGAAAACTCCTTGATAAAAACTATTCATTTAAAAATATTTTAACAGCGATCAGGCCGCTTACACAAAAAGGCAGTGGCTAAAGAAATCGGTATGTAGGGAGCGACCTATGTGTTGCTCCGGGAGGAAGCACACATCGGTGCTTCCCTACTCACCCAAATAGCCACTCCCCACAAAAAAGTCATATTGTCGAGATAGGGGATTCAGTGTTATCGTATGAATCGTGAAACAAACGCATTTCACGTTCATTTATCATTAGGATTTGCACTTTATGACGACCAACCAGGTTTCTCGTCCGGCTTCCAAAAATAAAGATCGCGGCTTATTGCAGCAGTATCAAGCGATTATGGAAGCGGCGGGTTACGTGATCTTCACTGCCGACAGCGAAGGCAACTTTACCCATGTCAGCGCGGGCGCGACAGCCCTCACAGGATATACGCCAGAAGCGATGATCGGACGGAATTTCTTGTGGTTGGTGCATCCTGATTGGCGTGAAGATATACGCAGCTATTACGCCCAGCATTTAGCGTCCGACGACCATGAAGCAACTTTTGAATTTCCTATCCTCACAGCGCAGAGCGAAATCTGCTGGCTAGAACAAACCGTCATCATTAATGAAAATGGGTTTCAATCGATTGGGCGTGACATCACCGAGCGCAAACAGGTTGACAAAGCCCTGCTCAAAAGCGAAAGCCGCAACCGCGCCCTGTTAGAAGCCATCCCGGATTTGATGTTCGCCGTCAACCGTGAAGGCACGTATACCGAATTTCATTGGTATCCTGAACTCGCGCCGATTATCCCCGCCGAACAAATGATTGGCGAAAACATCAGCAACTTTGGCTTTGGCGACAACAAACTTTCCCAAATCTTCAAATATATTGATGTCGCCATCCTCACGGGTGTCCCGCAGTCGTTTCAGTTTGATCTGAACACTCAGGGCATCATCCGCGCTTATAACGCCCGTGTCGCCCGTTTGAACAATGACGAAGCCCTGTTTATCGTGCGCGACATCAGCGATTTGATTCAAGCACAGGAGATCAACAAAGAACACGTCCACCAGCTAGAAACGTTGCAAGAGATCGAAGCGGAATTGGCGGAAATCCTTGATCTGGATTATGTGCTGACGATGGGGCTGGATTCCGCCATGCGCCTCAGCCATGCTGATGCTGGCTATATTGCCCTTAAAGAGGAAGACGGCTCCATCCGCATTGCCAAACTCGTGGGCGATTATGATCTTGTGCGTGAGGAAGAAACCCTGCGAAATGGGCGCGGCGCGATCAGCCGTATCATACGGGCGCGTCATGCCGAAATGATCCTTGAAGTGAGCGCCGACAGCGATTATGTTTCCACCCGCAGCAAAACACAGGCACAAATCACCATTCCGCTGATCTCACAAGATACGCTGGTCGGTGTATTGAATTTAGAGGCCAACCGCGCAGATCGTTTTACCGAAGAAGGTTTCGATTTCGTCAAGTTGATGGCCTCGCGCATCGGCGTGGCGGTGGATAATGCTCGCCTGTATCGGCAGGTGGCGACCCAACTCATGCAACTGCGGGATCTCTACCGGCAGGTAAGCAACCTCGAACAACTGAAGACCGATATGATCCGAATCGCCAGCCATGACCTGCGAAATCCGCTGTTTGTGATATTAGGGCATCTGGAAATGATGCGCTGGGATACTAAACACGATCCGGTGGAGATCGCCAGCATTGTCGATCATACCGAACAAATGGAAAAATCCGCCCGAACCATGCAGAAGATCATCGCGGATATTCTTTCGTTGGAGCGGATTGAACACTCCGCCAATGAGGACACCACCATCGTTTTCGATTTGTGTGCTTTGATCGCGCAAGTGTGCTTCGATCAACAACCGCACGCCACGATGCTCAAGCGCAATTTAAAGATGATTCTGCCCGATGAAGAAATCCCTGTTCGCGGCGATCTGCCACAAATGCGCGAAGCGGTGAGCAATTTGGTGAGCAACGCCATCAAATATACCCGCGACGGCGGCGATATTAATGTCAAGATATGGACGGAAGGCTCCAAACTGATATTTGAAGTCCAAGATAACGGCATCGGCATCCCGGAAGATCAGCAGGATCGCTTATTCCAGCCGTTCTACCGCGCCCAAACGCAAGAAACCGCCAAGATCGAAGGCACAGGCTTGGGATTGCATTTGGTGAAAAATATCATCGAGCGACACGGCGGGTCGATGCGGTTTAAGAGTGTATATGGTGAAGGCAGTACCTTCGGTTTCGCCATTCGCATGGCTCCAGAGGTGTAATGCTTGCGGCAAATTACGCGGGTGGCTTCGCTCCTGATTCTGATGTGCAGTGCGTTGGTCGTCTCTGCCTTAACTGCTGGACGCATCCACCCTCATGCGCCCCAGATTGCTTTCGTCTCCTCCTTTAATAACAGCAGCAGCATCTATCTGCTGGACATCCGGCATGGGGCGCTGCGCCCACTCACGCAGATTCGCGGCATCCAGCGGGGACCCGTTTGGTCAAATGATGGGCGGCGATTGGTTTACGAATCCAACGCACTCAACAACAACGTCAACCTCTTCATGATCAACGTGCGCGGCGGCCCAAGCGCGGAACGTCAGCTTACGTATTTCAGCTTCGACGAAGTTGCGGCCTTATTCATGCCTAACAGCGAACAAGCCCTAGAACGGCTTGCGTTTACGACGGTGCGCGGCCCCAACGGCGATATTTTTATGCTCGATGTGCCGCCAGTAGGTGAAAATAATCACCCCGAACTGCTGACCGATTCGCCGTTTGCGGAATATGCCCCTACCTGGTCGCCGGACGGAAAAGTTATCGCGTATGTTTCTGCGCGGGAGAATAACACCGACCTGTTTATGCTCGACCTGACGACAAATCAAGAAACACGCTTGACCGATCATCCACAGCTTGATTCCAGCCCTACATGGTCGCCGGATGGGCGCTATATCGCCTTTCACAGTCGGCGGAATGATAATTATGAGCTGTATGTATTGGACATGATGCTTACGCCGCCGACGCTGCACCAACTGACCGATCATCCTGCCGAAGATCGTGATGCGGTGTGGTCGCCGGACAGCCGCTATATCGCCTTTATTTCGCAGCGGGATGGCAATAGCAATATTTATGTGCTGGCAATTGGGGCATTAGCAACTTTGCCATCGGCCTATCGTCTGACTGATGATCCCGGTACAGACCGTGAGCCAGCGTGGGCATTGGACAGCACCCAAATCGCGTTTATCTCGTATCGCAGCGGGGATGCTGATCTTTATATCGCGCCGCTACCGAAGGGTGATAAGACCCCACGCGCTCGCCGCCTGACGTTCAGCCGAGGGCAGGACAGCAGTCCCGCATGGCGACCTTAAGCGATTCTGGTGCAAGGTAAACTCTCGACAACAAAAGTATGGAGATGGCTAATGTGTCTGATAAAGATCGTCATCAACTGCACTACTTCTTATTTTCACCTATAGGCTTCATTTATGGAATTGTAATTGGCTTAATTAACCTGAGTTTCAGACAGTGTTTTCATTCTATCCCCACCCCCAAATCCCCTCAGCCACTTCGTAGAGAGGGGACTTAAAGAACCATTGCGAACCGTTTTTCTCCTCTTCGCCATGCAATGGCGAAGGGGTCAGGGGATGAGGACATCATAAAAATTAATCAAAGTACGCTATCCAAAACTGAGGTTAATTATGGGTGTACTGTTAAAAGTCTTGTCAAATATATCAGTGTCTCTCATAAGTTCGATAATTAGTGGTGCGTTTTGGGGGTAGTGCTTGGCCCAATGTTGGATGCTAAAGCCCAACGTCAGTCCCTACTTTATCCATTTTTAGATACGCAAGACAAACAAGCAGGACTTTCGCTTACCTCACCCCCCGGCCCCATCTCCAAGACTGCTTTGTTCGTAAAATCGTGTTCGCCCATTTTCGCACTTGATACGGCGCGTGTCAAAAATTATCTCGCCGCCTATCACATCAAATTTTCGACGTAGTTCGTAAAAAGTCCAAATCTAACCACAAAGGCGCGAAGATCACTCTGCCTCGCCGCCTGCCCTGCGGGTCGGACTTGGACATCTGAGTTCGACCCCCATACTTTACGTCCGCAGGTACGATGCACCATTTACATCAAGGATTGCGCCCGTGAGGAAAGCCGTTTGTTCCGCCGCGAGGAAAAGTACGGCATACGCCACTTCTTCCGGTTTGGCAACGCGCCCTAATGGGCTTTGATTACGGATCGAGTCACCTTTTGGGCTGGCTAAATCCGCCGCCGCCATATCGGTTTCGACCCATCCCGGCGCGACGACTCCCACAAAAATTTTATGGGGCGCGAGCGCCACCGCCAGTGATTGGCTCATGGCGTTCATCCCGGCTTTACTCGCGCCATACGCAGGCGCAGTCGGTTCGCCCCGGAAAGCACCGCGTGAGGAGACATTCACGATGCGTCCGCCGCCCTGCCGCATCATGATCTGTGCCGCGCAAAACATCGCATTCGCCGCGCCGATCAAATTCGTCTGGATAATGCGTTCCCAAGCCGTCTGCCATGCCGCATAATCGACCTGCACGACGGGATGTTCCTCATAAATTCCAGCGTTGTTGATTAGAATATCCAGCCCGCCCATTTGTGAGACCACCGCTTCAATCATGCGGCTCACGGCTGCTGAATCCGCCATATCTGCTTGAATCATCAGATGGCCTATACCAGAGAGTGAGCTTAAAACAGTCTGCGCCGCCGCGAGATTGGTGTGATAATGCACGGCTACCCGCGCCCCCTTGAGGGCAAACTGTCGGGCGATCTCCGCCCCAATCCCGCGTGATGCCCCTGTAACGAGGACAATTTTGTTCGTAAAGTCCATTTTTTAGCCTTTAGTGAATTAGCGGTTAGTTGTTTGATGGGAGAGATTAACCGCAAAGGCGCGAAGAACGCAAAGTTTCGCCAAAGAATCAATCCAAACCACAAAGGCGCAAAGATCACAAAGAGAAGATGAATAAAGTTGTAGCCTTCGTATCATCGCTTCGCTTAGACGGTTCAAAAATTGCGATAAAAGATAAATCTAGCTTTAGCTGCCGCACATTATGAAGGGGAAGCTATGGCGGGGAAAATTTTTGTTAAATCGATGATCTTGCCGTCCAACACAGGCGAGACAAACGACTGCTCCGCGCCGAAAACGCCCATAAATTTAAACTTGCCGTTTTCTAAAGAAAATACTTCGACAAACTGCTCCAACGGACTTGCAATCCAATATTCACGCACCCCGTGACGCTCATAAAGTTTATATTTTTCGATTTTATCATAACGGGCTGTGCCGGGTGAAAGTACCTCAATAATCAGTTCTGGTGCGCCATGCAGCCGTTTTTCCTCGATCACACAGCGTCCATCCGCCGCTACCCACACCACATCGGGCTGCGGGATACTGCCATCATCGAGCAGCAGTTCAATCGGCGCGACGAAGACCTCTCCATTGGGGATGAGACCGTCCACAAGTTTATAAAATCGAACTACTAGCCGTTGGTGGTCGGGAATCGGTGGTGGGGCCATGACTATTTCTCCGTCGATAAGCTGTGCCAAGAGGTCGCGGTCTTCCATCGCCAGAAATTCATCCGCCGTTATACGTATTTTGAGTTGGTCGATCATGGCGTTACTCTCCGTATGATTTGGTTCAATTATGCCACAAAATAGCCATTCGTTTTTAGCATCTCCCAAAATGCTTCAAGTAATTAGGCATTAAAAGTGATCTTTCTTCGGGTTAAACGGTGAGGAAAGGTCAGTGATAATCACGTTGCCGCAGTTGGGGCAAACGCATTTGAGCTGACTGCGAATGATGCCCATCAGCACGACACACTTCATATCCGCGCCGCATTTGTTACACAATTTCGGCGTAACCTCGTTTTCAGGGAGGGGTTGGGCTTCGTCCGTCATGAGAATTTCTCCAAACTAAGTGCATATAAGATGATCGTACATCCCTATCCCTAAATAAGTCCTATGCACTTTCAACAAAAAAGACACGTCGCGCTGACGTGTCTTTTTGTCTACTTATCTACAACGGGCTGCCGATTAGATCACCTCAGCCGTGAGCATCTCCCGCGCCGTGCTGAAGACGGCTTTTGCATCTTGTTCATCATTAGCGGCGAGTAACCCCGCACTGATTTCAAACGCGACTTCATCGGGCAGGGCGCGGACTTCAAACGGGCGACTGTGAGCGCGTCCCAGCCGCTTGAGCGCGAATTTCTCCCAGCGGGCAAGTTCATCAAGGGCGGTTTTAATCGTAGACTCTGCTTCGGACGAAGCACGCCTTGCCCCTACATCCTCATTTTCCCGCCCATCCCCCTTTGCGAAACTTGGCGTTCTTTGCGCCTTTGCGTCTAATCTTGCCTTTTCTTCCCCTTCTCCCTTTGCGAAACTTGGCGTTCTTTGCGCCTTTGCGTTTAAATCTTCTTGCTCTTCATTTCTTGGTGTCTTGGTGGTTAATTTCTCCTCTCCCATCCCGACAGCCATTTCGCCCCATGCAATCGGCGGCAGATGATAATAGCGCTCGCGGATTTCGTTGATGCTCAACACCGGGTAGGCTGCCTTCAAATCATCCAGCCGCGCTTGGGCATCCGTCGGGCGGATGTCGTCGAATTCCGCGACATGATCGCCTGCCCAAAACGGTAAAAGTTCCTGCGTGATCTTCTGCGATACACGCACCAATTTAGGCCACAGCGTCCGCTCGATGAAACTGCGCTCGGCAACTTTCGCGTTGGCTTCGGTGGCATTATCGCTCACCAGCCCAACCGGAATCCCGAAGATATTCAGGATTTCGTCGCGGTGGGCTTTGCGCCCTTGCAGAAAATCAAGCTCGGTGTGGCTCAGGCCAATATCCCGCCATTCGATGCTGCCGCCGCGCAAAAAAGCCGTGCGTCGCTGAGTCCCGCCGTAGCTGGAACGCCATTCACGCTTGATTCGCTCGAAATCGGCATCGCTCACATATTCCTTGATATTGACGATCCCCGCCGGAACGCCATTATCGCGCCCAAACGTGTTGCGATTCCATTCCGCCATCGCCCGATCCCCCGTCACGGCGATCTTAGCCGCTTCCAGTGCCGATAGGCCGTAATAATCGTCCGCCGGATGCCAGCGCTTGAAATGCACGACTTCGACAGCTTCCAACGGAATGCGCTGACCGTCGATCTCATACACATAGCCGCGCACGTAATTGGCTGGATCGGGGACGATGCTCACGCGGTCAGGGCGCAAAGGCCAAATTTCAGTCGGTGCGCCGCCATCACCCGCCAGAAACCAATAAGCGTTGCCCGTGAGTTCCAGCATCCCAATCGTCTGCTCGAAAAGCTCAAACCGACTGAGATACGGATTCGGCGCGTCCAGCAGAATTTCCAGCGGATGGCGCGTGACCTCTAATTTTTCCTCACCGATCAGTCGATAGACCTTCAACGGCGTGAGCGCGGCGGCTTCCGCAATGCGATTGACCGCCACATACACCCACGACGAGGCGCGGTAGAAATTGGCCTGCGCTTGTGCGCCTGTCAGGTCAGGCCAGTGCGTGCTGTTATGCAGCGCGACAGGTTGAATGTGCGGGGCGGGATGACGCAGCGACGGCTCACGCGCCGCCTCTGCCTGTGCCGTCCCGCGTGGAAAAAGGGTGGATAACCAGTTCAGCATTTTTTGCTCTCCTTAGTCGGACATGTGGATCCATGCCCCTACGACGTTGATTCCACCCTATCATATTTTTGTACCAAAAATGGAACTTTTGTTCGGCCTTTTGTCCCGACTTTTGACGTTCACACGGGATGGCATGTTATCATCGGCGATAATGGGTCAGGTAAATCGTCAGTGTTACGGGCAATTGCCTTAGCCTTAATCGGCAAAGAAAATGCGCTGGCAGCGCGTCAAAATTGGCAAGAATGGATTACCAACGGACATGATACAGCAAAAGTTGATCTGTGGATTGGTTATCAACAAAGAAGTCTCTTTGATGATGTACCGTTACAACTCGTAATCAAGCGCGATCAATATAGCGCAACGATCACGACTAAATCACGCATCAAGACAAGAGATATTGACGAGTCGCGCATCCAACCCGGTTTTTCTGCGGCCTTTGGCCCATTCCGGCGTTTTACTGGGGGTGATAAAGATTATGAAAGGCTTATGCGTTCTAATCCGCGTTTAGCCGCCCATCTCTCTGTATTTGGCGAAGACATCGCACTTTCAAAAGCATTAACATGGCTCAAAGAACTGAATTATAAATTACTGGAAAAGCGTAAAGAGGGGCAGTTGCTTGAACCTCTTCGGCAATTTATCAATCAAGCAGGTTTTTTACCCCACGAAATCCGCTTGACAGATATTTCCTCGGAAGGGGTGATCTTTACCGATGCTGATAATAACCGCGTTCCCGTCGAGAATTTAAGTGATAGTTATCGCTCTATTTTAAGTATGACATTTGAGATTATCCGACAACTAAGCCTCTCTTACCCAAAAGATGATTTATTTTCATTAGATGCGACCACTATAACTTTGCCGGGTATAGTCTTGATTGATGAAATTGATGCCCATCTGCACCCGGAATGGCAGCGGCGCATCGGCTTTTGGTTAACGGAACACTTTCCGAATATTCAGTTTATCGTCACCACTCACAGCCCATTGGTGTGTCAGGCCGCCAGCAAAGGGTCGATCTGGCGTTTGCCTGCGCCGGGCAGCGACCAACCCAGCTATCGCATCAGCAG
>ENA-ORBV01017460-ORBV01017460.1-microbial-mat-metagenome-genome-assembly--contig:-NODE-17460-length-10253-cov-4.153990_pt1 | contig 10253 bp, 5 predicted proteins | sample MGYA00237777_ERZ505514 | MGnify/ENA primary metagenome ERZ505514 (study PRJEB26160, sample SAMN06269048) | microbial mat metagenome | isolation source: Oligotrophic lake microbial mat | place...
TTTCAAGCAGAAGACGGCATACGAGATTCGCCTTAGTCTCGTGGGCTCGGAGATGTGTATAAGAGACAGGTTTACTAGCAAATTAGTAAACACAGGTAATTAGTAATTACTTCAGTTACTTTGGAAGCATGTTGGTTCTCCCTACTAGACAGGATGGTCTGTCCATGATACAGCATTACCTATTCTGCCATCTCCAATAGTGGCATGCTTCGACTCTTCCAACACGCACAGGTAGTTTGTCGGGATGGAATAGGGAGCCTGGTGGCAGCTGGCTTTCCTTATTGTGAGATGGACATGTGATTTCTGCGTTACTCTTACAAAGGGCGTGGCTAGAAATTTTGAATAAGTGACATGCCAGAAACTAATAGAATTAACAAGAATTTAGACAAATGCGATGATCTGGTAGAACAAAAGCATATAGAAAAGCGAACCGCGACCCCCGATTGGTTCATTTTCCTATGGCACTTTCCCTTGGCCATTTTTAGAAGTAGGACGTAATTTGGTCGCCCAGGGAGACTTGCTTGGCGCCTCTCCGTCTGCTGCTGCTGCTGCTGAATTGTTGTCTCTTATTCTGGGTCCTGGAGAAAGCGATCTAGCGGCACTACTTTTGAGCGTCGCTTGCTTCATCCATGGCGCTTTTGGCGCGTCGTCTTTCTCCTCCGTGGACGATGCTGATGCTGGATCTTCAGTTTTGTTGTCTCGATTGAATGTTCGAACCGGTGATACAGATCGCGATGCCTTGGCCCTTGCGGTGCCAGCCCAAGGCGCTTCTTTCTTCTCCGGGGACTTTGCTGCTGGTTGGTCATCAGGCGGGCCGGCGTTTGTGACTGGTCCCGATGCCTTTTTCAGCTTGACTTGCCACTGCTGGCCGCCTGACTGTGGTGGAGATTTTGTAGCTATTGCTGTTGTCGTTGCTGTCGACTCGTCCTTTGGAGTTTCGGAGGGTTTGACCACTTTTTTGAGTTTTGGTGGAGCTGATGCTGTTGTTGCTATCGACTCGTCCTTTGGAGTTTCGGAGGGTTTGACCACTTTTTTGAGTTTGAGTGGAGATTTTGGTGCTGTCTCCGTTGCTGGCCCATGCTTTGGAGTCTCTGCGGGTTTGGCGACTTGCTTGAGTTTGGGTTTCCACGGAGCGGCTGGTTTTTCCTTGTCTTCTTCTTTTTCCGTTCCCGGTACATCTGGAATGCCTTCTGTTTTGGGGTTCGGGGCCATTTTGAGTTTCGGTTTCCAAGGCGATTCTCCTTCGTTTGTTGTTGTTGCTTTGTCTGCAGTGGCATTGTCTGAAGTAGCGGCTGGCGCTTTTGTCGTCTTTTTGAGTTTGGATTTCCACGCCGGTTGACCGTCTTCGGTTGTTGGTTTGGCATTGGCATCAGGCGGTCTACTAGCCTTGGACGGTCGTTTGGCCTTTTTCAGCTTCGCCTTCCATGCTGGTTGTTTGTCTGTTTCGGCCACTGTGTCGCCTGTATCTGGTTTCTTGGACAGTCGCTTCGGTGCCTTTTTTAGTTTGGCCTTCCACGCAGGCTCTTTTGGTTCGGATCCATCGGCAGTATCGGCGGGTACCTTTTTGGAGGAAACTCGCTTTTTGATGGAAATTCGTTTTTTGTTGACTTGCTTCTCCTTGTTGTTGTTGAGTTCCCCCTGTTGCAGTGCCTTCCTCTTCGATGATTTCTTCTTCTTCCTCGTATTCAGATTCTTCTTCGTATTCCTCATATTCTTCCTCTTCATCTTCGTATTCCTCCTCGTATTCTTCTTCGTCTTCGTCTTCGTATTCCTCCTCATAGCCTTCATAATATGATTCATCGACCATCTCCTCCACGACCACATCTTCATCTTCGATGATTTCTTCTTCCTCCTCCTCTACTACCACATGTTCGTCATCCTCCTCCACAATTTCCATGATTTCGCTTTCATCTCCTAGCACTTGCTGTTGTTGTTGACCCGTCGAAGTAGCAGGATCTTCCTCAACTACCACTTCAACCTCCTCGTCCTCCAATATTTCTTCGTGTTCCACAAAACTCTGTTCATACTCGTAGTCGTATTGGGAATCGTCCTCGTATTCTTCCTCGTCGACATATGAACAGACTTCATATTCCTCTTCTTCGTCACTAAAGACTTCATACATTAATTCTTCGTCGTCATCGTCATCATCTATCAATTCTTCTTCGTCATAATCCAGGTACGATTCGTCCATTAATAATTCCTCCTCATCGAAGAATTCCTCGTCCAAGTACTCCTCAAATTCTTCTTCGTATTCAATGATTTCTTCTTCCACAACTTCTACTGTAGTAGTATCTCCCGTGTCCGTTTGTTGTTTGCTGGAATTTTGTTTTCGGAGAGAAGCTTGTTTTCGCAAGGACGCTTGTTTTTTCAAGGCCGCTTGTTTTTGTTGTTGTGCGACCGTTCGCAATATACTTCCTTTGCGATTGGTGGCCTTTTTCAATTTGGAAGCCGCCAAGGCATAGGCCGGTTCTTTCTTGTCCTTTTTGTCTTCGTCTTCTTCGTCGTCTTCAAATTCGGGCAAACCCTTGGCGACACGCTCGGCGGCCAATTGCAAGAGTTGGGCCACCCATTCCGGCTTGTCGGGTGCTCCAGGACGATGCCACGGTGGAATGTCGGTGCCATCGTCCAAATCTTGTATCGTCGTGTCTTTGGCAGGCCGACGTTTCCGGAGGGGCGCCGTTTGAATGCTTTTCAACTTTTTGACAAATTCCGGTTTGTTTTCTTCTTCCTGGCGCGCCTTCAAGTCGGCGGCATCTTTTTTCGCTTTTATGTTGTTGCGTTTGCGCATAAATTCCGGGGCGGCCGCGTCTTCGGGAGGCTTGGTCGATTTGAGACGGGATTGCGACAGGGCACCCGCTGACACGGTCAAGCGGGCGGGTTGTGGTGCTGCTTGTCGTGACATGATTAGGACTCGTATAGGTGTATTGTGGGTGTGTACAGTAGTGGACTTGGGTACCAGTAAAGTGCTTGGACGGTCTTGTGTGGGGAATCAATGGAATGGCAGTGTCAAGGAATACTAAAGATCGAACTCCCTCTATGCTTTCCCTACTAACTTCTAGAAGTAGATAGCTACTGCTTGAACTGACTCGACTCTTCGATTTAGACAGACTTACTACTGCCTATCTTCCTCATCACTCGGTCTCCTAATTGTACTACTAGTAGTAGATAGAAGAGCTATTGCTATCTGCCCCTCTCTTCCTCGTCCCTGAGTACAGTACTAGTATGGTAAAAGAACTACGACCTGTAAGGACACTCTGCTGTTACGTTTTGTAAGCACTAGCTACTAGTACAAGCTAGTACTGGTATCCGGGATGACTTGACCTTGACAAAAAGACACCAAAATTCAAAATTTGTGCGAGGAATTTTGGCAGCAGAATTTGGATGGACTGACAGGCGAAAGTTAGAAAAGGAGTGAGTGTGAGTCCAGCAATTTATCACTTGCACGCACAAACATCCGATCTTTCAGACTTTTGTTCCCAGGTAAGTCACGACCTACTTGGATCACGCTTATCCCGGGTCTATCGCTAGTACTGTGTTTTAGATACTGCATGCCGAGTCGGCCCCGCTCGGGTCACAGTCACCATTTTGAATCGTTGGATCCTTGTTTTTTGATTTTTCGCCTTCTCATGGGCGAATCTTGATTCTGAGGCGGGACACAAAATAATAATTCCGCAAAACACAAGGAGGCAGCTCCAACCAGTACTGGTACCAGTACAATTTTGCGAGTAGTAAAGTAGCAACTCAACCTGCAAGAACCACCGCTATTGTACATGTTTGACTAGCTAGCTATTAGGCCATTGTTCACCAAGTAAAGCAACAAGAAAGACAACAGAAGAATCCATGAAAAAGTCTGCGACAAGCAATTCCACTTAAAAAAAAATTCAACGAAGCATCCAATGCATTTTAAGTAATAATAATAATCAAGCCATCCATCCATCCATCCATCATGAATCATCATGTCAACAAACAAAGCACCCACGACTTGATGCTCGCGTCCTTTATTACCACGGGCGACGACAAGAATGCCGAAGATCAAGTGGATCGTCAAACGCGTGGTCGCGTCGGAGCCCGCTATAAAAGTATGGGATTTCGGCCTCATCATCCCGTCGCACTCTTTAATTCCCTCAGTGGCTGTGTGATTGAAGTGGTCAAATCGGAACGACTTCCCCAATGGGAAGCCGTACAAGTCCAACGCGATGGGACGACCAAAGATGGCGGTGCCCTGTGGGTGGACATTAGTAAAGTCACGGCGGCGACATTAGGCAATGTGACGGGGATCGGTCATACCAATACGGCCAAGGAACGGGATCGCAAATGGCGCGAAACTCTCCTGCAAATGTTGGATTCCAATCAAGATGGGGATGTGGACACGTCCGAAATCCTTGCCTTTTTGAAAAACAATGCCATGTTGCGCGATGATACTTTAGTCAGGCGTGTCTGTGCCGAAGCCGAAAACAAGACGCCCATGGAACTAATGAAGGAATTGAAAGCCATTACTCCCAAATTATTGTCCGCTTTGTTGCATACCCAACAAGAAGCCACCCAAAAAGACCCCAATGTAACAAATACCAGTGTGTATTACAACAATGAGACCAGAAAATACGAAAAAGAACAAGAAGTCGAAGTCGAACTGGATCCAAATGCAAATCCAAATGACAACAATCCAAATGACAATAATAATTATCCAGAAGATACTGGTGGCGTCACTAGAACGACTGTCAACAAAAATGCCTTTGAATTCATTGTCGATCACATGGGAAGTACAGAATTTACCAAACACATGCAACTGATGGATGGTTGGAAGGACCCCCCAGGCATTCAAGTACGAGCCCGGAAAGGGATAGCCGCCATGGAATGTTTGGTGGCCAATGATCCCATGGGATTGGCAGCGAAATTGGGGGCCGCATTAATGTTGCCAGTCACGTCCGCCTTGAAAGATTGTGGGTACGAAGAAGGACCCAATCTTAGGGGCTATGGCTATGATTGGCGCATGCCGTGTACGAAAATGGAAGAACGGGATTCCTATTTTTCCAATACCATGATGGATATGGAGGACCTTGTTCAAAAAAATGACGGACGGAAAATCGTCGTCATTTCGCATTCGTTGGGGGGCGTGACGGCCTCGTATTTTTTTCAATGGGTGGCCCATTCCCCCTTTGGTATTAATCGTGGTGGGGTCCGATGGCTGGAAAATCATATCCACGCTTTTTTGCCCATTGGAGGACCGCTCTTGGGAACGCCCTTTGGGAGTGCCTCGTACCTGTCGGGTGATGAAGGACAAGGATTGGCACCCATGGTCTTTAGTTATGCCGATCGACATTTGGTCGTACGAAGTTGGGGGATGTTTGGTATGATTTTTCCAACCGGACGGCATCTCATGCTGCAACCCACAAAATCCGTTCATTGGGTTCGTCGAGAAGGAGTGCTCTATGTGCATATCGTCAGTGTCAGCATGTCGTCGGACAATCCCACCTTTGAACAAAATTATTTGGAAGCCAGCAAACAATTCTATGTACGAGCCGGCTTTCGATTGCCCCAAAAAATGTTCAAAAAGAAGCTGACGTGTACTCCCACCAAAATGAGTACCTGTGGTGCCATTGATGAATACATGCAATTTTGTTGGACCGAAAATCACGATTCCATTGATGATGCCGTCCTGACCTTGAAATTGTATCGGGACTGGGTCGGACCCATCGACAAAGTCATGGCCAAGGGAACCTTTCGGTTGGGAACCGATCATGTCCGTTGCGAACGAGGACCCAACGAAGGTCAAATCTTGGAGGGATTAAAACCTCGTGAGTGGGTTCCGTATGTCTTTGATCTCAAGGAAAACAAAGCCGATATGCTGCATGTGTCCATTACGGTCAATCTACTCTTTACTCCGTTTGCCGACAATGAATTTGCCTATGACTTTCGAAGACCCGACGCAGAACATCCCGGTGCCTTTCGATGCGGCGGCAAGGCCGATGCTTGCACCAGTCCCGAAAAGCAAGCACGGCTCAAACAAGCGCTGGGAGATGTGATGGGGACCGAGTGGACTCCGGAACCCAAAGGGGATGTGCAGCATGCCCTGCATTCCGAGGCCAAGTTTGCGCCCATGTCCATTGACCAAATGATGGTGATTGATCAAATGGAGGAAAACTACAACATGTGGAAGAGTTGCTACTATGACGATGATATATGGCGTCAATACTCCACCGAACCACCCCAAGGAGTACATCGGATCCGGCCCATTTATGGGATCAATGTGCCAACCTTGATTGGAAATGTCTACCGTCGCGTGACCAAACGCTTTGTTCGCTTCCAACCAACCACCACGCTCAAACTCGACAAGCACTGTCAAGTGGAACACCCAGGCTATGACTGCAAGGGCGGCATCGTTACCGAGGTACCCCACAAAACACCACAAGCCGATGATCCCAACTTGTCCATGGAGCAACGAACCTTTAATACACGCGCGAGTGGAGATGGAACGGTGGCCTATTGGAGCCTTCGGTGGCCCGTCACATGGCGGAATCAAGGATACAACGTGGAAGCTATCGAAGTGGAGGGAGCTGGTCATCGAGATATATTGGAACGACCACAATGCATCGAGGCGGTATTGGGCGAGTGCTGTTCGCATCCCATCCAATACGTGGAACTCTGGATTGATTATCTCACCTACTCGGCAGGAAAAGCGTCGTGTGGACGCTGTTGCTGCAGGTGCCTGTTGTGCCCTCTTTACCCTTTGCTGTGCCCCCTGGCTTTGGTGTGCACTTGTTTTGGATTTGTGCAAAATCGTGTATTTCTACAGTTGGGGTGGGAGGACGACAATACATTTACCACGGAAACAGTCGCAAAGCCTTGGTGTGGCCAACGGCGCCCCGTCAAGCGGTTTCAGCGCTTTGTGTTTGGTGTCACACAAAAGGATCTGGATGACGATCGAGTCATGGAAGTAACACTTCGCACGGCGGTCCATGCGCATGCGTCCGCTGGCCCCATCGCCAAGGATACCGAAGCCAGAAAACTGCCCATCTCCCACTTTGCAAAGAAGAATCAAGAAGATACCGAGACCTGTACCTTTGATGACGGGATCGGCCATAAATCTGTGGGATGGCATTGGCGCTGGTATGAGGCCGATAATGCCGGCAAACCCAATTTCGACCGACCCATTCAAAAGTAAATCTTTATGCGGAAGGGTTGCATCACATGTTGTAGTCTATGACAGTTTCTGGAAATTTTCTGAGTTCCATCGTCATCACTGTGACGCTAGGAAGAGATCGCGTTCGTTTTGATAGAAGTACTGTAATAGTATAATTAATTATTTTGGTTTTCAGATTCCGTATATTCTCTGAGGAACCAATATGGCGTGGGAAATATATGATCCATTCCGGCAGTTCGTCACGCATGTGTTGGAGTTGAATGGAGTCCTACCTACCGCTAGCTAGAAAGCATCATCGTGAAATGAGATAGAGCTCGAGCGGAAAAGCATTACCGCCCGGTCCTGTCGATTTTGGCGCCATTGTGCGACTAATCAGTTTTATTTGGTTCGGCTCCTGTCGTCTGGTCGCCGCCCGCATCCATCAACCCTTCGCATCGATACTGTACGTAGCTGCAGGACATCGGTATTATCGAACTTACAGTTTGAATATCCAATAGCCAATGGCGATCCTGAAAGCGGCCATCTAACAGAATTATCAGCTAGCTGGACTAGCTAGTAGTAGCTCAGACAAAGGCAAGAGTTGCGCAGTGAAGAGTAATGGCATGGAGGTTTGTTGTTCATGTGCAATAATGGAGGAGCAACCACAAAGATCCAATGGCTTCCGAATGACCCAATTGAAAGAATCGGAGCCGTATCACGTTCCGTTTGCTTGTCTTCCTCCATCGGGTCCATAGGCACCTTCATTTGTTCTGCGATCAGCATAAAAATGCACGCAATTAGAAACCATAAGCATTCCGTTGTATCTAAACCTCAGTTTTTTTATCACCGTCTCTTTCACAGGACTGTTGCAATTGCCGATCATCTTCAATTCAAAGTCACTTCAAAATGTTTGCCAAAAGTGTCTTGTCGATCCGTGGCAGCCTTATGGGGCGACGAGGAGCTGCTGTGTTTCCCGTAAATCGATTATTCTCTTCCACGAAGACGGATGAATTGGTGTTCACGAGTGTGGATTCGGAATCACGTGTGGCAACCTTGACCATGAACAATGCTCCCGTCAATTCCCTCTCCATGGAAATGTGAGTTTTTACAATGGATTGTAAAAAACCTGAAGTGGTTGTTTCCTTCTGGCTGCTCATGCTTCCATATCGTCGTCAGCTCATGCTCTGTTTCCATTCGCTAAAAATAGGTGTCAAGCCATTTCCTCTGCCATTAAGGAGATTGAGAAGGACCCCAAAATCCAAGGCCTGGTTCTGGCTTCGGCCTTGCCCAGTGTCTTTTCGGCGGGCTTGGATATTCTGGAAATGCATCGGCCGGAAGAAACGCGGTTACATGCCTTTTGGAATTCCTTTCAACAATTATATTTGGATTTATACGGCTCCCGATTGGCTACCATTGCGGCCATTGCGGGACATGCCCCCGCGGCGGGCTGCATGTTGGCCTTGAGTGTGGACTATCGCATCATGGTGGAGGATGCGGACAGCGCAAAACCAAGTACGATTGGGCTCAACGAGACAAAACTGGGCATCGTGGCACCCCCCTGGTTGGGACAACAATTTATTGATACGGTAGGACAACGACAGGCCGAGCTTGGTTTGTCCTTGGGAGTATTGTATAAATCCAAGGAAGCCTTGGCCATTGGATTGGTGGATGAATTAGTGCCCAAAGATCAAGTCTTGATTCGATCGCAAGAAGAAGCTGCCAAGTGGGCCAAGATCCCGCCCAAAGCACGGTATGCCAGCAAAATGTTGGCCCGAAAGGCGCGGTTGGACAATCTGGTGGCCACCCGCGAGGCCGATACCGATTTCTTTTGTTCCTTTGTCTTGAACGAAACGGTCCAAAAGACTTTGGATGCCTATCTCCAATCCCTTGCCAAAAAGAAATAGAGTAATAATAGTTTTGCAAATACTACAAATGGCTTTGTGCTCGAGTAGAAGCTAGTAGACGTCCTTAAAAAGTTAGAGCCGCATGCCGATGCACATTTCTGTTTTTCATTCGCAATCAGATGGGGGTTGGCAGGATTTTGAGCAAGACCATCAAACGAGTATTCCTCCGCGCTTCTCTTTCCGCGGCGTCTGGTTGTGCCTCTGTCTCAATTTCTTTGGCAAGGATAGAATGTTGTTCTGCTTCCGTCAACGCACTCGTTTCTGGCCTCGAGCCGTTGCTTTTCGCGCATCTTTCAGCCTTGCTGGGCAACAATCTCACCTCAGGCTTTCCACAACAGGATGTTTAGGAATATAAAAGATCAGTGACAACAACAACAACAACAACATTGACTGCATGGAACAACCCATCAAAGTAGACTTCTACCCATCAGTGCAACTGAAACTAGCAAGGAAAGCAGCTTACAACTACCAGCATTCTGGTAAGCTCCAATCCAGTGCATCATCAAAAACGTTAATTCAAAATTGCAACCTCAAATGGCTAAGAATTTCTTTGTCCTACTGCAGATTCACCAACCTTAGAGAAATCTTTCAAGGTGACCTATCAAGAAAACTTGTCACGCAATGCTTTTAATCTACCAATGGTGCTCGCAATTGTCATTGCTCAACAACCATTTCAGCTCAGAAACGTGCCTCATGCACCAAAGGAAGACCTGCAATCACCAAACTTATTAAAATGAGCCTCAACACATAACAAATCAAACAATGAAAGGTGTGGCTCCTGCAGACACAACCCCAAGTTCTGCAGGTGTGTAACTGAAAGCAGACTGCTCACAAAATTAGTTAATGGAAGATGTCAACAGACAAAACATAATGTCTCGTGCAAAGATCTGTAAGACAAACTTTGAAACAGTCATCTTCTATTTATTTCTAAAGCAATGTCATTTGAGAAATCTAACAACACACTTGCTACATGTCAGTTTGCTTTTTGCTGTTAAAAGTTGTTCTGATGCAGTTGACATGTCTTGTCATTGGATTTTTGTCATTTGTGCCACATTTTGTCTCTGTGCCTCTTAAGCAAAGATGTGATTTGTTGTTTGTGACATCAGCGCTTTTGTGCTCCAAACCAAACAAATGACATCGTGAAATCCATCAAAAGACCAATGACTTTGATAATTGTTTCAGTTGGACATTTGTAAGCCTGTCTCTTATACACATCTCCGAGCCCACGA
>ENA-ORBV01017461-ORBV01017461.1-microbial-mat-metagenome-genome-assembly--contig:-NODE-17461-length-10253-cov-3.393671_pt1 | contig 10253 bp, 7 predicted proteins | sample MGYA00237777_ERZ505514 | MGnify/ENA primary metagenome ERZ505514 (study PRJEB26160, sample SAMN06269048) | microbial mat metagenome | isolation source: Oligotrophic lake microbial mat | place...
CATGGTGGGCGCGGTGGCCGTGGAACACCGCAAACGCCTGGTGGGCGCGTTGCAAACCAACTGAACCCATGACAAAAGTAGCACTCACCACCGACATTACCCGCCAGGACGGTGCCTACCTGGCCGAAATCCTGCGTTCCAAGGGCTACATCGTTCACGGCATCAAGCGGCGTGCGTCACTCTTCAATACCGACCGGGTGGACCATCACTATCAGCACCCGCACGTCTCGCACCGCAACTTCGTGCTGCACTATGGCGACCCGAAGGCCAGCACCAATCTCCTCCGCATCATCGAGCAGGTGCAGCCGGACGAGATCTACAACTTGGCCGCCATGAGCCATGTGGCGGTGGGCTTCGAGACTCCCGAATACACCGCCAATGCTGACGGCGTCGGCCCCCTGCGCATTCTGGAAGCCATCCGCATCCTCGGGCTGAAGAAGAAGACGCGCTTCTCACAGGCCTCGACCTCCGAACTCTATAGCTGGTGCAGGAAGCGCAACAGAAGGAAACCCCTCCGTTCTGCCCGCGCAGCCCGTGGGCGGTGGCCAAGCTGTACGGCTACTGGATCAAGGTGAACTACTACGAGGCCTACGGCCTCTACGCCTGCAACGGCATCCTTTTCAACCACGAAAGCCCGTTGCGCGGCGGGACTTTTGTCACCCGCAAGATCACCCGCGCTTTGGCCCGCATCGAGCTGGGCCTGCAGGACTGCCTGTACTTCGGCACCATGGATTCGTTGCGCGACTGGGGCCATGCCAGAGTCGTGGTGAAAGTGGATCCGCGCTACTTCCGGCCCACGGAGGTGGAAACACTTTTGGGTGGCCGCTCCAAAGCCAAGCAAAAGATGGGATGGGCGCCGAAAATAACGTTCCCCGAACTGATTGCCGAGATGGTGCGCGAGGATCTGAAGGGGGCCGAATGCGACGAACTGCTGAAGAAGCACGGTTACGCGGCCTACGACTTCCACGATGTGATGGCTATAAACCTCTATGGCCCCGGAGACAATTACCATCCGGAAAAAAGCCACGTTATTCCTGCATTGATACGCAAGTTGCATGAGGCCAAGATCAAGGGCGAAAGTTCGGTGACTGTATGGGGTAGCGACACACCGCGTCGGGAATTCCTGTTCAGCGACGATATGGCGAGTGCTTGCGTGTTTCTGATGAACCTCGACGCCGCGCGATTTGACGCATTGCTCGGAAGCGATGAATCGGTGGCAGGGAAGTACGAACCACCGCTCATGAACACCGGCTGTGGCGAGGATCTGACCATACGCGATCTTGCGGGAACAATCGGCGATGTGGTCGGCTATTTGGGCGAAATTCGTTTCGACACGAGCAGGCCTGATGGTCCTCCCCGCAAGCTGTTGGCTGTCGAACACTTGCACTCTGCCGCTTGGGCCCGAACCGTATTCCTTGAAAATGATCTGCGAATCGCTTACTCCGAGTTCGTCAAGAGTTCGCACTAGCGAGTGTCCAACAAACCGGAATCGATCGGGCAAAAGAGCCTGCGTGCCATCAAATGGAATTACCTCGGCACAATCGCGAGAGCTTTCGCGCAGATCTTTGCCCAGATCGCGATGGCGCGTCTGCTCGGCCCCGACATCGTCGGTTCATTCGGCTACGCCATCCTCCTTTACGGTGTGCTTGGCTTCCTGATCGAGCAAGGCCTCGGATGGGCAATTGTTCAATCGAATGCGATTTCAGAACGCGAACTGAGGATCGTGTTTGCGCGCGTGATGCTGGTTGCGCTGCTTTGTTCGGCTGGTACTTTCATATGTGCGGATCTTCTCGCCGCCGCTATGGGCGCTCCCGCAATCGCGCAAACGATTCGCTGGTTCGCCCCAGCGTACGTGTTTGCCGGGCTATTGGTCATTACCCATGCGCAGTTAAAGAAGGATTTGCGTTTCAAGGAAATGCAGATCGCCCAGACAGTCTCTTACGTGATTGCCTATCCGATCGCTGGTGTGCTTCTCGCGGCCGCGGGTGCGGGAGTTGCAAGTCTGATCGTCGCCTGGATACTGCAGGCGGCGCTTGCATTCACATTGATGTGGCGATATGCCCCGCATTCGTTTGCCATGTCGAACCCGTTTTCCAGGCTTTCGCTAACGGGCTATGGTCGGGACATCACATTGATCAATATCGTGAACTGGGCCGTGGACAATGCAGCGAATGCCTTCATTGCCCGTTTTCACGGCCCGGCTGCGCTGGGGCTTTACAACACGTCCCTGAACCTTGTGCGGACGCCAGCGCATCATCTGGTTGTGACACTGCAACAGGTCATATTCCCGACCGCTGCGGCGGTCAAGGGCGATATTGCCCTGTTGGCACGACTTTTCCGAACTGCGCTGGCGGTTGTACTGTTCATTGCAATCCCGATCTTTGGATTTGCCGCGATGGCGTCGCAACCGATCATTGCAGTTTTGCTGGGTCAGAAGTGGCTGGCTGCAGCCCCGTTGTTGCCGCCGATCGCGCTAGCGATGATTCCGCACATCGTCGCGTTGATTTCGGGAAGCACGCTTTCAGGCCGCGGAGACCAACGCATCGAATTGGCGAGCCAGATAATCGCCGCAACGGTACTCGTAACAGCTTTTCTGGCGCTGCCCCTGGAGTCGGTCGTGGCGGTGTGCTGGCTGTTCCTGGGCATCTACCTCCTGAGGGCGGGATTTCTGCTTGTCATGGTTGCGCGACGTATCGGGTTCGCCTGGTCGGCGTTGTGGCCGGTCACGCGTGGCCCTGCGCTGGTTTTGTTATGCACCTTCGCGATATTCGAATTTGCCATCAGCCGGGCGGGATGGCCACCTTACGTTGTGGTGTCGGCCGCCGGCGCCACGCTTTTGTTGGTCCAGTTGGCGGCAATCGCCGCCTTGCCTCGCTTTTTCCTCGATCATTCAGTGCTGTCGATTCTGGCAAGGTATGCTCCCAACTCGGAACTGGTTCGGCTCTTGCTCGGGAGGGCCGGTTTGTGAGACCGGCGCAAGTGTTCGCGGTATCGCGCCACACGATTGATCAGGGCACGCGACGATGAACGCAGCGGAAGTCACTTTTCTTTCGGTCTACTTCATGATGGCGGCGGGATCGGCCATCGCCTGTATCCTGTTTGGATTTCTGTTGCTGCATGTTTCGCGCAACCGTGTCCACATTTTCTTCCCGGTGATGCTTTTCCTCATGACATTCATGGGCATCACCGACGCTGCATTGTCCGGCCGCTCGCTGGACCTCAACCTCCTGAGCCTGGAGGCGGCCAGCGAGAGCGGGACGCGGCTCCCTTCGAAGGTGATGCTCGCGTTCCTGATCGGATTATCGATCGTGGTGGTCGTGGCAAACATATTCGATCGCAGTCGCAAGATCGTGGGGTCACCCTCATTGTTGTGGGGATTGTTGACGTTTTATGTCAGTTGCGCCCTGGTTCCCGCGGCGTTCGGCTACGAGCCGCACTTCATCATTGCGCTCGTCTATACACCGGTCGTGTTCTACGCCCTCTTTACCAGTGCACCAAACGACCCCGGAAGGCTTGTCCTGTTCGCGAAGCTTTCCATGGCGTCTATCGCGGGTCTCAGCCTGATCGCGATTTTCGTGATTCCGCCGGTTGTGCTTGAGAGCGGCTATCGAGGTCTCGTTCCCGGCCTCGACAAGCGCCTGTGGGGATTGGCCTCGCATGCGAACGTGCTCGGACCGGTGGCTCTTACATTGCTGATTCTCGAGTGGGCCGAACCGTTCCGTACACGTGTGATCCACTACGGTGTGCTGGCAATGGCATTAGCGACCATTCTTCTAACCCAGTCCAAGACGAGCATTCTGGCCGGGATTGTCGCGTTTGGCGTGATCTTTGTGTACCGCCTCAACGCCGGAATTGGCGCCTCCTTGGGTTCGGGCACGCAGCAACAGCGCTCCAACAAGTTCCTGCTGGCGGCCGCCGGCCTGTTCCTGGTTGTGGTGACGCTGGCTTTCGTTGCCTATCTGCTGGCAGGGGACATGCTGCCAGCCCGTCTGAATTTTCTGGACCGGGTGGCCGTTGAAAATCTGCAAACCGGCTCCGGCCGACAGCCGATCTGGAACGCGGCGATTGTCGAAGGTTGGCGCAGCCCGTACTTTGGCTACGGTCTGCAGATATGGGAGCGTGAGTTCCGTATTTCGCGCGCCTTGTTCACGGCGTTTCATGCGCATAACCAGGTGCTGCAAGTATTCAGTCTCGCGGGCTTCTTCGGCTTGCTTGGATTCACGGTCTATGTGGCCATTCTGGCCGCCGCTTCGTTCCGATACGCTGCCGCAACCGGCGGCGCGACGCTGGCGCTCTTCTCGATGCTTTTGGTGCGATCGATCACCGAGGTACCGCTGCAGATCAGTGCACCGACATCCGGCGATTTCTTGTCGCATCTCGCTTTCGTGTTCTACCTCGTGGCATGTGGTCTGCGGGCGCGTGTTATGCCGACGCAGGCAGGAGTGGTGCGAGGCACCAAGGCGATACCGTCGAACCTGAGCGTCGCATTGCTATGACAGCAAGCCCGAGCTTTTCCATCATCACCGTTTGTCGCAACGCGCAGGAATTGATCGGCGATACGGTCCAGTCCCTCGCTGATCAGACCATCAGGGATTTCGAGTATCTCGTCATCGACGCATTGTCTACCGACGACACCTTGGGCGAAGTAAGGCGGCATGCCGCTGCACTGCCTCTGAAGATTGTGTCGGAGCCGGATCAAGGCATCTACGACGCCATGAACAAGGGTGTTCGGCTTGGCACGGGCCAATGGATCTATTTCCTCAATGCAGGGGACCGATTCGCCGACACGCATGTGCTGGAAAGAGTCGCGTCAGGGGTGCGTGAGGCGCCGGATGCGGAACTGGCATACGGAGATGCCATCTATTGCTACGGCGATACCCAGCGCCTGGTTTCCTTCGAATGGCTCACGCCGCGAAACCTGCCTTTCGAACATCTTTGCCACCAGGCAGTGTTCGGACGCCGCTCTCTCTTCGATCGAATCGGTGGATTCGATATCCAATATCGGCTGAACGCAGACTTCGACTGGCTATTGCGTGCATTTCGCTCAGGGGCCCGGCATGCCTATCTGGGCTTCCCCATTGTGCTCTACGACACCGAGGGTGTGAGTGAGAAACAGGAAGACTTTCGGCGCGCCGAGAGGAAGCGAGTGCGAACGAGATATCTTCCGCGATTGTTCGGGGAACCAATGTTCTGGGGATATCGCGGCTATCGAAAGGCCCTGCGCCTAGCGGGTCTCTCGGAGCGGTAGTAGTCGAATGCCAAGCCAGCGTCGGGTCGCCGTAGTTGCCCTGCATTTCTCAGAGTATGCGTCGCGGCTTGCTTGCGCACTTGCATCAACGTCAAATGTATTACTCGTACTTTTTTCCGACAATGCGACAAGCGAGTTAGGCAACAAGTGGAGGGACCCCATTATCGGACGTGGCGTCCAACTATTTGAACTTAGCCGCCCAACGAGCATTGTCAGGATAGTAAGAAATGCCGTGTTGCTTACGAAGGCACTCCGTGCGTTCAATCCAAACGTCATTCATTTTCAAGAAGAATGGCGGGATGAATTGGTGTGGTCGTGGCCGTTTTGGCCAGCGGTGCCATGGGTCGTCACAGTTCACGACCCGCAACTGCATTCAGGTACTGATGCTGCGCGAGTTCGATTTTCCAGGCATCGGCTGTATCGAGCGTTTATGCGACGGAAGTCGACTCATGCCATTACGCACGGCGCTTTCCTGGCCCGCCTGCTTGAAGGTGTGTGCCCTTGGCTTGCTGGGCACGTCTACGTCGTTACTCATGGCCCGCTGGGAGATTGGCAACTCGCAAGAGCATTTGTACCAAACAGACATGCCCTTCTTTTTTTTGGGCGCATCAACGAGTACAAGGGATTGGCTGTCTTTGTCGATGCCGTCATAGCGCTCAGACGACAAGGAATTCCTGCGGTTGGCATCGTGGCCGGGCGCGGCGCTGATTTGGAAAAGCACAAGGATGAAATGTCCAACACCGGATACTTCGATATTCGTGATCGATACATAGCTTCCAAGGAAATTCCCAGACTCTTCGGAGAAGCGGGGGTAGTTGTGTTGCCATATATTGAAGGCACTCAAAGCGGCGTCGCCGCAATGGCTATTGGATATGGTCGCCCCATCGTTGCGTCTGCGGTTGGTTCGTTGCCAGAACTCGTTCGGCATGGTGAAAATGGCCTTTTGGTTCCTCCGCAAGATGTCAACGCGCTCGTATCGGCGCTGACGAAGGTGATATGTGACAAGCAAACCGCAGGAGTCCTCGCAAACGGCGCAGCAACGCTGCGTGATGGAGAATTTTCATGGGATTCCATAGCCGTGGAGACGAGTCGCGTGTACGACGACGCCATACGGGACCACGATGAACGTTGGGGCCGTTTGGCAGGTTGAATCATGATGGTCCGGACCCGCATTAGCAGTTCGAAATGGGCGATCACTGAGTTGTTGCCATGGAATTGCGGTTTTGAAGAGTTCGGCTGATTGGGGAAAAGAATTCGTGATGCTTGACCACTGGATTGACAGCCTAGGCTTTTGCCGCCGACGTGCCATTTTTCTTGCGGTACTTTCGCTTGCGCCAAACGCGTTTTCTCAGGACGCAGCAGTTTTGACTTTTGATTGGTCAGCAGCGAAAGCGCGGGCCAAACTCTTAGGGCATCCGCGTTCTTTCCCAGCTACCCCAGAGACCGAGGCGATTTTTCAAGCCGCGATTTCCGGGGAGAGACGCGTAGCATTTGCCGGGTTGTTGGCGCGAGTTGAAAAGCGGCGTGGTACGAGTCGCGTATCCGGAGTGGCAAGCGTTGTAGCGGCAGCTAAGACGCCTGAACAGATTGCGAGGCTTGTAGTAGAGATAAAGTCGCATGTCTATGAGGAAGTGAGAGCGACTCATGAGGCTGGATTCACAGCTCTGGCGACACGATCAGGGGCACATCGTTCCGATGCGATGTCTCGCATTCGTGGCCTTGTAGCGCTAAACCCACGCGCTGAAACCAGTGTTGCAACCGAAGACTTGTCGGCGATGCTCGTGGCAAGGACGCTCGCCCTAGGCCTGGATTGGTTTTACCCCCATTGGTCTGTCGAGGAGCGGCAATCGATCGTCGGTGCGATCGGCGTTCGAATGGAAGACTTTGCGCAAAAGCTGGTGCGCGGCCCCAAGCCGCTAGAAAAGAATCCGCTGGTTTCGCATGACAACGAAGTGTTGGGGGCGTTGGCCGAGATAGCGGTTCTGTTGTTGGGCGAGACGCCGCAGGCGGACAGGTGGTTTGATGAATTTGTGCCGCTTTATGCACGGATACTTACTCCTTTCGGGGGCGACGACGGGGGATATGCAAACGGCACGGCGTACGCAAGCTGGGACGTGGGTGAATATTCATTGTTGCATTGGGACATTTTGCGCAGGTCGATCGGGCTTGATTTGACGCAGAAGACGTGGGTCAGGAATTTTGGCCGTTTCCAAGCTTATTTCATTCCTCCGGGCACACCGGCCGGGGTGTTCGGAAACGGCGCGGAGCTTGTGATGACGGAAACCTGGGCGCGCTATGCGAAGGCGTATGCGTTGCGGGTGCCAAGCCCGCTAAGCCGTTGGTATGCGCGGCAGTGGTTTCAGGAAGATGCGTCGCGGCTAGAACTTATGATGGCGCCGGTTCCGGCAGCGGCGGATGCGGGGTTTCCGCCGGATACTCCGAACGCTGCCATGTTTCCTTCGATCGGTTGGTCCGCGCATCACAGCAGTTTGCAGGACCGGGGCCGGACATCCATGTACTTCAAGAGCAGTCCCTACGGAGCGGTCAGTCACAGCCATTCCGACCAGAACAGCTTCGTTCTCAATTCCGCAGGTAAGCAACTACTGATCGACAGCGGCTACTACGACTACTTCGGTTCTCCGCATCATTTCCGCTGGACCAAGAGGACTGTGGCCCATAACGCGATCACATTCAATGGCGGGCAAGGCCAGGAGGACGAGGCGCGGCCCTGGGGTACCGAGGCGGCCAAGGGGGCGATCGTGCAGTTTTCGTCAGCGGCGGATATCGACTTCGTGGTGGGAGATGCGACACCCGCTTATCGAGGGAAGCTGTTGCAGGCGAAACGGGCGGTGGTGTATTTGCGACCGGATGCTTTTGTCGTCATCGACAGGGTAGAGTCGGCCGAGCCCCGCACCTGGGAATGGAACCTGCACGCCCTCAACCGGTTCGAGGCGGGAGACTCAAACACCCTGACCGTCAGCAACGGTGATGCCCGTGCATGTGTAAGCTTCATCGGGTCCACGGAGACACAGTTTCAGCAAACGAACGCTTTTCCGGTGGCGCCCATGCGCACGGCATCGGAACCACGCCCGGATCAGTGGCACGGGCAGTTCGTGACCCGGAGTGCGAGCGGGCGCTTCTGGTCGGCGGCACTCATTCGCGTCGGCTGCGTGCCTTTGTCGATGAACGTTCGCTTCGGCCCGTCCTCTGCAAGCGTAACTATCGGACAGCGCGAATTCGAGTTCGATGGGCAGAAGATCGTTGTTCGCAGATAGGTCGCGTACACCGCAGATGGGCGGCTCAGCATGCGCGTTTGGCGGCCTCGCACCACGTTCGGCACAGTGGCGCCATTGGGCCGTGGGGCCGGGAGGAAGGCCATCGTGAGTGCACGCCGCGTTGTCTGGATGGTGGGTACCAGCCCAGCCGGCAAAGGTGGGATCGCGTCAGTACTTGTCCAGTATCGGGACGCCGGTGTTTTCGAAGGCGGCGACGTCCGCTTCGAGGCATCGCATGAAGACGGCGGTGCACTCGGGAGGGTGATGCCGTTTGCGCGATGCGCCTTGCGCTTTTCGACAGCGCTTCTGCTCGGGCGCGTTTCTCTGCTTCATGCGCACGCCTCGCACGGCGGCAGTTTTTGGCGCAAGTTTCTGCTGAGTTTGCCGGCCATTGCCGTCCGCGTACCAGTTCTGATCCACCTGCACGCCGGGAGTTACAAGGAGTTCTATTCCCGCGGCAGTGTCTGGAGACGCTTCTGCGTTCGTTTCCTGTTTCGTCATGCTTTCAAAGTGGTCGCGCTTTCCGATGAGTGGAGGGCATGGATCATCTCGGTCGAGCCTTTGGCAGCTGTTGAGGTGTTGCCCAATGCCCTGTCTGGCGCCACCGGACACGATGCTGCCGGGGTATTCGATCCTGTGCCGTCCGTGCTTTTCCTCGGGCGAATCGGAAAGCTGAAAGGGACGGACGATCTCTTGCATGCCTTCGTCAAGGTCAACGCTATGTTTCCGCAGGCCCTCTTGATCGTTGCAGGTGACGGTGAGCATGAGGCGTTTCTGGACATGGCGCGGCAATTGGGCATTGGAAACTCCGTGACCTATGCGGGCTGGATCGGTACTGCCGAGAAGCGGAAGTTGCTTTTGGCGTGCCGCGTGTTCGCGTTGCCCTCCTATCACGAGGGATTGCCCATGGCTGTACTTGAGGCCATGGCGTTTTCAAGGCCGGTTATTTCCACGCCGGTAGGCGGTATTCCCCAGGCCGTCACACATGGGCAAACAGGATTTCTTGTGAAGCCCGGCGCCATCGACGATCTGGCGCACTGCCTTTGCACTTTGTTCGCCGATCCGGCCTTGGCCGACCGGATGGGGCGTGCCGGTCGTCGTTCGTTCGAAGCCGGTTTTTCAAGCGAGGTGATCCTTCCGCGGTTATTCATGCTCTACCGGGCTGCGGGGGTAACGGCGCTGCCAATCCTACGGAATGAGGGCTAGACGATGGGGCACGCGTATTGCCAGAACTTTCGGTTGGCCGGCGGTGTCGGGGCCTGCATGGAGACGGAGGACTAGTGGCCGTATTCGGTGTTACGCGCACGGGTTGGCTGTTGCGACGCCTCAGCAGGATCTATCCGGCGGAAATTCCGTATCGGATTGCCGGTGTTCTTCGTGCTGCCGCGCAGAGTCGCGGCTGGCTAGATGCCAGGCGTGTGCCGTTGGCGCGTCGGCCCACTGCCTTCGGCGCGCCGTGGGTGCGCACGCCAGCGGCAGGCGCGACGGACAGCGAGGCGATCGTGGCCGATGCGCGCCGAATTCTTGACTATGGAATTCCGGTATTCGACGTTGTCGTGCCGCTGATCGACGGCGTGCCCGATTGGAATCGCGATCCGAAAACCGGAACGCCGATTGCGCGACAGTTCGGCCTGGACATCGATTTCAGGCATATCGCCGGGGTCGATATCAAGGACCTGTGGGAACTGAACCGGCACCTATGGTGGGTCACGATCGCGCAGGCCTATGCC
>ENA-ORBV01017462-ORBV01017462.1-microbial-mat-metagenome-genome-assembly--contig:-NODE-17462-length-10252-cov-4.580442_pt1 | contig 10252 bp, 9 predicted proteins | sample MGYA00237777_ERZ505514 | MGnify/ENA primary metagenome ERZ505514 (study PRJEB26160, sample SAMN06269048) | microbial mat metagenome | isolation source: Oligotrophic lake microbial mat | place...
GGTGACCTTGCCGGTGCGCACAAAAGCTGGAGTTCATAAGGCGTATCCAGCGGAAGAAAGCGGTCAACTGCGGTTTCCAGGTTCAATGCGGCGACAACATTCTGGTACTGCTGAAAGGGCCCGACGCGGCGGGCAAGGACGGCAGCATCAAGCGCATCGTCGAGTACCTCAGCCCGAGCGAGGCCCGTGTGGTCCCGCCAAGAAAACCGTCGGAGAGCGACCTGCGTGGCTGGTACCCCCAGCGCTGCGTGCCATCCCTTCCGGTGGCGGAGGGACTGGTCCTGTTCAACCGCAGCTCGTACCACCGCGAGGGCGTCGAACGTGCCATGGGCTTTTGCACCAGGGTTGAGTACGAAGACTTCATGTGGTAGGTGCCCCAGTTCGAGGAGATGCTGGACCATTCCGGCATCAAGCTGTTGCAGTATTGCCTCGATATCGACAAGAACGAACACATGCTGTGCCTGACCGACCGTCAACAAAATTCGCTCAAACGCCGGAAGAGCCGCCCGATTGACGCCGTGGCAGGCAAGCACTGCAGGGCCCAAGCAGAGGCGCGCAAGCAATGTTGCTGCGCACACACACCGCGGTGGCGCCCTGGCCTATTGTGAAAGCCAACGACAAACGGCTGGCGCGGCTGAACCCGATGCGCGACATCCTGTCCCGTCTGCAAAACGCCTGCAGGAAAAACAAACTGTTGCAGCCCGATCCGGGCATCGCATTTGCGGCGATACCGGAATGGTTTGCCGCCACCCGGCGCGCGCGCTGACGCTCGCGACGCCTGCAATGGCCAGCGCTGCGGTGCGTGCTGGCCGACTGGTCGGCAGGTGGCGTCCGGTGCTGGCGGGATTGGTGACCCTGGGCAGCACCCGGCTGTTGCCCGGGGCTACTGGAGGAGGTGGCCACCCGCGATTCATCTAACTTTCATGGTGTCCACTCTTCACCCCGCATCATGAAAGTTATTTCACGTTAACTCAGCGTGCACTGGCTTTCCGACGTGATTGCCGACGGGAGTCGGGGTGTGGCATGGGCCGCGACACTGGCGGTCGTACCCAGCGACCGCCCACCGGAGGATGTTCTGTCGCTGCAGCTCCCGGTCTGGCCAATGGTTGTGCCGCTGCTGGCTGGCTCCCGGCATGTGCTGCAACGGTCCACGCCGGTGACGGGTCAGTTCAGACAGGGAGCGTGCGGCGCGCAGTGATCGTCGGGTGCTGCCGTGGACAGCTCATCGGCAGGCAGACTACGGGAATTACACGTCAGCGTGCCGCCGTCGATGGGCTTCCACTCTGCGCCAGCACCCGGAGCAAGGTGCGGTTCACATGCGCCAGATCGACGTCATGCAAGGCGCACAGCTCCGGCACGGCGCGCATGCCCGGGTACTCCAGTGCCGCAGCAAGCTGCAGGAACGGCGCATACGGCCCGCGGTTGCTGACCACCGCCGACAACACGCGCTCAGCCACCGGCAAACGCTGCATTGCCAGGTTCAGCGGTTCGTCCACCAGCAGGTCGATCTGTGACAGCAGGCCCGTCAGTACGACTTCGCGGCGCAATGCATCCTCGTCGCCCGCGTCGAGCAACTGCTCCATCAACTGCGCGCGCACCACCATTCCGTGGCGCACCGGCTGCAGGTTGGGGTCGGTGCAGGCAGTTGTCAACTGTTCCATCAACCAGTTGCGGAACGTGCCCAGGCCCAGGATCATCAGAGCGTGGCGCAGCGAGTCGATCGGGTTGCGCAGGGTGAAGGCGGCGGAGTTCGCGAAACGCAGGAAGCGGTAGACCAGCAGCGGCTCGCGCGTCAGCCGCTGCTCGATCACCTCCATCGAGGCATCGGCGTCGACGGCTTCGATCAGGCGCAACAGGCTGGGCTGGTGCGGCTCGATGGAGCGGCCACGGTAGCCGTGCGCCACGTCGTCAACTGGCCACCCGGCAATGCCCCACGCGGCGTGCCGGTCCAGACAATAGTCAACCAGGGCACTGCTGCCCAGGCTTTCATAGATCTGGTCCGGAACCACCGGATTGTGGGCCCACGGTGGCGCACCCCCACTGTCACCGGGCCCGCCGTGGCGAGCCGCATGCAGCGCCAGCAGGGCTTCCCCGGCGCTGAGCGTGACCATGCTGCGGGCAAAGTGATTGCGTGCCTCAACCGGTACGCGCGCACCGGGTTCGGCACGCCATAGCAGGGGCAGTCCGCGGCGGCGCGCAGTGTCGACGCCGCCAGAAACTTTGGCATCCTCGAACTGTTGGTCGTGCACCGTGAGCCAGGGCCCCTCGCTGCGGGCCTGGTGCAGCAGGTCTACCAGCAACTCGTTGGACGCGACCGTCAGAATCAATTGGGGTGAGTTGCCGGACCAGTTTTGCGCCAGCAGGTCGAGCAGATGGGCTGCGTCAACCGCTGCGCCAGCGTCCGCCTGCACAAAAATCTGGACCGCCGCGATCTCGCGCTGGCGGCTCCAGATCCACTGGTAGCCGAGCGTCAGATGGCCCAGGACAGAAGCCGACATGCGCCGTCAGTTGATAAAGTTGAACAAGGACAGTTTCTGGATCTGCGCGTAAGACTGTAACGCCGCCTGATACCCAGTCTGGAACTTGTTGAAGTCAGAGATGCCCTTGGCCATGTCCAGGTCTTCGGCCTTGGAGCGATCCGCTTCGAGCGACAACGTCCGCGCCTCTTGTACGCTGGTGATGGTGTCGGCGCGATTGAGCCACTCACCGGCTTGGCTGCGCGCCGCCAGCAGCCGCTCCAGCGAGGAATCAACCTGGGCCAGCGCCAGTGTCACCGCCTGGGTCAGTTTGTTGTTACCGGATGCATTTTCGATGCTGCTGATCGCATCATCCATGACCTTGAAGACATTGGTCTGGATGCTCGGGGCCACCGTGACCACATCGCCGTTCGCGGGTTTGCCATTCATGGTCAGCGTCAGCCCGTCGAACTGCACCGGGGCGCCGTCCACATACGGCTGGGCAGTGCTGACCACAGTGGCGCTGGTAGTGTCGATCACGTCGTAGCTGGTGAGGTTGCCGATCACACTGAACTGGATGCTGTAGTTGTGCCCTGTGAGCGATGCCAGGCTGGTGACCGCTCCGGTATCGGTCCACACCGTTCCGGTGTTGGCAGGTGCAAGCGCTGCCAAGAACGTCCCGTTGCCGCTGCGAACGTCCATCCAGATCGCCTGCCCGTTCATGGCGCCAGGCAGGCTGTTGGAGCCGGCTGCGCGTTGGCCGGGAGTGGCCTGATACACCACCCCCGTGCCTGCGTCGAAGAACGGCGCGGCGCCACTGCCCAGACCACCGAACAGTGGTACCCCGTTGTTGTCAGCCCGGTTGGCCAGCGTGAACAACTGTTCGCGCATGCTGGTCATCTGAGCCGCCAGGCTGGTCCGGTCCTTGGCGCTGTATCCGGGATTGCCCGCCGCGATCACCAGTTCACGAATTTTGCGCACCATTTCAGTTGCGTCGCCGAGGGCGGATTCAGCGCCGCTCAGGGCATTGCGCTGGACTTCCAGCGCGCGTTGGTCGACTTCAACGCGTGTGATGCGTACCCGGTCGCGCTCAGCCTGTGCGGCGGCGATCGGGTCGTCGCTGGGTCGGTTGACGCGCAGGCCGGTCCCGAGTTTTTCCTGCTGCGTCGCCAGATCCGACTGCCGCTTGAACAGTAGCTCAAGCGCGCTGTCATGCAAGTTGGAAGTGCCGATGCGCATACGGTTTACTCTGTTGGTTCCGGTTACTGACGGAGGTTCTGCAACAGGGAATCGAATATGGTTTGCGACACTTGCAAGATCTTGGCCGACGCCTGGTAGGCCTGCTGGAACTGCAACAGTTTGGCGGCCTCTTCATCCAGATTGACGCCCGACACCGCGCTGCGGTCGGCTTCGACGCTGCTTGCAATCGACTTTGAGATCTCGGCTGAGAAGCCGGCGCTCTGCACACGTACGCCGATCTGTGACAGCAGAGCTGCGTAGCCGTCGGTGGTCGGCGCGCCGTCGAACATCGGGGTGTCGCGCAGGGCCAGCATGGCTTCGGCGTTTCCGCCGGTGGTGGCTGGAAATGTATTCGCGGCCACCACAAAACTGTCGCCTGGCTTCGGCACTCCATTGAGCTGCAGCGCCCAGCCGTTGAAGCTGATTGCCTGGCCTGGCGTGTATGCCAGGCCCGCCGGGTTGCCGGTGCCGGTTCCGGTCACGTCAAAGGTGCCAGCCCCGGTAAAGGTCAGCGTCACGATCTGGCTCACATTGATATTCGGGGTCTTTACGAGCAGGCTTTGCAGCGCCAGCGAACCGGTGTTGCTGTTGCCCGCGCTACCAGCCACGGGAGCGGCCATGGCCAGGTCGCGCGGTGATGCGAAGGCGGTGCTGATCGCAGCAGCGGCTTTGCGGTAGGGCGTGACCAGGAACCTGTCCCCAGCGCTGGCGGCTGCGCTGGCTTGCAGCACCAGACCGTCGACAAGGGCAACACCGGGCGTCGTTCCGAACGCCGTGACGGTGCCGTCCGACAGGCGCTTGACCGTGCCCGCCGTAGCACTGCTAAAGGTCATTTCGTAGTCCGAGGCGGCGAGCGATGTAGATCCCGTGGCGGGTGGCGCCTGCACTCCGACCGATAGCGTGGCGGCGCTCAGGTTGGCCGGCGCTGGCAACCCATCGGGGAGGGCTGCCATGGTGAACAGATTGCCGCCAGGCGCACCTGAAGGATCGAGGCCGAGCCGGTGCTGCTCGTTCATCTTGGTGCCCAGCGCCAGCGCCATACGCCCCAACAGGTTGGTAGCCTCCACGAGGTCGGTATTCTGGAAGCGCAGCAGTCCTGCGATCGATCCGCCACCGAGCGCCGCTTCATCCAGCACCGAGGTCAAACCGCTGCGTTGAATCGTCAGTTTTGACTTGCCCGGATCGTTGAACTCGTCAGTGGAAACAGCGACTGGAGAAACTGAATTGCCCAGCACCAATGGCTGGCTGCCGCCCAGGAAGATTCCGATCGAGCCGTCGCCTGCCGGGATGTTGGTGGTCTGCACCAGTTTGTTCAGGTCGCGGATGAACTGGTCGCGCTGGTCCAGCAGGTCGTTTGGTTCATGGCCGCTGCCACGGTCGTTGGCAATCTGCTTGTTGACTGCGGCGATCCGGCCAGCCAGGCTGTTGATGTCGTTCACCGCGGCCGCCAGTTCGCTGCTGACCACCTGGCCGATACCAGACAGGCGTTCGGCGCTGGCGCGCATGCGTGCCGTGGCTTCCTCGGTGCGGGCCAGCGCCACCGTACGAGCGCTCAGGCTGGTTGGTGCACTGGCCACATCGGAGAAGGCATTCAACATATCCCCAACTGCGGTGCCCAGTCCGGACGGCCCGCCCTGGAACAAATCGTCGAGCTGCTGCATGCGCTCCAGACGTTTCGCGTCGGCGGCCGCCACCGATCCGGTCAGGGTCGCTTGGCGCGTCAGGAACTCGTCGTGTTTGCGCAGTACGGTGGCGGCGGTCACGCCGTTGCCGTAGTACCCCGAACCCGAGAACTGGCCTTCGACCGACTGCAACACCACCGACTGGCGCGAATACCCTGCAGTGTTGACATTGGCGATGTTGTTGCCGGCGGTTTGCAAGGCGAGCTGGTTGGCCAGCAGCGCGCGCGTCCCGATGTTGAGGATGCTGCCCATGGCTGTAAGCTCAGGCCTGGGCGCGCTGCAGTTGCAGCGTCTGGTTGATGGCGCGGCTCAGTTTGGCTGCGTAGTCCGGATCGGTCGCGTAGCCAGCGCGCTGCAGGCCGCTGGCAAATGCCTGTACGGACCCGGTCTGCTGGCTGACCTGGGCGTAGCGCGGACTCCGGGTGATCAGGCGCGCGTAGTCCTTGAACGATTCCTCGAACGATGCGTAGGCGCGAAACTTTGCCACCATTTTTTGCGGCGCACCGTTGACGAACTCGGTGGTTGTCACTTCGGCTACCTTGCCGCTCCAGCCAGCGCCAGCCTTGATGCCAAACAGGTTGAACGAATTGCTGCCGCCAGGCATTTTGATCTGGTGTTTGCCCCAGCCGGTTTCGTGTCCGGCCTGGCCCAGCATGAAGCCCGATGGAATGCCACTGGTGCGCTCAACCTGCGCGGCTGCTGCGGAATGGCGCGCCACAAACTCCGCCTGATTGGCCGCCGGGCGGGGCAGTGATGCAGCCAGCTCGGCCGTCGGCCTGGTCTGGTGCTGCGCCAGCGGTACCGGGACAGCCAGCTCGGCCGTTGGCCTGGTCTGGCGCTGCGCCAGCGGTACCGGGGCGGCCTGCTGCGGCGCCATCTGCTGGCTCAGTTGGCGCGCGATCAGCTCGGACAAGCCGCCGGGCATGCCCGACATCTGGACCGCGAGTTGCTGGTCCAGCATGTCCTGGCCGAGATCGCCACCGGGACTCTCCAGCATGCCGGATTTCAGCGTGGCTTCGCGCATGCTCTTGATCAGTTCGCGCATGAACAGCGACTCGAACTGCCGCGCCGCTTCCTTGATCGAAGCGGGCGTGTTCTGTCCGGCCTGCAGCTTCAGCGCGTTGAGCGAACGGCCGTCGGCGGCGAGGGCGTTGCTGTTGATGGGAGAAACAGTCATATGGAAAGGGAAGGTTTTGCCGCCGGGCCGCCCCACGGCGTACTGCGCGCCCACAGGGCAGGGCCTTGCGGCTCCCAATCTGCCTGCGCAGATTGGGACAGGGCGATGGGCTGTCGCTTCTGGCGTGCGCCTGTACAGCGCAGTACACGAAGTGACAAGCGTGCGGGCCTCATATGACTTCGAGCTCTGCGTTGAGCGCGCCGGCAGCCTTGATGGCTTGCAGGATGGCCAGCAGGTCCTGCGGCGTCGCACCCAGCGCATTGAGCGCGCGCACCACGTCTGCGAGCAGGGGGGCCGCGGGCAACTGGATCAGCATGCCGGGCTCCTGGCGGATCTGGATATTCGACTTTTCGGCCACCACCGTCTGTCCGCCGCTGGACAGGGCATTGGGCTGGCTGATCACCGGGGTGGTGCTGATGCTCACCGACAGGTTGCCGTGGGCGATGGCGCAGGGCCCGAGTGACACCGCCTGGTTGAGAACGATGGAGCCGGTGCGCGCGTTGATCACCACCTTGGCGGCCGGTACCGACGCTTCCAGCCGCAGCTCTTCCATCTCCGCAACAAATGTCACGCGCGCGTTCGGGTCGGTCGGTGCGCGCACCTGCACCGTTCGCCCGTCCAGGGCCCGTGCCACGCCATCACCGAAACGGCGGTTGATGGCCTGGGCAACGCGCCGCGCGGTCTGGAAGTCGGACGCATCCAGACCCAGGTTGATGGTGTCGCCCACCTGCAGCGGCGTCGCAACCGCGCGCTCGACCTGGGCTCCACCCGGGATACGCCCAGCGCTGAGGTGGTTGATCTGCACCTTGCTGCCGCCAGCCGAGGCGCCGGCTCCAGCGACGATCAGATTGCCCTGTGCCAGTGCGTAGATCTCGCCGTCGACGCCGCGCAGCGCCGTACCAATCAGCATACCGCCCTTGAGTGACTTGGAGTTGCCCAGCGAGGACACATTGACGTCGAGCGTCTGGCCGGGACGCGCGAACGCCGGCAATTGGGTGGTGACCAGCACCGCGGCAACGTTCTTCAGTTGCAGCGAAGCAGCGGTGGCGGCTGGCAGCGTGATGCCCAGTTGCTGCAAATAGTTGCTCAGGCCCTGCGAGGTGTAGGGCATCTGGGTGGTCTGGTCACCGGTTCCGTCAAGCCCGACCACGAGTCCAAATCCGGTCAGCTGGTTGCTGCGCACGCCTTCGATCGCCGCCACTTCCTTGATCCGTGAGGCGTTTGCCGCGTTCGGCAGCAGGCTGCAACCGAGCAGCAGTGCGCCCAGGCAGGTCATCAGGCGCGGCCAATTGGCAGTGGGCATGGTGGTGCTCTCAGAACGGCAACAAGGCCAGGAAAAAACGCGCCAGAATTCCGACCGTCTGGGCTTCGGCCTGGGCACCACGGCCGCGCGACTCGATGCGAGCGTTTGCCACCTGCGTTGACAACACGATGCTGCCGGGCTGCACGACGCGCGGGTCAACCGTGCCAGAGAAACGCAGTACGTCGACGTTCTGGTTCACGCCAATCTGTTTTTCCCCTGCCACCACCAGGTGCCCGTTCGGCAGGACCTCGACCACGGTGGTGGTGATGGATCCGGAAAAGGTGTTTGCGCTTTCGGTTCCGCCCTTGCCGGCGAAGTCGTTGGCAGACGTGGCTCCCACGCCGAGCTTGCCGAGCAGCGAGGCAGAGGCGAACGGGAGTGCGGTGACGCTGGCTTCTTGCGACGACGAGCGGTTCGCGGTGGAGGAAGACTTCTGGCTCGCCGTCACGTTCTCCACAATCTGGATGGTGACGGTGTCACCCACCATGCGCGCGCGGCTGTCCTCAAAGGCCGGGCGGTAACTGGCGCTGTGGAACAGGCTGCCGGTGGCGCTGCGCGCGGGAGTCGCCGTTGCGACCGGTAGCATGCTGGCGGCTGGCAATGGCGGGAAGTCGACCGCCACTTTTTGCGGCAGCGATTCACATGCGCTGCACACAACAGCCAGCGTGATGGCCAGCAGTGTGGTGCGCAGTCGGAGGTGTTCGGCGATCACAATTGCCCCAGCTTTTGCAGCATCTGGTCAGAGGTCTGGATCGCTTTCGAGTTCATCTCGTAGGCGCGCTGGGTCTGGATCATGGTGATCAGTTCCTGCACCACGTTCACATTGGACGTTTCCAGGAAACCCTGCGACAACAAGCCCAGGCCGTTGGCGCCGGGGGTGCCAGTGCTGGGTTGGCCGGAGGCCGGGCTCTCGGCGAACAGATTCTGGCCCTGTGGCTCCAACCCGGCCGGGTTGAGGAAACTGGCCAGGGCAATGGTGCCGATGGCTTGCGGCGACGTGTTGCCCGGAATGGTCGCAGTGACCGTGCCATTGTTGGAAATGGTGACATTCTTGGCATTCGCCGGTACCGTCACACCGTTGGCCACGGCCAGGCCGCTGGCCGTCACCAGCCGGCCCTGGTTGTCGACCTGGAATGACCCGTCACGCGTGTACTGGGTGGTGCCGTCGGGCATGGTGACCTGGAAGAACCCGCTGCCCTGGATCGCCACGTCCAGTGGATTGGCGGTCTGTTGCACCGTGCCCTGGGCAAACGAGCGGCTAGTGGCGACCGTGCGTACGCCCAGACCCAGGTGCAACCCGGTCGGCAGCTGGGACTGGTCGGTGGTGGCCGAGCCGACCTGGCGCAGGTTCTGGTACATCAGGTCTTCGAACACGGCGCTGGCCCGTTTGTAGCCGGTGGTCGACACGTTGGCCAGGTTGTGCGAGATGACGTCCAGCTGCATTTGCTGGGCTTCCATGCCGGTTTTGGAGATCCAGAGTGAATTGATCATGGTGTTGGCTTTTCCGGGCTGGTCAGCCCTGCAGACTCAGAAGTTGACCCGCAGAGCGGTCGTTGGATTCTGCGGTTTGCAAGAGGCGCATCTGTTGTTCGAACTGGCGTGCCGTCTGGATCATTCCGACCATGGTCTCGATCGGATTGACATTCGAGCCCTCCAGCATGCCGGCCTGCAGGCGCGCCTGGGTGTCGCTGGGCAAAGGGTTGCCGGAGGTCGCACGAAACAGCCCGTCGTCGCCGCGTTTGACCGGATCGTCCGCGCCCGGTGTGACCATCTTCAGGCGGCCCACCACGTTCGACGGCTGTCCCGGTACCTTGGCGCCCAGGCTGCCGTCTGCACCAATGCTCAGCCCGGCGCCAGCGGGTATGGTGATGGGCGCGCCGCCATCCGACAAAACCGCCAATCCGGTGCTGGTCTGCAGCGTGCCGTCGGCGCCGATTTGCAGGGAGCCGTTGCGCGTATAGCTCTCGGTGCCGTCAAGCGCCTGCACCGCGAACCAGGCATTGCGTGTGGCCATCACGTCCATCGCGCGGCCGGTGTTCTGGGCCGCCCCCGGGGTTTCCAGGTGGCCCGAGGTGGCTTCCAGCGCAAAGACCCGGGTCGTCGAGCCGTCGCCGCGCAACGGGACCGCGCGGTAGGTCGACAGCTCGGCGCGAAATCCATTGGTGGACGCATTCGCCAGGTTGTTTGACAACACGGCCTGGCGGTGCGCTGCCGCATTGGCGCCGGTCATGGCGGTGTAGATCAGGCGGTCCATGGTGTTTGGGTGTCAGGGTGCAGCGGCGGCGGGGCTGTCAGCGCAGGTTGGTCAGGGTCGACAACACCTGGTCCTGGGTCTTGATGGTCTGCGCGTTGGCCTGGTAGGTGCGCTGCGCCGTCATCATGTTGACCAGCTCCG
>ENA-ORBV01017466-ORBV01017466.1-microbial-mat-metagenome-genome-assembly--contig:-NODE-17466-length-10251-cov-5.998427_pt1 | contig 10251 bp, 9 predicted proteins | sample MGYA00237777_ERZ505514 | MGnify/ENA primary metagenome ERZ505514 (study PRJEB26160, sample SAMN06269048) | microbial mat metagenome | isolation source: Oligotrophic lake microbial mat | place...
AATGATACGGCGACCACCGAGATCTACACCTCTCTATTCGTCGGCAGCGTCAGATGTGTATAAGAGACAGCGCAATCAACGCCGTGGGCACGTCGATCACCGCGCGACGCCCCAGCACAAAGGCCGCGCCGGCAATGGCCCCCGTCGCTGCCGCCGTCACGCCCTCCACGAACGAGCGCACGCGCAGGTTTGTCTTGAGACGCTCGTAGTGCGGCGCAAACAGAATGATGATGAAATACACTGGCGCAAACACACCGGCCGCCGCCGCAGTGGCGCCTAACACTCCGGCTACCAGGAATCCGATGAACGCGACGGTGATGACCACCGGCCCGGGCGTGATGAGCGCCACCGCAACCGCATCGAGAAACTGTCGCTCGGTGAGCCAATGGTATTGCTGCACCACGCCACCATGAAGAAATGGCACAATCGCCAATCCACTCCCGAACACGAAGAGACCCGCCGAGGCGAAGTAGAGAAAGATCGTGCCGAGTGTCGCAACCGGTACCGCGCCCGCGAGCCCGGTGAGCAGCCAGTCGCTCATTCGACGTGATGGCGCCGTGGCCTGCAACGACGCGACAAATATCACGGCCTCCCGACCCACCGACCGCGCGCCTCCGCGAGCGACGAGCGTCACCACGCCGCACAGCACGAAAAGCGAGACCAGTTCTGACTCGGTGTACGCCGTGACGCCGGCACTAACTGCGAACAGCGCCCACAACAGGCGGTCGCGCCCGAGGGTCGTTCGTACCAGCTTGACCGCGCTGCGCGCAATGATCGCGATGACCGCAGCGCCGATGCCGTAGAACGCCCCCTGCAGCCAGTCCATGCCGCCGAAGCGGACGTATAGGGCAGCGAGGGCGAGCACCATGAGGAACGACGGGGCGATGAAGGCGACGCTGACCAGCGTGGCGCCGCGTGAGCCCCTGCACAGCCACCCGAGGTATATCGCGAGTTGTGCAGCCAGCGGCCCGGGCGCAAGTTGCGCGAAGGCGAGTCCGTCCTTGAACTCCTGGCGCGTGACCCACTCACGTCCGTCCACGAACTCGCGCTCCATGTAGCCGACCAGCGCAATCGGTCCGCCGAAACCGGTTGCGCCGAGCCGAAGGAAGTAGCGCCAGAGCTCGAACAGCGTGGGACGATCCACCCGGCGCTCACTCATCCGTCTGCCACCGAAGCGTAGAGTTCATCGAAGAGCTGGCGCCCGCGCTCGAGTCGCGCGGCGTCGCCGGGATGGGCGCCGACGATTCCGGCGACTACGCGCGCAATGCCTGCCGCCTCGACGCGGGCGAACTTGCCGTCCTTGACGTCTATATCATGAACAACCTCGGCAAGTGCGTGCAGTGCAGCGTCGTCGAGACTAAAGCGGACGAGCAGCGTCTCGAAGGTGCAGCGGTCACCTTCGTGTGTGAAGTCCCCCTCGAACATGTCGAAGGTCACTTCGTCCTTCGTGGGCCGGTAGCCACGGGCGGGGACGAACTTGAAGCGGGCCGTTGGGTCGATGAAGCGGCCGATGAGCCACGCACTCGCCATGCGGTCCACGAAAATCCCTTCGCGCGTGACCCATGTTCGGTCGCGATAGTCGGCCACCGTAACGGCCCGGGAGCTCGTCTCGCGCGCTGTTGCACGGAGTTTGGCCCGGGCGGCACCCAACAGCTCGCCGATGTCGTCGTTGGTCAGGCCGTCCAGCAGCTCGGCGCGACAAATCAGTGCCTCGCCCCCCGCGCCCACGATCTCGGTTCTAATCCACTCAAAATCTTCCAGTGCTTGATCCGTGTCGGGGAGCACGTACACCGAATTCTTCACAGGTGCCGCCCCTACGCGCTGCAGGCGACGCCCAATCTTCACCCGGAGGTAGTCTGGCTTGGGCGGAATCTGATGAATCAGCAGGAGCCATCGCTCGTCTGCTGGCTCGGCTGGTAGCGTTCCCCCGACAGGTATTGTCATTCTGAGCAACGTACGACTATATCACAGTTGAATCAACAATTGGGCTATATCGCCATTGCGTACCGTCAAGTACTACTTGATGAGCCGCGTAGATCGTACAACTGAATCATTTCGGAGACTTCACATGTCATTCAAACAGTCGAAGCAGTCACGCAGCCTGAGCGCCCTCGTCGCGCTCGCCCCAATCTTCGCTGCGTCCTGCATTGCTCCGGCGCGCGCCACAACGGCGAGAACGGTAGGCGACGCCTCCGAGCTGCGTGCGTCCGCAGGAACAATCGCCGACTCTATCGCTTGGCCGACGGTCGACGCTGCCATGGGACGCGCCAGCGTGATGCAACCGGGCGATGTCCACCGATTCAACTTCCCCCGGGGCGACTTGCGGGTGATGATCGGCGAGATCCAGGTCAAGCCGGCCCTCGCCCTCGGCGGTTGGCTGGCGATGAAAGCCGTCGGGGACGACGTCGTGGCCATGGGAGATCTGGTGCTGCTCGAAGACGAGATCGCTCCGGTCATCACCCGGCTGCAGCAGGGGGGCGTGGAACAGACCGCCGTGCACCACCACCTGCTGCACGAGACGCCACGGATTTTCTACATGCACGTGCATGCCCACGGAGACCCGGTAAAGATCGCCCGGGCAGTTCGCGCTGCGGTCGCGCTCACCAAGGCGCCAGCGGCGACGCCGTCGGCCACTCCCGCTGCCATCGATATGGACACGGCAAAGGTCGCGATGGCGTTGGGCTATGCGGGGCGCATCAACGGAGGCGTGTATCAAGTGAGCATTCCGCGGGCCGAGTCTATACGCGACGGATTGTTCGACGTGCCGTCGTCGATGGGCCTCGGCACCGCCATCAATTTCCAACCCACGGGGGGCGGCAAGGCAGCCATTACCGGTGACTTCGTGTTGACAGCCCCAGAGGTGAACCCGGTTATCCGGTCGCTCCGCGATGGTGGAATCGAAGTCACGGCTCTTCACAATCATATGCTCAATGATGAGCCGCGCCTTTTCTTCATGCACTTCTGGGCGAACGATGACGCCACCACGCTCGCGCGGGCCCTTCGCGTGGCGCTGGAACAGACGAATTCGAAAAGACCTACGCAGTGAGTTGCTTCCGCCTTGCTCTACCGTCTTAGTTGCATTTATCCGACCACAGTTGTACGTTGGACAATGACAACTGGAGGCGCTCATGTCTGATGTTTTCGATATGCCGGTGCGCGCGCTTTTCGCCGAGGACTTGGCGCAGCCGGGGCGGGTGCGAGAGGTTGCTCGTGCCGACTCGTGGGTAGCGGGTGGGGCCGATCCGAGGGAGCTGCTGCTGGGCGCGGCGTTCTCGCTGATGGCGCGCCAGATGGCAGCGCTGCTGCGGTCGCTGCCGCTCGAGCGGGCGGCTGAGGCGCTCAGATCCAGAGACCCAGACACGGCGGTGGCTGGCCTCATGTCCGATCTCGCGTTGGAGCGTACGGCGGCATCGTTGGGAGATCCGACGTCGCTTGCCGTGCTTCGCGGGGGACGACGGAAGCGCGAGCTCATCAAGGCGGCCGGCGGAGCGGCGAGCTGTGCTGAAATGGCTGAACACCTTGGCATCACGCGCCAAGGCGTCGAGAAGCGTCGACTGGCGGGCACCTTGCTCGCGGTTCGAATGCCGGGCGGTGATTGGAAGTATCCACTCGCGCAGGTCGGCGATGACGGTGCGCCTCTGGATGGATTGTCCACGATATTGGCCGCATTTCGGGTCGACAGCCCGTGGATGCGTTTGGAGCATCTTCTCGCTCCGGATCCTATGTTGAGCGTTGAAGCGGTCGGGGCTGGTACCGCAGCTCAGGGTGCGCACCCTGCCGCGCGCTCCGCGTTACAGGCCCTTCGCGAGGACGGAGCGTCGGCGGTTCCAGCCATTGTTTCGGCACTTGGGCAGGTCGGCGACGAGGGCGGGTGACCCGAGGGCTTGCTGCGACTGCGCTCAACCTTTCGCCCGATCAGTTTCTAACAGCGGACGGGCTGGTGGCGCGGCGAGTGAGCGCGGGTGCGTCGTGGTTTCGCATTCACCGGAGCGCGCTCGCCCCCGTCTACTTCGGCGGACCCGACGCCGGCATGCGCTTCAACGATCCGGGCGAGGGCGCCAATCATGTGCTTGCTCCCGCCGTCGCCCGGGGATCGGCGCCCGATTCCGGGGCGTACGGCGTGTGCTATTTCGGAGTGAGCCCGGAAGCGTCGTTCGTGGAGATTTTTTTCCGACGACTGCCGAGTGTGTCGGTCGACGCGAGCGAGTTATTGAAACGCTCGGTGATCGAAGTGGTGCTCGCGCGCGACCTGCTAGTCGCGCGCCTAAACGGCCCTTGCCTCCTTCGCCTTGGGGTCTCGGCCGATATTGTGGCCGGGCGGGACTATGCGCCCGCGCAGGTGGTCGCGCGGGGACTCTGGCGTCATCCCGCCCGTTTCGACGGGATTGAGTACCCTACACGACACGATCCGGGTGAGCGAAGCATCGCATTGTTCAACCGTGCCTCGGCGGCTGTGCCTGCGAGCGCGATCCTATTGTCCGAAGTACTCGACCCCGACCTTCCATTGGTCAAGGGGTGGATCGAACGGTACGATTTCGAGCTGTTCGAGGACCGGTAGGTCAGCAGCACATCACTAGGTTCGCACCAACTTCCGGTAGGCGATCCGGTGTGGCTGATCGGCGTCTGGCCCCTTCCGTTTCTTGAGGTCTTCGATGTAGGCCTGGTAGTTCCCTTCGAACCAGACAACATCGGAATTGCCTTCGAATGCCAGAATATGAGTTGCCACGCGATCAAGGAACCAGCGATCGTGCGAGATGACCACCGCGCAGCCGGCGAAATCGAGCAGGGCATCTTCGAGGGCGCGCAGTGTATCGACATCGAGATCGTTGGTCGGTTCATCGAGGAGCAGGAGGTTGCCGCCCGTCATGAGCGTCTTCGCCAGGTGCAAACGGTTCCGCTCGCCGCCAGACATGTTGGCCACCAGCTTCTGCTGATCGGCTCCTTTGAAGCCGAACGATCCCACGTAGGCGCGGGAATTCATCTCTTTCTTTCCGACTGGCATCATCTCGCGCCCGCCGGAGATTTCGTCCCACACGGTGCGCGCGCCATCGAGGGTGCGGGTCTGGTCGCCATAGGATATCTGCACGGTTTCGCCGACCTTGAGCTTGCCTTCGTCGGGGGTCTCGTGGCCGGTGATCATCTTGAAGAGCGTCGTCTTTCCCGCTCCATTCGGCCCAATGATGCCGACAATGCCGCCGCGCGGGAGGTTGAAGGTCACGTTCTCGAAGAGGAGCTTGTCGCCGAACGACTTCTTGAGTTTGTCGGCGATGACCACGTCGTTGCCCAACCGCGGCGCCGGAGGGATGACCATCTCGTTCTGCGTCACCTTTTCCTGGCGCTGCTCGCTTGCCAACTCTTCGTACTTCTGAATGCGCGCCTTGCTCTTGGCCTGTCGAGCCTTGGCACCCATTCGAACCCACTCCAACTCGCGTTCAAGGGTCTTCTGGCGCGCGCTGGCGGTCTTCTCTTCCTGCGCCATGCGGGTCCGCTTCTGGTCGAGCCAGCTCGAGTAATTCCCTTCGTACGGGAAGCCGTTGCCTCGGTCGAGTTCGAGGATCCATTTCGCCACGTTGTCGAGGAAGTAGCGGTCGTGGGTGATGGCCACCACGGTACCCGTAAAGCTGCCCAGGAAGTGCTCGAGCCAGGCCACGCTCTCGGCGTCGAGGTGGTTGGTGGGCTCGTCCAGCAGGAGCATGTCCGGCTGCTCCAGCAGCACTCGGCAGAGGGCCACACGACGCTTCTCACCCCCCGAGAGGGTGGAGACGTCGGCGTCTGGCGGCGGGAGGCGCAGGGCATCCATGGCCACTTCGATCTTGTTGTCTAGGTTCCAGAGGTCGAGATGGTCGATCTGGTCCTGTACGCGCGCCTGCTCGTCCAGCAGCTTCTGCATCGCGCTGTCATCCATGGGCTCGGCGAAGAGCATGGCAATTTCATTGAAGCGATTGAGCAGATCGCGCTGCGCTTTGACCGCTAACTCTACATTGCCCAACACGTTGCGGGTGGGATCGAGCTGTGGTTCCTGCGGCAGGTAGCCGATCTTGGTGCCCTGCGCGGCCCATGCTTCCCCGTTCCAGTCCTTATCCAGGCCCGCCATGATGCGGAGCACCGATGACTTGCCTGCACCATTAGAGCCCAGAACGCCGATCTTCGCCCCGGGATAGAACGAGAGCCAGATGTTATTGAGAATGACGCGTGAAGGGGGCACGACCTTCGTGAGCGCCTTCATTACATAGATGAATTGCGGGGCCATGGGGTCTTGAGAAGACGTTTAGAGCAGAAGAACAGAAGAACAGAAGGACAGAAGACGAGAAGACGAGAAGACGAGAAGACGAGGGCGGCTATGGTTCGGGAGTGCTAATGTAAACCATCTCGCGTGATGGCCGGGAGAGTGCTTTACGCTACGCTCGCTCGTCGGCCCGCGAATGCGCATATTCTAAGCGGTGAGGGGAACCTGCTTTTCTCTCGCACACATGGGGCTTGGTGATGTGGCTGCACCGATATGAGTAGAGCGGAAGCCGACAAGGAGCGGGGCCATGAGGAGCGCCTAGCGCTCCTCTCTCGCCTGACGTCGCTGTTTGCCTCGGGGGTGGACAGTGACGCCACTTTGCAGCAGGTGGTGAACCTCTTCGTTCCGGGTTTCGCGGCGTGGTGTGCGATCGACCTCTTCGACGGCGCCGGGGCACTTCGTCGAGCGGCCTCGGCGGCACACGACTTCCCGGACGGGCCTAACGCGATCGACGCGACGCGATTGTCGGACAAGAGCGAATCGAAGGTGTCAGAGGTCGACGTTGTGCTGGACAGCGAGCGCGCGGTCATCGTTCAAATCGACTCGATGGCGCGCCTGCTCTGGCCGCCCCGCAACGCCGAGGTGGCCGCATCCATCGAGTCGCGCCTTCCGATCTCGATGGTGTTTGCGCCGCTGAGTGCTCACGGCGCACGCCTAGGGGTGTTGCGGCTGGCGACGGCGAACGGCGAACGCACCTTTGTCCCAGACGATGCACGGCTCGTCGAGGACGTGGCGCAGCGAGCGGCCTTCGCCATTCATACCGCGCAGCTCGTCGAAGCGCTGCAGCGCGAAGTCGGACTCCGTCGGGCCACCGCCGAGGCGCTGGAACTATCCGAGACACGGTATCGAAACCTGTTCCGAGCGAGTCCCTTTCCGCTCTGGGTGTATGACTCCGACACCTTGCGCTTCCTCGCCGTCAACGATGCTGCCATCGCGCAATATGGATTTAGTGCCGACGAGTTCCTCGCCCGCACCATTCGCGATATCCATCTGCCCGAGGACATGCCGATACTCGACCACGCCCTGGCCACCAGCCGACAAGGACCTCGGTCGTCTGGCACCTTTCGGCATCGGCGAAAGGATGGGAGCCTCTTCATCGTGGACGTCCGCTCCGACGCGATCGTGTTCGATGGCAGGAGTGCGCGCCTGACGACGGCGCACGATGTCACCGATCGCGTGCGTGCTTACGAAGACCTCCGTGTCGCCGAGGAGCGTCACCGTCTGGTCTCGCACGCAACCAAAGAAGCGATCTGGGAGTGGAACGTTGCGAGCGACGCGGTCGTCTGGAATCCGGTGTTCTGTGAACTCTTTCACTACCAGCCGGAGCAGGTCAATCCGACGCACTCGTGGTATAACTCGCGCATTCATCCGGACGACCGCGAGGCAGCCGTGGCCGAGCTGGCCTACGCATTCACCGAGCGCCACGAGATGTGCAGTCGTCGCTTCCGATTCCAGCGAGGCGATGGCGTGTTCGCCAACGTGGATGATCGGGCGGTCATTGCCTACAACGGACATGCAGTAGAGCGGGTGGTCGGCTCGCTGGCCGACATCACCGTGCAACAACAACTGAGCGAACAACTGGCCATCGCGCAGCGCATGGAGGCGATTGGCCGCTTGGCTGGCGGCGTAGCGCATGACTTCAACAATCTCCTCACGGTCATCAGGGGCTTCGCCTCGTTCGCGATGGAGGCGCAACTACCGGGAGCCTCGGCGCGCGACGACATCGACCAGATTCTCTTCGCCGCCGATCGCGCCGCAGCGCTCACTCGGCAGCTGCTCGCATTCTCTCGTCGGCAGGGATTGCAGCCGCGACTGGTCAACGTCAACGCAGTCATCCGCACGCTCCAGCTCATGCTCACCCGCGTCCTGGGCGAGGACATCGACCTGCAGACCTTCCTCGACCACGACACCGACCTCGTGCTGGTCGATCCGGGGCAGTTCGAGCAGATGATCATGAATCTCGTGGTCAACGCGCGCGACGCCATGCCTCAGGGAGGGCTGCTCACGATCGAGACGAGCAACGTGCTGCTCGATGCGGCATACGAGGAGGCACACGTGGGGGCGACGGCGGGCGCGCACGTGTCGGTCGCCATTACCGATAACGGGATCGGCATGGATACGAAGACGATGTCGCGAATCTTCGAACCCTTCTTCTCGACCAAGGAGCGGGACAGGGGAACGGGACTCGGACTCGCCACAACCTACGGCTTCATCGAGGAGTCGGGCGGACACATCTGGGTGTACAGCGAGCCGGGCAAGGGGAGCACCTTCAAGGTGTATCTTCCCCGCGCGAATGACGACGCGCGGCTGCTGCCGCTACCGGTGCCAGATGTCACGCGCGCGTTGAACGGCACCGAGACCATTCTGGTGGTCGAGGACGACGAGAGGGTGCGCCGAGTGTCTACACTAGCGCTGCAGCGACATGGTTATCGCGTACTCGAAGCGCGATCGGGCGAGAGTGCCTTGGCGCTGTTCAAGGAACATGTAGACGAAATCGCGATGTTGGTGACAGATGTCGTACTCCCGCGAATGAGCGGGCCGCAGCTCATGCAGGCGCTTCGCCAATTGCGTGTCGACATTCCGTCACTCTTTGTGTCGGGCTACACAGAGAATGCCAATCTCCAGCGGGGAAATACCGACGTCGGAATGGAGTTGCTCGAAAAGCCATTCGCCCCCGAGACGTTGGTACGTCGCGTGCGCGCGATTCTCGACCGAGGCGCGCGCATGGGCGCACCCACGGGAGTTCCGCGATGACGACACTGCTGCAGGACCTTCGATTTGCCATTCGCTCGCTCTTGCGGCATCCCGTTTTCACGGCGGTGGGCGTCATCACCCTTGCCCTTGGGATCGGGCTCAACACCGCGGTGTTCTCGACGGTTGACGCGATGCTGCTCCGGTCGCTGCAGGGGGTGCGCGCGCCGAAGGAGTTGGCGCAGATCTATCGCACCTGACCGGGGGGAGAGCAGTACGGGTCGAATTCACCCGTGCATTTCTTCGATGTTCGAGAACGCTCGAAGGACGTTTTCACCGACGCCGCAGCGTGGGCATTCATCCCCATCAACCTCTCGTTCGGAGGACAGAACCAGCGCGTCTTCGGCACCGTGGTCTCGGCGAATTATTTTTCCGTGCTGGGCGTGGTGATGGAGCGCGGCCGCCCCTTCGTAAGCGAGCAAGACGTTGGCCCACTCGCACACCCGGTGGCGGTGATCTCCCATTCAACGTGGGAGCGGACGTTTGGGTCCGACCCGCAGATCGTGGGCCGCACGGTGATCCTGAGCGGGACCGCGTACAACGTCGTGGGCGTGACGCCGCCGGAGTTTCGCGGTGTGTCTCCGATCATCTCGCCGGCGATCTACGTCCCGCTCATGCAACTCGCGCAGCTCAATCCAAGCAATGTCGATCAACTCAAGAATCGGGGCTCCAACTCCCTCAACGTCATTGCGCGCCTCAAGCCGGGAGTGACACCCCAACTGGCGTCGGACCGCATGAAGGCGATCATCCGGCAGCTCAACGAAGTCTACCCCGACAGTTATCAATGTGGCGAATCTCTATTCTTGCGCGGGCAAGCGAGTGTTCGAGGGAAATGGCGATCCGGCTCAGCATGCGCGCCGAACGAAGGCGCCTCATCAGGCAGCTACTCACCGAGAGCATTCTCTTCTCCGTGGTCTCGGGGATCGTGGGACTGCTAATCGCGTCGTGGGCGATATCACTGACGAACGGCATCCGCATTCCGATTGACGTAGACGAGAAGACGAGAAGACGGGAAGACGAGGGGAGGAAGTCGTGGTCGGGGTAGGCTTCGGTTACTTTGTTTCCTATGGACTTTGCTGGCATTGTCGAGAGGTTGTCGGGGTCTCCTGCTACGGCGCTGCCGCTGCTATTCCTGGCGGGGGTGTTGACGTCGTTGACGCCGTGTATTTACCCGATGATTCCGATTACGGCGGCGATTGTTGCTGTCTCTTATA
>ENA-ORBV01017467-ORBV01017467.1-microbial-mat-metagenome-genome-assembly--contig:-NODE-17467-length-10250-cov-6.662047_pt1 | contig 10250 bp, 7 predicted proteins | sample MGYA00237777_ERZ505514 | MGnify/ENA primary metagenome ERZ505514 (study PRJEB26160, sample SAMN06269048) | microbial mat metagenome | isolation source: Oligotrophic lake microbial mat | place...
GTACTAGCTACTTACAGTAGCTAGAGTCACCACTGACTCTGTGCGCTTCTGCCCACTACAGTATCTACTACCAGGTAGTAGCTAGCTTTAGCTAGACTAATGTCGGTTACCAGCCATCGGCAAGGACCATGGACCACAATCATGTAGACCTTTGAACCGCCTTTGCTGTTATTTTTAAACGAGGCATAGTACAGTACTGCCTGATCACATCACATCACACACAAGACAAGCAGCTGCATGTTCATGGCAGGAATGCGATGGTCGAGGCGAGTCTCGGAGCACCATTTGATTCTGCAGTGTCGCCATTATTGTTATTGTCATTTTCCATGTCGGCGTCCTCAGCAGGTTCGGCTTCCTCAGCGTCCACCCCAACAGCAACAACCACACCAGATTCGCCGTTGTGCATCCAATCACCATCATCATGGCAGTGGTAGTAGAATCACTGGTCGCGACGATGGAAATGGTGGTCGTCCCAACATTTTGTTTCGTCCGACTCTATTTACGGGAGCTGTTTGTTTGGGATCCTTTGGCGCCGTGGCCATTTGGAATCAAGAACTTGTATGGCAAGAAGAACAAAAGCGACAACAGAAACAATCCATTTGGGAAAATCTCCGCTCGTCTCTCTTCCAAAAGAGCCGCAACAACAACAACAACAACAAGACAAACGACAAAAAAGGCAACAATCAATTGTTTCAAATCCCCATTATCCTACGACAATATCTGAACAATGACTTGGCCTTGGCCTGTGAAGACATTATGAATGACAATTCGGGGGTGGGTCCCATTGTTTTAGTAACGACAGGCCTCCACATGTTGTTTTGGATTTTGCCTGGTCTGAAATGGCGCTACTTTGTACATGACCCCACGTCGGGACGGGCCGTGTCCTTGCTGTTGAGTACCTTTGCCCATTCCGGCATTTTTCATCTGGGCATGAACATGTACGTCTTGTGGAATTTTGGACCACCCGTGGCACAGGCCTTGTCGTCATCCTCACATACCAAAAGTGATGATGCATGTCTGGCCCACAAACAACAATTTTGGGCTGCTTATGCAAGTGCAGGAACAGTCGCATCTTGGGGCAGCATGGTGCTTGGCAAGGTCATGAACACTATCGCGGGGGTACCCATGAGACCCGGGCTAGGAGCATCGGGTGCTATTTTTGCTGTCGTTTCGTCCTTTTGTCTCTTGCATCCGGACCAGTTGGTACGTATTGTACCATTGCCCTGGATGCCATCCCTGGATGTTTTGAAAGGTGTGGTGGCCATGGATGTAGCAGGGCTTTGTGCAGGCATTGTTTATGAAACGGGGTTGGGGCATGCCGCTCATCTCAGTGGAACCATGGCAGGGTATTTCTTGTTCCATGAGGATGGCTTGTCCATGGTGGAGGGATACCAGGCTCGAGTGGCCAAACTGTACCGAACCATGAAATACAAAATAAGTGTGTTCTTGCAGGAGAAAGACTAACTGTTACTTAAACGTGAACAATCATCAGAAAGTGAACAGATAGTGTTTGCAAACCGATTTCGCTTGGTCTCTCTAGGTAGAGAAGAGCATTCCGGTGCAAAACATTGTTGGAGGACTCACTAGCCTAGTCTACCCATATAAAATGAAACAAAAAAGAATAATAAATCAGGCGAAATTTACGGACGCACACGGCTCAGATTCCGAGTCCCGTATATTAGTGACTGACTATTGTATCTTTTTTCCTTTGACACACATCAAACTTCTTCCAATGAGATCTTAGGCGACAGCTGCCGACGCCTGTTGTTGTTGTTGTTGTTGTTGTTGTTGTTGACATCCTTCCTCCTCTGTATCTTCACCACATTCACCCCCTCCATAAAACAAAACCAATAATAGATCACATACTGTGGATCATCTCCCGCTCTCCTTCCCACCCCATATCCTTTTTTGAATATCTTTTTCTCAACAAAATGCAATTGTACCACTCCGTTCTTTTGTTGGCGTTGCTTGGCGCATCCACCGAAGCATGGGTGACTCCACCACCGTCGTCGTCGAGCCTTGTTGGTCGATCCATTACTACTACTACGCAACTGTACATGTTTGATTGGTTCAACCCCAAACCCAAAACATCCTCCACGAAAGAAGAAAAGGAGGAAAAGAAGGATGATTTCTTGGGCAATTTTTTTAATTTTGGTCATTCGACGCCGGCTCCCACGAAAAGTACGGCCGACAAGGTCGTCCAAGAGACGATGGCCCACAAAGCTGCCGCCGTGGTGGAAGCACCAACTCCTGTTGAAACGGTAAAAGAGGAAGTCAAAGTACCACCGCCAGCAGCGGACGAAAAAGTCCAAGTCGAAAAGGAGAGTACTACGACTGCTGCTGCTGCTGCAACACCAGCTGCTTCGGAAGCAACAACCACAGCAGCAGCACCATCCCATAAAATCCACCACGGCAGGGTCAAATGGTTTGATCGTCGAAAAGGGTACGGTTTAATTGAGCCAGTCATGACGGACGAAAAGCAAGCCAAATTATCCAAACGGCAACGACTCGTCTTTGTCCATCAAAGTGATCTTCAATGTGGCGGATTCCGTTATTTATACAACGAGGAAGAAGTCGAGTAAGTCCGTCCGTCCGTCCGTGGGTATACACTACAGTAACCGTCAAGAGTTGGGCGTTGTATATCTTTGTCACATGAAATCTTGCTCATACAACTGCGCCAATATCCAACTCATTCTTCTTGGTTTGCTCCTTCTGTCTCGTTTCCCCGTGCATTTAGGTACGGACAAGAGATGGATGATCAGGGACGGCCCAAGGCTGTTCATGTCACGGGCCCCAACGGTGGAGATTTGAAAATTACAGCGGTACGAAAACATTTTGCCGAAGAAGGAGCGGCCAAGAAAGAGTAGGGTGAGGCAAACGAAAACCTTGTCGTGATGATTCAATGATGGGCACTTTTGGTAGTAGTCATCTACTAGCTTGTCGTCGATGGTACAGTGAAAAAGAACAAAAAAACAAGTTTCAAACCATCCACAATCTTCCCAAAATTGTCTCTTCCTTGGAAAAAAACGGGTTTTGCAACGAAAGGAAACAACGTGAGAGTTAAAAAGACAAAGCAAAGAATCAATTTCTACTTTCATTCAAAAATTATATTTTTATTCAGACAGCTCAATGCAAACGACCAAAAATGAGAAAGACTCCTACCTACCTGAACTTAAACTACTCTACTCTACTAGGATACTCAATGGATTAAAAACCAAAACGTGTTGCTTTCTCAGCTAGCAGTGTGCACAAAACCAAAAACATAGGATGGGCAAATTTTTATTTTTTTCTAGCCAGTTTAGATCTGCTTTTGCCAAGTAGTGAGACGGCACTATGTGCTGGCTACTGTATCAACCGCCAAAAACACTGTCACAAAGCGGGAAGGTGGTCATGGGGGGAGGAGGAAGAGAATTAGCAAACAAGTATATCTACAACTGCAATGTCTTGATATGGTTTCTACTATTAGACTAGCTGCTATAGCATGAAAGGCATTAGCAAGAAGTAGAAACAATGCATCTTGGTTTTTGTAGGAACTGACAATTTCGTGCTTGTCTGGTCCTTTGGCAATGTATGAAACTGTTTAGGTCCACTACAACAGGAGAAGTAGAGAGACAGACAATGAGTAGCTTAGAAAAACACGCAATCAGGATGGATAGAAGGAGACAGAAAGACAAACTGTTGTACCCAGTATAGTGTCAAGGTAAGTGTGTGCCTTGTGTTCTCGCTATCATCTCTGGTGCCATGACCATGCTTCGCGACGTCAGTGATCTGGGTTGTCACAAACGGCGACAAAGAAAAACAGTGAAAAGCCACTGCTGAAGCGCCGATACATACTATTACATGTACTATGGAGTATTGAATCAATTTACCTTCAAATCAACCTAGCTATAGCTAGGTTTAACTTCCTTCATATTGTAGCGGATAAGCTTTCGGCTCAATCGGTTAGCGGAAAACCAGACGATCCAGCAAAGCCCCTCGCCTGCTTGATTGAATAATGTTTTTCTTTTTCGCACCAAAAGATTCCAAAAAGGCCAAAGATGCCAAAGGGCAAGGCTCACTATCCGGAGACCGTTCCGACGATGACAACGAGTCTTCATGGGAAGGCATCGAAGATGGCTTGGAAAACGAAAACGAGATTACTCTTCCAATAGAAGAAACTACTGTGGAAGATCACGTGAATGCCAAGTTGCCGAGAGGCAAGGATGATAATCAACTTCCTCTGGAGCCCAACAACGAACCATCAGAGCGTCCCTTACATTCATCTGATGGACATTCTCCCCAAAATAAAGACGGCTTGGACAACGATATCGAGCATGATAACGATGTGGAAGCAGCTAGTGTGGAAGACCAACTGAATGAAAACGAATCTTCTCGAATTGAGGATGACAATCCACCTTCTTTAGTACCTACTAGCAAGGACTCGCGAGAGCTACCTCCATGTGAGGGAGGTTGCTCCCAAAATGAGCTCGCCAATAACAAACGTGAATATGAAACGGAGTTGATAGGTAAGAATGATGATCCATCACCTTTGGCATCAGAGCGTCCCCTATACGAACACCCTGGAAATCCACCCCAAAATGATGGCACCAGCACCAACGAAAGTGAGATTGCCACAGCCATTGATGCACAGGAATTTCTGCCGACGAGCAGCAGAGATGAGAATGATGAAGATGAAGTGGCATGTACTGTTCATAGCCACACCATTTCTGCCAAAATTCAAGAGAAAACAGAATGGCTTTCGGGACACTTTGCAAAGTCTTCACACCCAGAGCCACAGCAGCATCTCCAACAAAAGGCCAGCCCTAGACGAAAAAGTCAGCTAGTACAAGAACGTCTTGAATGGCTCCAAGAAAGAATTGATATCGTCAAGGAACAAAATGAAATTTTGTCTCGGCATGCTGCCACGAAAGATTCGTGTTCAGCAGCCGGGGATACCCCAACGAGCTTTAGTAATCGCAGAAGGAAATCCAAGTTGATGGCTGACAGGCAGAGACTATTACTGTATCGTGAGGATGCACCATCCACTTCAGCAGAAGCAACAAGTGGAGCCTCGCCATTTCGAGAACAGCAGTCTCGAGATGCTTCGACATCTCGTGGAGTTGACTCAGATCCTACGAAATGCCTTCAAGGATTGGTGCAAGAACACGCCGAGGTTCTGGTGAAATGGCAGCAGTTAGACGAACAGCAGCGACAACAAGAACATAATCAGGAGCAGCCGCAGCGAGGAGAAAATGAATTTGAAAGTAGTGAAGAACAGAAGTCCACCCATTTCAAAGCAACGGATATGGGTGACGGATCAATCATAGAGAACGTCTCTTCTTTATCCTTGTTGGAATGTGTCGCCCAACCAGGAACAAGACACTTTCTGGAACAACAGCAAGACAGAAGCAGCCCACCCACAGAATCTGGTGCAATAAAGCACTCCAACAATGAAATCTCAGCAGACGAGCTCCAAATGCAGTACGTCGAGGAGCTCCGTGCCGAATTGGGGATTCTTACAAAAGCAGCCATTGAGATGGAACAAGAGGGGGTTCTCCCGGGATTCTTGGCCAACCGGACAACCTGGTTGCTGCGTGCATTCTCTTTTTGTGCACGAGGCGCGGAAACAACTAGCATTGCCGGCAATTTCACTAGTGATCAACCCAAGACGACAAATTGTGACCTAGAAGCGGTACTCCGCATTGATATAGTACCAGAAGGAGGGAAGAACACCAGCGGGTCGATAATCGAAGACATAGCCCGAGGAGCCCTGTCACTGGAAAGCGAATTAGAGGATCGACTCCGATTAGACTACCACGTAGCAACAGACGATACCGACGATAGTACAGCGATCAGCACAGCTAAAGAATCATGGCTGCCAGACCCTGAAGAAAAAGTCAGTTTTACCACCCCGCCACCAGCAGACTCATCGTTCCACATGTTTTCTATGGACCCCATTCAACCTCTATCTACAAGCGGAATCGGATCGGATCGCATCAGAGAGCAAAAGGATCCACGACAGCCAGTTGTCCACCGCGCCCAGACAGATCCTACAAAATCTGCTGTATCCCCCACCGGTGTAAGCATGCGACAATCCCAATACCTGGATTTCTACAATCGTCAAAGCGACGCTATGCAATCCTCCATTTTCTATGAAGGCGCCGGGGATTTGTTTCCACCTTGGTAGAAGATCTTGGTAGTGGTAGTACAGGACGGCAATAAATGAAACCCTTTTTCATGGGGATACGTAATATCCTTGATTGCCAGGTCCTGGGAACTTGCTGCTTTGCTACTGAAAGTCTCGTTGCCTACCGATGCCCTAGCTATGGGCCAGGGAATCCACTTGCAGGTGCTAATGCTATCTAGATAGAACGATGGAGCAGAATTGGTCAGTGTCCGAGCTCTTCAACTAGCCTTACGGTAGATGCAGTACTTTTGGAATGGCAGTCCGCCATTGATTGCGTAGCCTGTGGCTAATGATGTGCAATTGTTCTAAGTAGTACGACGTAGCAGGCCAGCCGGCTCACCCGCTTCTTTAGCTATCTACAGTAGGTCTAGTTATAGTAGCTAGTAATATCACCTTACCTACTCATCTACCAACCGTTGCCAGCAGTCATACAGTACTATCTTTTGTAGAGTCCAGATCGCCTGTCACGGAGGACGAAGTGCAGACAGCTAACCAGCATATAACCCCAACCCTACTTGTTAACAAAATGAATTCTTTCGTCGACACCACCTGCATCGAAGAGAAGTCAAACCTTCATCACGTGACAACGGCGTTGATCTACTACTACTACACTAGCTAGCTAGCTAGATAGCTAATTCATTGAATCATCTGATCTTCAGTTGGAACAGTCTTATCGATAGCTGACAACAAGAATTGACTCTAATCTGATCTATCTGACATTTCGTAGCAACAACAGTAGTGTTCTCAACTCAGCCCATTATTTTTCCAGATACGGCAGCATTGTTTTTCACCATTTTTGCAAACAATTACCAGAAAACCAAAGACATAAGCAAAGATGGTTGTGACGCCATTCTTCCTAATGAGACAATCTCTCCGTGCCTCTTCTCGGCACAGAAGCAGCCATACACCGCTGTGGCTATCTAGCCGTTCCTTTAGCAGTGCTCCCACAGCTGAAGCCATGACGGCGCTTTCCAAGGAGCATTGGTTGGATCCATCCACGGGCCTCTACAAGAATTATGTCAGCGGCAAGTTTGTGGCCTCTTCCAACACGGAGACCTTTCATCCCGTGTTTAATCCGGCAACGAACGAGTTGGTCGGTAACGTCCCCGACACCACTGATGCAGAATTTGACAATGTCATGGCCACGGCTCAAGCTGCCTTTGAGAATTGGAAAAAAGTCCCCGTCCAACAGCGACAGCGCGTCATGTTGGAACTCCAGCAGTTGATTCGTGAAAATACCAACGAATTGGCTGGTTTGATTACGTTGGAAAATGGAAAAACAATTGCGGATGCCAAGGGAGATGTTTTTCGTGGATTGGAAATGGTGGAAACAGCATGTCAGGCAGCGCCTCATCTTTTGGGGGACTCTTTGGCGGGAATTTCCAGTACCATTGATTGCATTAGCTATCGAGAGCCTCTGGGTGTTTGTGCTGGAATTGGTAAGTTACTGGCATTGGCAAAAAATATGAAATGGAATCCTTAAAAAACGAAAACGAAAAACACTCCCTCAATATCCCCTCCTTTTTTCCTTTAGCACCATTCAATTTTCCTGCCATGGTTCCTCTCTGGATGTTCCCCTTGGCTTGCGTCGCCGGAAACTCGTTTGTATTGAAACCCAGTGAAAAGACACCAGGGGCATCCATGATGTTGGCCGACTTGGCCACCAAAGCGGGGTTGCCAGAAGGCGTGTTATCCATTGTCCATGGTGGGAAGCAAACGGTTGATAATATTTGCCGTCATCCCACAGTTAAAGCTATTTCGTTTGTTGGGAGCAACCAGGCCGGCGAATACATTCACGAAGAAGGATCTCGTCATGGAAAACGTGTTCAAGCCAATTTGGGAGCAAAAAATCACGCGTGTTTGTTTCCGGATGCCGGGCGTGAAGCAACTGTCAATGCGATTGTAGGAGCTGCCTTTGGCGCTGCGGGTCAACGATGCATGGCATTGAGTACTTTGGTGGCAGTAGGAGAAACCAAGGATTGGATCCAGGACATTGTGGAAGGAGGTAAAAAGTTAAAAGTGGGATGTGGATTTGACGCGGGTGTAGATGTGGGCCCTCTTATTTCTACTCAGTCACAAGAGCGAGTCTTCAGTATCATTGACAAGGCAGTGAAAGATGGAGCACAAATTCCTTTGGACGGGCGAGCAAATGGAAAGGTAGACGGATACCCGCATGGCAATTTTGTGCACCCCACTGTCTTGTCTAATGTATCAACCGACAACATTGCCTATCGTGAAGAAATCTTTGGTCCTGTCCTGGTATGTACAGAACCAGTCGATACCTTGGACGACGCCATTCAACTGATCAATGCGAATCCGTATGGCAACGGAGTGGCTTTGTTTACCGCAAGTGGGGCAGCCGCGAGAAAATTCACCCATGAAATCCATGCCGGACAAGTGGGAATCAATGTTCCCATTCCAGTGCCTCTACCCATGTTTTCCTTTACTGGAAACAAAGCCAGCATCAGAGGAGACTTCAACTTTTACGGCCCCCGTGGCGTTCATTTCTACACCCAGCTCAAAACTGTCACCACGAATTGGCCAATCGACGATTCTACAAGCTTGGGCGGTGTCATTATGCCCCAGATGGGAAAGAACACATGAAGTTGACGCGGTATACCCTTCCAGTCATTGAAAAGACCTGCCGCCAGTAGATTTCTGTTTTAGGAGATGTCCGGGAACAGCATGCCGGGTCCCTCTGAACTCCGCCAGAAAAAAAAATAGTTTTAAGTTGCATAGAATAACGTCAATGAATTCAAAACCTGCCTACCCCAAAGTCCGAATGTGCTCCATGAACAGGCTGCTGGAATATTTGTGCTTATTAGTTTTGTAAAGAATGTGCTTTTTACTGAGTCAGGTAAAGTTAAGATCGGACAAGCATTGCATGCATTGTCTGATTGTCATGTCACATCAACAACAAAAGCTGCGTTGAGGGTCAGGCATGAACAGTCACACATTGCTTTGAAGCACCACCAGAACTGTTAGAATCCTAGGAGGTGCCCAGGCCCTGCCTCTTGCAGATGAAAACAAATTCAACCAATGTGTTTGGCAAATGTGCACCGACATTGTCAGAACTGAAAGTTAGCTTCTCAAAACTGGCTAAAGAAAGGTGTGAAAGATGACAGTTGAAAGCAATCCAGTTTCTGTTTGGCTCCAAGTCCTCAAGCAAAGTGCAACTGGACTGAAAATGCAAGCCTCAGATTGTTGCAGCACCCATTGTGAATGAATGAATCTGCTGAGAGCCCAAAGAAAAGCCGATCACACACATTGAGCTAGCATTGATCCAAATGTCTCATGCGACTTTCTCATTTTCCTCCTGGCAATTGTTGTGTCATTGCTCAGACCACATTTTGGTCTCAATTTGAGGACAATTTTAGAAATCATGCTTAAAACGGTGGGTTGAAGCGGTAACCAACTCCTTGTGACCCTCAAAAGCAGTGACATTGCTCTGCTTGCATGTTTTCACTTGGGTGGGAAGAGACACAATTTTCATTCCCTCTCTGCCCCCTGGACTGCAACAGCACATTCAGAGCTGCATTTCACTCATTTCTGCTCTCATTGCCAATTCAAAAAGAGCTCTGTGATTTATTTACTTATTTATTTTTGGGTCACACCTGAATCAACATTTGAAGGAGTCATCGGGTGTTCGTTTGTTTCCCTCTGTTTCTTTTCACGATCAAATGATGTTTTGCTGACATGTTCATCATCCTGCACACAATGCGGTGCAGCCGGGGCCAGCCAGTTCATTGCTTTGTAACCTTTTCCCTGTGTCCAACAGTACCAGTGCCTTGTAGATTTTAAGTGCTACACTGCACATGCAGCTAGACAACAGTGCACATCAGATTCCAGGGGGGGAGGGGGGTCCACATAACTCACTGCCAAAAAAGGTGTCAGAACGAAATCCACGAGGTCTAGTCCCGAGTCGAGACACCTTTCTTTTGCGTTCATAATAAAATGAAGTTGACGTCATCAATAAATGACTGGTTTGACATCACAGCTGCAGGAGACAAACTACTGTCTCTTATACACATCTCCGAGCCCACGAGACTAAGGCGAATCTCGTATGCCGTCTTCTGCTTGAAAA
>ENA-ORBV01017468-ORBV01017468.1-microbial-mat-metagenome-genome-assembly--contig:-NODE-17468-length-10250-cov-6.271503_pt1 | contig 10250 bp, 5 predicted proteins | sample MGYA00237777_ERZ505514 | MGnify/ENA primary metagenome ERZ505514 (study PRJEB26160, sample SAMN06269048) | microbial mat metagenome | isolation source: Oligotrophic lake microbial mat | place...
TGTTAACCTACCTAGACATCTTTAAAATTTACTGCGACCTTTTGCTTCCTCTCTGCGAAAAAAAACAAAATAGACTCCATTTTCTCTTGTTGTTGTTGATTTTTCAATTTTGTGTGTTGAGGGCTTCCACCTTCGGTGGTGTTCTTTGCTTCTTCATAATCAAATGAATCAACGAACAAGACGCATCGTTATCAAACCCGAACTCTAACGCACAAATTTCAGTTTGTTGACAACATGTTCTGAGCTCTAGCTAGCTAGCAGTTAGTGTTTCATTTTTCTCATCAGATGGAGTCTTCTGTCCAGATGCTCATAGGTGCTCCAAAACACCTTCAAGACAATAGTAAAAGTGTTGCATCAGACTGGACCATCGTTTGGACAATTTTCAAATGCAAATTGGTGGATTCACAAGTTTGCTTGACTGCGTCAACTGCAGCTCCAACGACTCATGTTCTGAAAAGTTGGAACGTATGGGGACAACAAAAAGAATTTTATGTGGTTTGGCAGCTGTACCCTTCTGGCAATGAAAAAGAACGGATTGTAGTGTTTGGAAGAGACCAAACTCACTGCAACAAAACAAATGTGCATCAAACTGAAAAAACAGGTTTTCAAGCATCAAACATGCAAGGAAAAACATAGATTTGAGATAATCAAACTTCACTATGAATAATTGTCATGTTACTAAGAAGCTTGGGGGCAGACAGTTTAATGGAACTGCCAGCCAGCAGTCTAACAGCTAGCAACATGTCAAATCAATTGAGACTTGCATTTGTAAATCACTTTCAGTTCAACACAAAATTTGTGCTTGACTAGTAGCATTACATACTGTTCTGACTAGCTGACTGCTCTTTTTGTGGTAGCTACAGTGCTACTAGAAGCTGGTTAATTCAGGTTTTATAAGGTTGTGCTGCTCATGTTACAGTGGCAGCTCTCTCTGTGTTGTGGTTGGTAGGGTGCAGGTGGGCAAGCAGAAATTAAGGTCAGGGTTAGAATTCAAGTACTTCCAGGTCGACTGTGAGGTCCCGGATGAAAAGAAACGCTTCTCCGTGTACTAAAAAGGATGAAAACAAAAAGAATTGAAGTTTTGTATCAATGAAAAGTCATAATACTGTGATTAATACTGCGTTGGTAACAATAGATATTTTATAATGACCGCTCTGAGTACCGCAAGCCAGCCGAACTCTGACTTGATTTTCCACCTTGAAGGAAAATCCGCAAAAGATATGCGATCTCCTTCAAGGGAAAGTTCTTGTCGCATTGGCAGTGCAAGTGAATGCATCTCGATTCGAATGAGATAGCTAGAAATTCTCGTGCAAAGAATAGAATGGGCGGGGCCAGGCGAAAAGCCGCTCGAAAATGGAAAAATACCGCTTGGTGGAGGAGCACAAGGGTGAAGGCGAAGACTTTCTCGAACAGACATCCGAAGCTGAAGTTAGAATAACACAGCAAGGAAAGCCGCGCAACTACATATCCTATGCTATGAACCTGTTTGTAAGTTAGTTAGTCATTCTTGTGTTGTTCGGAGCCGAATGTGCTTGGTGTGATGTGTGTGTTGTGTGCGTGCGGGCGGGCTTGATAGTATGCGCAATGGAATGGAAAGGTTAACCCTCTTCTTTTCAACTCATCCGTTGACAGGCTGAGGGCTCCAGTTTGATAGTGCTCAAAGCGATGGGGAGAGCGATCAATAAGGCTGTCACCATCGCTGAGATCCTGAAGAGAAAGATGCCCCTCCATCAAGTGAACGCCCTGTCGAGTGTTGAGATGATTGATGTCTTCGAGCCGTTGGAGGAAGGCCTGGATGTAGTAACAAGCCGGCGATATGTGTCCTGTATGAAAATAACGTTATCAAGAACGGGGGAAGGCATGGATAGGAGCGATATCGGCTACCAGCCTCCTTTGCCTTTGAACGAGATACATCCTGGAGATTTTCACCCATTAAGGGAATCTCAAGCGATAGCTTCGACTTGAATAGACGCGTATACTATGAAAGGAGGTGGTTTGCGAGGCGGAGAATCAAAGAAAACTGAGCGAGTGGAAAACCCGTTTTACAGCCGCCACCCTACCACGCATTGCAAACTTTTCGCTGCCTTGCCAGCAAGTTCAATCTATTCGCAGAAGTGTGGCGACGAGTACTGTCCTGCAAATGCAAAAACCGCACCGCTACTGTCAATATCGAACAAAGACGGAGAAATATCAGGAAAGAGGCTTCATTGAAGAAGTTCCTTGCACAAACAACTTGAATGCCTTCTGATCCTGTGACTGGCGCTACTAGGGGGCGAAATAATCGATGAGCCCTCGATGCGGATTTTTACTTTAGACCCTTTGGCCCATGGCCCCTCGCAATGGCTTTGGGCCTTTCCGTAAAGCGTTAAACTCCGTGCATTACTATGGCTAAGTCCACTTCGTCACTTCGTGTTCCATCTTAGGTAGCGTCCTATTTGATAAGGGCTAACCTTACACAGGTAGTATAGTGTGCTACGTTACAACTTCGTAGGCGCCCGTACATCCCCAAATCGTTGCATTCTCCAAACCATGTAGTCAATTCACGATCGAGCTGTTCTCGCGGCTACCTAGCGACGACTGCCTGACGGATCATGTGCACGTGGGCTCTCATGAGCCACGATGATATACAGGTCACAGTGCAATTGTAAGCAACCATAAGCTTTCGTAATTTGTTTCATGTATTTATGTAATTAAAAAGGTCCTAATGTGCAGTGCAGACGCGAGCCGTCGCACATGATGCAGTACACCTCTTACGATTCTCTCGACGCTCGACATTCAACGAGTGCCAAGATAACATCAATCAGCAGTGAAAACCAAACTCCACTATGCCGACGCTACCGACTGCAACGACTCACAATCATTTTCTGACGCTGCAAACGGCACTGACTCGCCATTCTCTTCGTCTTGATGAACACCTTCCGAAGTCGGCGTAGAAGACGGCGTACTCGCAGTTACCGAAGATCCCTTACTCATGTTGTCCCTGTCGTTCTGTGTATCTTCCTGCGTTTGAGTTTCGACAACAATTCCATGAAGCGGTCTGTCCCCGAGGTGTTCAGCCCGGAGAAACCATCTGAAGGTGTCCGTGAACAAAACTGGGGGCGGGTTGATTTTCTTCATGGCTTTCTCGTCAACTGGCGTGGCCATTTCTTCGGGAGTCAGATGATGATTTTCCATAGCCATCTCTTTTCTGATACAGTCTTTGTCCCAGAAATACTGGAAGCTTGCCTTCATTACGAATGAATTTAGGACAGCAAGTAGTACCGCCGCAGAAAGCATAAGGTACGCTCCATTCATTAGGCTAGTGTCGACGCGGAAACAGTGACTGTCCTGGTTTGGGATGATCTCGTAATAACTGAGCATATTGAAAAGAACCTCGAATTCATCGCATTGGTCGGCCATCATCGTCTCCGATGTCGGGGCCAGTTGCCTGAAAGGACAAACGACAAAAAATGGAGAAATTAGATACTTCTACATAAACAGCGGGAACGGCGGGGAAGAGGTAGAAGAGACTTACCAACTTGCAAAGAACATGGCAAGAATAAAAACTTCTGCATATTGCCATGCGGCAAATACCTCAATCAGCATAGCAGACTTCTTTCGCTCTTTGTCATTCATTGGCTTAAACCAGTGGTACGCAAGAGCCACCGACTGCACAACAGGTATAATGAAGACTGTCAGGAGGACGACTAACACCAGCAGCAAGTAACCGCACACACTCTGGAAGGTTCCGATGGCGACAGCTTCCTCCATCAGCATTCCAGCCAACTGGAATATGGAGAACTCCTTGTAGTAGTTGTTATCCGCGATGGAAAGAAAGCCTACAAGGCCTCGCACCATAACGCTCACACATGGCAGCGCACACCCAATTGAAATCAAAACAATTAGCAGGAAATTTCCAAAAACGAGTCCATAGCTCGCAAACTGGCGAGCCACGAGCTTGCTTAACTCCCCATGGTGTGGTCGCGCAAAAGCACTGTCGCATAGCCGGTTGCGCGCTCCTTCATCAGCTTCACTAGAGGAATCCGATTCGTTTGCCGTAATCGAAGTAAGAGCCTTCGGTGTGGAACCGTGCCTTTCGTCGTACTTGCGTGAGGCGACGCACACAATTTGACGGTGGTAATGGATAATGAAATGGGAGCTTATCTGCGACATAATCTGGGCGATCAAGTTGGCATACAAACCCCATGCCGGAGTAACAGAAATGTCAAGCGTGAAGAAATCGGGAGGCAGAAGTCTGGAGTCGGGTGTCACAGCATGTACACTGAAACATGCATAGAGTTAGAAAAGGAAAAGTTAGAATGCGCAATAAGCACAAAACCACTGCTGGCTGTTCCACGTACCGGAAAGCCACCATACTGATAAACATCACGAAGATGTCAACCATTGACCATTTGGCCAAGATATCAAGCAAGTCATAAGTCTTCCCTCTTGTTGTTACCGATATCATCTTTGTTGGCGCCACCCAACAGAAGAGAGTAATGACCTGCTTCACGTAAGGCCAAATCAGAGCAAAAATGAGTAGGAAGATTGCCATCTCCTTGGCTCCTGCTTCCCACATATCGATTACTGCCGTCCTGATAGAAAACGAGAAAAAGTTGTCTATCGGTACTTCCTCTCCAGCAAGGCTGATACTGACCGACGATGTGGCCGCAATCCGGAGATGACCAGTAACGAAAAAAACAATGTTTACCATAATGACAACAGGAACCAAATATCGGACCTTGGCTGGGATTTCGTCGGCCCAAAGCATCGCTTTTGTATTTTCGTTTAACTCATTCTCCAGTTGTTCATCGGCGTCTTGCAGATTTTGGAGAATATGAAGTTTTGTAGCAGGCAGAGTCTTCAGCCACTTTTTGTGACGGTGTCGCACAATCAACTTCACAAGCGTACCAATCAAAATGACGGCGAACAAGCATGCCATTGCCACAACGAGAAGCAGTACAATCAACGAACTCGCGGGAGTGGTCCTGTCATAGGTAAGACTTTTGTACTGAAACGGCCCGGCGGCATCTGGTACGTATCTTGGATCGTGCGGGCACATGCGTCCAGCATCATTCAGAGCCCGATCAATGACATCTTGCACCATCTTCTCAGTGAACATTTTCGCTCCAAATCCAAGAAGGCTGTTGCCGAGAAGCGTCAAATCCTCGGAAGCACCGGGACTGGACATGGTATCCACAAGGCCTTGCATACCTGGACTAGTGCAGTTCAGACAGTCGAGAGACACGTTCAGTTTCTTGACAACCAGCTCAATATCTGAGAGCGTAAGCGACGAAGATTCGCCTTCTTCACGCATTCCGTATATATCAAGCTTGGGAGCCGGTATGAGGCTTGCCCAGCAGAACGGATTGAGGATGTCGCGCATAGGGAAATGCACGAGCTTGTCTTCTGCAATCAAGATGAATGCATCAAAAAGAGTCGTCACATCCTCCATGTCAAGAGCGACCGTCATATCGTTTGTAATGTCACGGGTGATTTCTGAATTGAAAAATAAACATCGTTAATTACAGCAAGGAAGAGAGTGGGGCATGTCAAAAGTGTATTCAAAGGCTTACCTCTTGTTTCGTCATCAATCAGCAGAATATTTATAGAAAGCCGCATGGAAAAACGTAAGGGTCGCCCCCCAAGGCCAATTCCAAACTTGTTGTCAAGATCAAATGGTCTCATGAACATAGGCATGAGTAATGACAAAGGATCCCCAATGGTATCAAGATTATCTATGCGGAGATCACCAACCCCAGCAGAAATATTCGCTATCAATTTACCGATGTCGGCGGGAAACATGAACGAAAATACGTTCCCTTCATACATCAAAGTCCCCTCTTCTCCAGACATCAGGTCAGTCAAGGGACGCAGCAACTGATTGACATAGGAGACCCCAGTATTGGGGTCTGTAGCCAGAAGTTCTTCGTTCAGTGGAACAGACAAGCTACGGAACACGTCACCGTACGTTGTATTACCCAGTGCTCCCATAGCAGTTGCATTCTCTGGCATCAAGAGCAATTCACGGAAGTCAACGTAGCCCGTAAACGGATAAAGCTCTTGGCCCACGGGAGTCTGCTCCTCCAAAACCTCTGTTATGTGCGTGCACTTGGCCTTCGTTTCAAGGAAGTCTGCCATGAATGAGTTGACGAATGTCCTCACCGATACATGAAACACGATCGGTAATGCTTTTAGAAACTTTTCTCCGTACTCCTCATCGACTTGAGCCCACGACTCGCGCAGTGCTTCCCCTGAGTCAGGTAGGAACCCTTCGAAAGTAGGCATCGAAAAGCTTCCAACCTCCACCAAGACTTGAGGGAAATGAACATTTACAGCAGACGCAAGTAGACATGACAAAACATGTTCTCCTGCGAGAAAGTGGCCTAGTTCCAGAGCTTCAAGAGCGCTGTGATCGATTGCGGCGAAAAACGGTATCGTCATGTTGAAGTCCGTCATGCTGGTTTTCATGATGATGTGCTGAGGAGGCTCAGTTCTAGAGCCAGTGCTCATATCCAACTCGATATCCAAATGCTTCATAAACATGCTATTCAGCACTGTCTGCGGGGCGATAGGCTTGCCTATATCGAATCTCGTGAAGGAATCCAACCCACCGACCTTGATCGAGTGGAATAAGATGACGACACCTGCGAGCACAATTTCAATGGGTTTGCCTCCAAGCAATTGGACAAAATCAACGATGCCATTCTCATCAAGGAAATAGTCGCGAATGGCAATGTTAACACCAAGATCTTCACCGCCATTTACTTCATCTTCCATGGGATCACCTAGGTAACTGCGCAGGTCGTCGGCAAAGCCGTCAAAAGTTGCCGATAGATTGGTCCAATCGAAGAGATTGGCCCCTTCAGGTGCCGTGAAGTTTCTTTGGCCAGCCATGGGATCTAATTTGTCCAGTTCCCAAGGAGCGTGCGTTTCCACTAGCAACACGAACGGAAGCTCTACCAAAGAAAACGCAGTAAAGAAAAGAGAGTCGCTCGCCTCAAGAGATAATTGGGTGAATTCGGGTGTTTCCCAGCTAACTGGGGGCTTGTATTCTTCGTCGTACTCAGGCCTGTGCTCGCAGTAGTAAGGAGCATCTGTCAACCATCGGTCGACATGAACTTGGATATTTTCACTGATCGCGATCTCTTCTGCAAATAGCGGTAGTCTGTAGCTCAGAACATCGGTGACCCCGGTTCTATCAAAGATGTCGACCATGTCAGGCAAGGAATCGATCCCGTTAGCGCATTTGACACAGTTGATATGGAACTTCAAGTCAGAGATGCTTGTCAGAAGTCTTCGCAATTCGAGCCCTTGATCCAGAGAACCTTCAATCCTGTACCCAAGTTCGTCGAGATCAGGTGCTGGCATTACGGATAACCAGCAACTCACATCGAGCCCATCCCCAAGCTCAAAGCTTAGAAAGTTGTTCCTCGAAGCCATAGTCAACGTCTCGAAGAAAAGTTCCAGAGATGAAACAGAAATACCCACGTCAAAGACATTGTCCATCGACAGTGGGGAATCCACAATATCAAGAGACATCCTCATGGCCATCGTGACATTTAGAGGGCGCTTCTTGAGGGGGCCCATATTAATGGTGCTTTGGGTAATAAATGGATGGTTCAAAGGCTGAAGGAGAGCCATTGGGTGCACGATGGTATCGATATGATCAAGTCTCAAGTCATACATGGCAAACTCGAACCGGTTCACGAGACCCTTGAATTCTATCTGTTCATCCTCAGTTGTGATGAAACTGTATAACTCGCCAGGTATTGTCAACAAACCGGGCTGTCCAGAAAAGGCTGTTGTTAAGGGCTGAATAAGCAACTCGTTGAGACCTAGCGTTCCGTCTGCTAGGACTTCTTGCCACATGCTCTGACCAATACCGTAAATCGTTGATGCGAGATCTCCGTACGGAGCAAGGCCGGTTGCCCCTGCTTCATGCGAAACAATGGGATCCAGCAATAGGTCTCGCAAGTCAACGAATGCATCTTTCTTTGGCAGTTCCAGGGGTGGGCACACGATTTCATCCATCCCCTCGGTAATGAGATCTCGAATAGTCGACTCAAAGAGAGAAGGAATAGCTTGAAGAATGGTTCCCTTATACATGAAGAAACCAACCTCGATAGCTTCCTTGATCAGCCGATCCAAGCCAGGAGAAATTAGACCCTGAATAGTCGGAGTCCGAATGTCGCCAATCGAAATATTCAAACCCGCCAGGGAAAAGTCATAGAGCGACGCAGTCAAACACGGAACTGCGCTCATCAAATCGAGGAGAGATCCAAGCGGTAGTAACTTCACTTGCTCGGGATCCAAAGCCGCCATCAAAGATACGACAACGTTGATATCCTCAACGCCAACCTGGAAAGAGATTTCTTCTACCCATGGATCCGCTCGTTCTGGATCTCGAATGTACGCTTCTGGCAACGAGGAAGCCTTAATTTCCATGATTGTTTCTACCTGAAACGAGAGATACTCCCATCGTAGCGCATTCTGCAATGTGAAGTTACCATACCTCGTAAAGGGCTTAAAATTCGTAATTGTATCCAAGCCATAGATTTTCAGTGACTTGAGCATGAAAGCGTTTTCTGTGAGCAGGTCGTGCGACTCCATGACAACATTGGAGGCGTTCATTTCTTCAAAATTAGCTGCATCTAGGACAAAGGACCTATCGTCGTCGAGCAAATAGCTACGGAGCATGACATTGATCCCGAGATCGTGGCCTTCTGGGTACTCCGTTCCGTTGGGCCAGGACAGTGACACATCCGGTGCATACTCGTCCTCTCGCAAGGTTCCAAGAACGAACTCCATTTCATCGAGAACGGCATCATAAAACTGTCCATACCCGTCATCGTTGTTCCAGCTCAGCAACTGGGCATCTTCCGGGATTACCATGGTCATCTCTGGGTAGCTCACATTGTAGCGCCAATCGTCTACCGGTGAGAGATAGGGGTTGATTTCATCTGCCACCATCTGAAGCATATCGCCCAACATATCGGATCCTGACTCCCTGAGATCTTCACAAACTTTCTCATCAATCATGCTGTGTACTTGATCAATGATGAGTTGTTCAAAGACATTGAAGATCGCGGATGCAATGTTTCCCGAGAATTCGAGTCCGCCGAGGTTGATGTCAGTGCCACACTCAATCAAGTCCCCCCTGTTGGGAGGGAACTGGGTGTAGTCCGGAGAGAAGAGGTTCATTCCTATGCGTGCGGAACTCTCAGTGACCTGTACCCTGGCATGTCCGTTGCCCGACAAGAAGATGTACGTCCAATCGAAGTCGAACTCACACTGAATGCGCAAGTCCACCATTTCCACGCCAATGAAAACTTCTTGGTTGCTTTTGAGCTCCTTGGTGAGCTCCAAGTTTCGAAAGCTCACTTTACTGCAGTCCAAGTTTCTCATGGAGATCCTCAGCTTTTGGAAGAAAATATCGTCTTCGACATCAGCGTCTGGCAAGTAGAAGTACGCAGTTCCAAGAAGCTGGTTTAGTTCCTCAAAGTCGCCATCTCGTGGCGGTGAAGTGGAGGTGGGTTCTTGAATGTAACCAGGAATCAGAGCAAAGGGATCTTGTTCTTGCTGTGATTGATCCGCACCTTCACTGTTGTCGTTATTGTTGTTGGTCTCTCCTTCTGCAGTAGCAGGCTCTGTTGCTTCCCCTTCTTCCTCTTGTTGTGGTTCTTCCGAAAAGGTAAAGTTCACAATGCTGTTACCGCCGCCACTCGTTGGAGGGGGTTCTTCATCGCCTGTGGGGAGCAACTCTCCCAAGCTGAGCAGACTTCGCTGCTGTTGCTGTTCGCTCTTTTTCGTCGTTGGGTCATTGAAACCATCAGCAGCCTTCTCGTTCTCATTTCTCATGGAGAAGACTGTGGTCGTTGCTTCAGATTCTGCAGCAGCCGCCACGGCGACTGCTAGTGGCGCTGCAAGTAGCAGCGACAGACATATTCTACTCATGGCACATCGTGTTCTCTTCATCTTGCGACCTTTCGTTCAATGCACTCAAAGAAAGGCGGAGCTGTTGTGGTTGTGGTGGTAGCTTTACTGTAGTGTTGAAACGTTTCAACTACTATAAGAACTTGGGTGGGCAGTAACGTTGTAGCTAGCTAGCTGCAAAGGAAAGAAATGAAAAGAGAATTATCAGGAACCCTTCTCAGTCAATCGTCGTAGGATCCCACTCGCTTTATGGCAAAGTGTGACAGCTGTCTCTTATACACATCTCCGAGCCCACGAGACTAAGGCGAATCTCGTATGCCGTCTTCTGCTTGAAA
>ENA-ORBV01017469-ORBV01017469.1-microbial-mat-metagenome-genome-assembly--contig:-NODE-17469-length-10250-cov-5.856679_pt1 | contig 10250 bp, 5 predicted proteins | sample MGYA00237777_ERZ505514 | MGnify/ENA primary metagenome ERZ505514 (study PRJEB26160, sample SAMN06269048) | microbial mat metagenome | isolation source: Oligotrophic lake microbial mat | place...
GCACTGGTGCCTTCTGAGTCATCATCTTTCTTTGGTTCACTTTCCATCTCCTTGGATTCATCCTTCTTGGGTTCGCTTTTGGGCTTCTTCGATTCCTTGTCCACATCCTTCTCATCCTCGTCACTCAAATCAGAATCAAGATTGATGGGCTGCTTCTTTGTCTCTTTGCATGCAAAATTAGAAAACAAGTCAAAATTTTCATCGGCCCAGTTCCTCGTTTCAATGATGTCCAGAACTTCGTAGGTCACCATGTTCATCGTTTTTCCCTTCATCACTTGCCTTCCTTGTTCACGCGGGAAAAATTCAAAGCGCCGTCCAGCTGGAAACTGACCATCATAGTGCATCCATGCATTCGGGCACCTCACAACAGCAGTGAAATGACCACGGCCTCCAAGCAGAAACCCGCGCAACACAAACCGTTTTTTCTTGTATTCAAAAGTCAGAGGCAAGTCATTGACCGTTCCACCACTTGTGTTGGTCACATCAAATGCCATTGTGTGAGGCCATTTCTCAACAATTGCATCATGGAACATGCTGGGACCTGTGCATGGCTCTTGCTTGCCCTCTGCGACATTGAACCACCTCGCAGAACAGAAGGAACCCAACAGGTGCTCTTCCAACAGATTTTTGAGTTGATCTTCTGGTCTCTTTCCAATCTCATCCTTGTTCAGACCATTTGCACATGTGACTCTCAACTGTGACCTGCGAACTTCACGATAGTTGGCTCCAAGATCAACCACTTCTTCATCAGGATCTTCAATGTGACTGCAAAAGATTGTGGAGTCCAACATTTTGCACCCTCCTTCACAAATACACCTGATGGAACGACGGAATCCTAGCCTGAGTGTTTCATCGAGTGGATTTGGAAGATCTGCCTGATTTTTCACCTTGATTTTTTCAAAGAAGTGGTCGGTGGATCCCCACAAATCTTTGTGAACCAACAGATCTTCATCAGAAAATTGATACAATTCACGGAGCCACAACATGCGGGCTGCATCATGGTCATTGCTGTGTCTGGTGGCCTTCCATCATTCTTTGAATGTCTCTTCTTCTTGGCTTGAGGATCCAATTTCCTGGGTCTCTGGCCATACTTTTTTTGCAAACCTTTCAGCTCTGCAGCCTGATCTCCTGACAATTGAGATACAAATTTGTAAAGGTTTAGGACAGCTGAGTTTATAGTCATTGGGGTTATAAATTGATATTGAAACTGTCTTCCAACATTTTCCTGAGCATTGGTTGTTTTTTCCAGCCGAGCGAATCTCTGTCTTTCTTCCTTGGTAAAATTTTGGCAAGCTGGAAAAAAACTTGGGGCCCTATCCTCATGGAGATGCCACAACAACCAAGGTTTCAGATTGGGAAAATCACAGATGAATCCCCTGCATGCTTCCTCAAACTCATCAAATGTTGTGTCACCTGCTGTCAGAATGGAGATCCACATTTTGAAATCATTTCTTTTATCTGGGGGCACAAGTTTGGTATCTTTTTTAAGGCGAGTTAAAATCCTTTTAAAATGAACTTCACACTTTCTCAAATAGGCTTGCAAGTCTGAGCGCTGCATGTCAGTTTTTCCAAGAGTTGTTGTTGCATGATCCAGCAAAGAATCCAAGAAAGATTGTTCCAGGGCCTGTGACCAGTCCACTGTGATACCAACAAAGATGTTGGAAAATTCTTCCCAAGTAGAAACATTTTCATAACTGTTGAAGAGGGATGTCCAATGAGAATAAAAAACAGGTGCTGCCCTTCCAAAAATTATGGAAATGAGGACAGGCACCCATCTTTGTGTAACAGGATCCAATGCTGATGTAAAGTGAATGTCAACTGTGCCAGAAGTGTATTCAAAATCATGGATGACCCCTTCCACTGTGTCTGATTGCAATCCACTTGCTCCTTGATTCAAAACAGATTTCATGTAAGGAGTTTGCATGGTGATGATGTTGTTGCTTGGGCCCAGCAAATCCATGTGAATTATGAATGGTTCATTCAGATCTTTGTTGAAGGAAAGGAGAGCACCAATGCTGCCTCTGATTCCCTGTGGCCTGAGCCCTTGGGCCAATATTTTTCTCCTGTAATAACCAAGCCTGTCTTGATTGGTGAAAGCATCATCCAAGTTGCCAACAGAGTCCAATGTGGAAGTTCCCATTCTTAGTTTGGCTGGACCAGCTGCTGGATTTGTTTTCACAATCTCAATAAATTTGTTCATGGCTTTGGGGGCAGGTTTGGTAATTGGGGGCCTGGGGTGGCTGGAATGATTTCCAACATGGCTGGCAGCAATTTCTGTTGTTGACCCATCAAGATCTCTGTCCAAAACCAACTTGCATGGCTGCAACTTGCCCTCCTCTCCCTTCTTGGATGACAGAGGGCCACCTGTGCATGGAACCCAAATCAATTCATCACTGTGCAAAGGGCACTGTTTGTTTTTGGGTGCTCTGGGTTGTTCTCCCATTGATTTTTTCTTGGGATACAATGGTCTGGCAAGGAAGTCACAGTGGGGGCATTTCAAAACACCAAGGCAGTAGAGGTATTGTCTCAGCACATTTGTTGTGGGATTTTTGTTGTCAGATGTGTGACAGAATGCCCAACCAAAGTAGGGAGTTTTCCCATCACTGGACATTTGTTCTTTGGGAATTTCAAACTGCAGATCTCCATCCACCCAGACATAATCCACTCCAAATTTTCCACTTGCAATGTCTGGGTTGGTCTTCTCAAAGGGAGGCAAAGAAGGTAGTGTTCCATCATTTCTTGTGGCAGTTTTGGGGAAAGGAAAGTTCTTCTGTGAATTGTTGTTCTGTGAAGTTGCAGCAAAGAAGTTGCCATCTGTCCTGCTGGAAAGTGGACTGGAAAGTGCAGCCATGGAGTTCTGATATTGCTGGGCTGCCTCTCTCACAGAAAGGTAGTATCTGCACCTGATGTAGCTTTCAATCTCTTGCAAACTGGGAGCCGGGATGGGAGGTTCTGTCCTGTTGTTGTTTCTGCTGTGCCCAGCAGAGCCACCATTTTCTTCACTGGAGGACATTGCATTAACATCAAGCTAGTTAGCTTTTAAAAAATTATTTGTTTGTTGCAGTTTACAGAAGACACAATGTGCTTGAACAGTTGGAAATCAGTTTAATTTTAGGCTATCTGTAGCAAAAGTTATCTCAGATGGTGGAAGAAATGAAATTCGGAAATGGGCTTTTCTGGCAAAAAGTGAGGTGATTATTTTGGTTCAATGGTAGCTCACTCGCCAACACTTTTTAGCAACTGCCACCCACTAGGGCATAAGTAATTTTTGGAAACCCACTCAGAAACACACTTTATTTAGCAACACCTGAGAAATCCCATAAGTGAGACCCAACTTCAACCCACTCAAGCATTCAGCCCCTTAAGCAAGACCCACTCAAACACACTCAAACACCCACTTGGTGCGCGCACCTAATTCGCGAACCTCGTTTCCAGGTTGTTTCTTCCCTTCATTCAATTGATTGATTGATGATTGATTTGCTTGCTGCGATCCACAATTGAATGACATGGATGCGGCGGGTGAAGTTGTGGAGCAGCTGTGGGTCCTCAGACCTCTTCGGGCCAGTCCACGTCAACAGTTCAAAGGACGCACAATGATTCAAGCCCACCCTCCTTTTGTCGCACAAACTCATGAACTAACTTGAATGAAATCCAATTTTATTGAGCTGCTGTTCTGGTACACGTACAGTATATTTACGGTACCATACTACTAAACCAACCAACACACCAAAATAAAACAAATTAGGTGAGAGGAAAGAGCCAAACAGCATGCCTTGAGGTACCAAGCAATCATGGATGATCCCTTGACCAAACGACTCTTGGAAGTGGCCAGGGAGCAATCCCCAGATCTTCCAATGGAGGTAGGGGCCTTTTACGAACGATACATTTATCCAGCGGGAAGGACTACTGGTAGTTCTGTTTATGATGTCACAAAGTCCAGATTTGGCAATCTTTCCAATTGGATGCGCCAACTGGAACGGGCTGGAATCATTCAAACTACCACGATACACAACAGAATGAAAATGCACAAGAGCGTGAAAATTCACGCCGAGGCACGACGGGAATTTTTGCGGAATCAAAAGCCACCCGTGAAACGCATCCGTTGCATTTTTCAGCCCTGTAGCGTTGACACCAAAGACAACGAGAGTGCCACCCATTCTAAGCCATCAACAAAGACAAACCACGAGCATAAAATAGACCAGGAGGGTGCGGAATCTCCACGTGTTGATATGAGTAACAATGGCGCAGCGGACGAAAGGGAATTCCAAGTGGAGAAAGAGAATGACGGCCTCGAGGGAAGCCACCACACTCTCCAAAAGTGCGAGGACGTAGCCGACACGAAAGGACAGGTCAGTGCAAGCCAAGCAGAGAGGGCACAGGTGAAGAGAATGGACATGATGGAGCAACTGCCGAAACAGCAAGCTCCAGGCGACATGAATTGTCAAAGCTCTTCCGGCATGACTACAGTACCAAGCACTACTTCCAATAATAGAGAATGCTGCAGTGGATTGGAGAAAGGGGAGACCGAAATTCAGCCCAACAACTCACAGCATTGCCAATACGAGCAGGATGATCCAGTCGCACTGCCAATTGATGCGACTCCTGTTAGTAAGCGGTCAGTGGAGGAACAACTCCGCACGCGGCTCTTGGAGGTGGCGGATATCTGTCGATTCCATTTACCCATGGATACGAGCCTTTTCTACCAAAGCTACATTCGTGACCATTGCAATGTGCGAGAATCCTCGTATCACACCGTGACGGCGTGGCTCCAGGCCATGGAAGATCAAGGACTGGTGGTCGTAACAAAGCAAAAACAAGCGTGTCGAAACTACCGCAAGCAGGCTACTTACAAAGTCGTAGTTGCGGTTGGGCGGCAGGCAGTTCAACACTACGAGAACACACAGATGGACAACAGAAAACATTCACCGAAACAGGAATCACATAATCCCAAATTGCCAGAATCCAAAGAAAATAACAATTTGTCACCCAATGCATGGAAGGGAAAGGGGCGAAATAAACAACAAGAAACCAACAAAGTAGCCGCACTAGATGCAACTGATTCAGACCAACAGGTTAACGTTTCGTCAGAGAAGATTCCCTCGGTGTCTAGTGCTGCCGTCCAAGATGCCGCAACAAAACATATGGATCAAGCACTTCGGGATTGTATTGATAATGTATCGTTGTCGCAGCAAGAAGAGAAATTCCCAATGGACGTGGGGACTTTTTACCAACATTTTGTTCTCTCGAACGGTTGTCAGATCAAATCTTCTTCCTTCGCATCGCTACTTGAATGGCTGCAAAGTATGCAAACAGAGGGTCGTGTCCTGCTGAAAAGACAACGTGGGAAATCGAGTACATGGTCCACCGTCATCGTAGCCGCGGGACGACCAGCCGTGGAGCGCATCCAAGGAAGGGGCCCGAAAGTATTGACGGCAACGGAGAAGGCACGCGTTGCGGAGTGTGGTGTATCACCCAATCTACCGGCCCGTCCAACGAACGCGGATCTATCGGTCAGCACGGATGCTGCAACCCATAAAACGACGATGGTTCAAACGACCCGTCATGCCAAAGATCGACAAAAGCAGCGCAGAATAACAAACCAGGCGATTGGAGCTATTATGGAAAACAAAAAGAATGTCATTCAGAGATCGCACGATGGAAAGAAGACAGTTCGGGATCAGACGACGGGACTGGTGGCTGTAGTTTCTGGTGGGCAAAAGCATAGAATCGTGACAGCATGGAAAGAAGACCTCCCCACAACCGTCCATGAGTGTCTCCAGCAAGAATGGTCCTCACTTTCTAAACGCGGCGAGTCAACAAAAAGCCTCAATGAGACAGATGACTCAAGAATTGTAACTGTGAGCGAAACATACGAACGGTACCACAATCTGCCCAAGCAGTCCAAGAAAAAGGAAGGAGCTTTGGTTCGGAAGGGTAAACGATACCGAGTCAAACTTTTGATAGTGGGTCTACCGGAAAAGCTTGTGCCTGTCATCGCGAACCGCATCAGAAACCAAGTCGGGTGCCCGTGCTCGTTGCGCAGTTTGGATTACTCTAATTGGTATTCTACGCATCCATCGACAATGGAACCTTTGGCAAAAGACGGTAGTCCAACGATTGTTCTAAATGTTGCCTCGGAACCTAAAGTCATTTCAAATGTTCTCAAGCAGGTGGAAACGTTTGTGCCTCGATTGCAACGACGGTATCTGCGAGAGAATTTAAAGAGAGCGCAAATGGGGGAGCCCTATGTGATGGAATTGGTACAAACTATGGCTGCATCAAAGGAAGAGCACGTACCAAATGATCCAAATATGTCGGCGGAAAACGTTCGAAGGGAGTTGCTGGAGCTCTACAACGAACATGCCCCTGAAAAGGTGAACGACGTCGGAGTTCTTCTTGAAAAGTATCGCGGACAGGAAACGAAGCTGCTAGAGGCAGCCCGACGAAAGTATGCAAGCGAAAGTACTTTGCCTTGTGACTGGGGGGCAGTGGATAAGAAGAATGTTTGTGATGATGAAACGAGAGACAAAGAAAAATGGGAAGAAGACGATTTCTTTGGAGACGATGATCCTGGTACGCATGGAGGTGATGCAGTTCCATTTCCGGAGCAAGTGTTGGGCGAGGTTCATTGCCTAGAAGAAGATATTTCATCCTACTTCTAGATAGCGTACCCCCACCCCTCACCCACTCACATTCTGTTGAGGAATGAAAAGAAATGTGCAAGCTCCAAAGTATTTCGAAGCGGCCGCAGGTTTAGCTGCTCAACAGGGCTACAGAAATGACGCAGTTCTTGCGAATGAGTGTCTGGCAGACCACGGAATTGCGCATATAGACTGAAGTGAACACTATGGGCGATCGTAGGCATTTGGTCATGCTTTCCGGTACTAGGTACTACTAGGAGACGAATATGGCAAGGTCAGCAGGGAGCGAGAAGCGACGGTGCGTTGCACCGGCTTATCGGCCAGCCAGTTGCGTCGGACATGACATTGTGATGAGCAATAACAATACGTCCGACAAGTCTTGCTAGCTCCAGACTTATCGCATGACTTATTGCTTCACTATCGTCGAACATTCCACAGAGCTCCTAGCGCCAACCAAGGTCATTCGACACACACACACACACACACACAGCGAGGATATATCCCGATGTAGCCATCGCATCTGCACCCGGAGTCCATTTATTCAAAAACACGACAAAACTTGTCTACGACCTCATTGCAGAAAGGGCATTTGACTTGTCCTACCTCCTTCCTTTCCGTCCCGTCTTGTCCATAGCACAAGTAACGGGCGCACTTGACGCAAAACTTCTTGTGCAGGCAAGGTAGCGCGACACAAATGGGCGCGTTTCCGAGACAAATGCAGCATTTGGGAGCATCTGGATCGTCAAGCTCGACGTAAAACTTCTTGTGCAGGCAAGGTAAGGCGATACAAATGGGCGCGTTTCCGAGACAAATGCAGCATTTGGGAGCATCTGGATCGTCGTCAAGTTCGCGATCTTCTTCAAGCTGCTGAACAGGCGGTCCCTCCACGTAGACCACCGGTCGGGCAGTGGTGCCACTAAGCATGTTTTGAACGAAAGAAGCGACATCAAATCCAAACGGAGCCACTCCCGTGCTCGACACGTTGATGATAACACCATCACGAACCACAGTTGCATTCCCAGTATCGACTTGGTTAGCACCGACTGGATTATTTGTGTTCGTGCCATAATAAACGTTACTAGTAGTAACACCATGACGAACCACAGTTGTATGCCCAGTATCGATTTGATTGTCTGTGCCTTCGGCGCGGGAGTTGGATCCACTCAAACGATTGTGATTGCCAACGGCTTGACTGTCTGATCCAGAAAGAGTATTGTAATCGCCAGTTGCGTGGCTGAAAAATCCGCAGATTTCGTTGTAATTCCCTGTAACGCGCGCGTACCCTCCGTAGATTTTATTGGAATTTCCTCGTACAATACTGCTAGACCCGTAGATTATGTTGTTGTCCCCCTCGATCGTAAGATTGGGCAGATAAAATGTATGGCCGTCGGCACGCGTGGTTCGGCTGCGGTTTTCCTCTGCGTACAGTACACGACGAGAAAGGATTCAATTGAATCGGTGGTTTGGCTGCAGTTTCCTTGGCATGCAGTGCTCGACTAGAAATGATGCAATTGTTAGTTTTCGGCTGCGGTTTCCTTAGGGGCAGTACTTGACTAGAAAGGATTCAATCGATAGTCTACTCTCCTGGAATTACGCACACACCAAGCTTTCTTAATTGATGGAGACAACAAAAGAATATCGCCACAGTTTTCTTCAGATCACGATAGCTAGATAATCAAAAGCAATTAAGCCATTTGATTAGTCGAAAGTGTGGCAATATAATTGCAAGGACAAAAAGGAAAACACGACGGTCGCGCGGGTCTTGGTATCGGCCGGTTCCAAATTGGTGCGAGCTCTTTGTACCTCGGACGTCGACCTCGTGATCGTGATTCTGGCAGGTTTGTTCCTGGTGTGGGTCTTTTCCATCTTTTGTTAGGAACAGGCAGTCAGTGCTCAATGACTAAACTAAAAACGGTGCAAAGCGTCACCGCATGCCACACAGATGGAATAACACCTCTGACCACAGACAACAAAGATGCTTCCAGACGAATCCGTTGGTTTGACTGATCGGATGTGCCCGTGCGGAAAGGTCAAGTTCCCACACGAATGGTTTGTGTTCTTGCTGGATGCCTCTCTTGTCAGATGAGTGCACGTGGCAATGACCACCTTTGCACATGAACCCAAGGACAAACCAACACTCAAAGTGGTGTTCGCATGCTTTCATTTGCTCTTGGGTTGCTGCGTTGAGACTTGAAACTTCTCGTCATCGTCATGTTTTCTTTCTTGTGGGAATGAGAAAACATCTGTTTGGCGTTTCGGGGAATGCGCAGAAGCTGACACGCTTTGCAACCTTCCAGTCCAGGGACATTACTCGTTCAGCACACTCAAGTTCAATGTCACAGGCAACTGTTTCAACTGAAGCCTTTGCATGCAGCATTGGAGAAGGCCAACACTTCCAAGTTCTTGACATTCAAAATTCAAAAAGCATGTTTGAAAAGAATTCAAAACTTGAAGCTTGTTGGAAAAGAATTCAATCAAAAACTTGTCTGCAGTGCATGTTGCAGTTCTTGATGAGGTGATTGACAGAATCGATTGTTCCACACAAGTCAAAGCAGAGCATTCTCGATTTGTCAATTGCCCATTTTCCATTCTGCACACTCTTTCCTCTCTCCTTTGTAACAGCATGAATGAAATTTGGATTAACCCCGCTGATGTGAATGAGATGGCATGATTAGGTTGATTGAAATGTCATCAATTGAATGAAGGAACCAGATTGACATCCCTTCACACAAAATGTTGGATGCATCCACCTTGTTGTGCAGCTTCTTTTGACAGTTGAGAGCAAGCTTCCCTTTGCATGAATGCTTCCGCAGAATGCTCTCTGGCAATCTGTCACACCAACATGTCACGGTCAAAACAAATCCTTCACTTGTCACACAATGGACAACACCGTCTCCAAAAAAAAGTTGTCGCGAGTGATGCATGCCTTCTCTCTGGACATTCCACACGCGTGATGAATGGATTGGTTGAAGAGCAGCTGCATCTTTGTCCACACAAGACAACTTTGTTTGGACCAGCACAGTTGAAGTGTTGGGGGTGCAACCTGTGGCAACAAACATGTGCCATTGGCCTGATGTTGTGCGCATCCCTCAACAGGTGCATGTGTGACTGTCTCCCTCGCAGGTGGATTGATTCTTGTAGCACAGCTGCTGGCTGCTCTGCAGTGGATGGAGAGGGTTCGCGAGCACCAGCTAGCAGCAGAGACACAAGGCTTGCTAAATGTTGGATTTATTTACAGCACCAGCTTGGGGCAACGGCACATGCTCATGGCATGGGACTGCATGTCATGCAGAGCAACTGACCGGGGAACCGGCAACCGAGGTGTGAAGCAATCCAGCTGCGCAGACTGAGCATGCCGGACAGTTGCGCAAGCAACGAATGTCCTTTTTACAGCAGTAAATGCACGTGGTTCTACAGGATGTCCTTAAGGAGAACTCCTCTTCGTTCGCTTTTGTCTGACGCACTGTCATGTCTGCAGCTCTTCAGACCGGCTGTTTGATCCATTTGCGGTCTGTCCAAACAAAACACTCACACAGGTGGACAATCTGTCCAAATAAAACACGCACATAGGTAGATAGCATCTAAGTAAAATCACATGTAGACGGACCG
>ENA-ORBV01017470-ORBV01017470.1-microbial-mat-metagenome-genome-assembly--contig:-NODE-17470-length-10250-cov-5.563944_pt1 | contig 10250 bp, 6 predicted proteins | sample MGYA00237777_ERZ505514 | MGnify/ENA primary metagenome ERZ505514 (study PRJEB26160, sample SAMN06269048) | microbial mat metagenome | isolation source: Oligotrophic lake microbial mat | place...
CAGTTTGGCGGAGTAAAGCATCCTCCTCCATACCTCCTCCAGAATCCAGCCACTGCTACGCAGTTTGGCGGAGTAAATCGGTGTGTGTCTCTATTTACTGTACTATTAAACAGTATTGTATCGTACTGCACGGTACCAGTAGCATGAAGCCACTACTAAATAGTAGATAGCTAGTTGCTAGCTGGTAATAGCTAGCTAGTAGACCTTCCATAGCTCAAGCAACGCTGCAAGCAATTGTTCATGGTGACGAAGTGCCTAGTCGCTAGCCAGCTACTTGCTCAAGCTAGTGAGTTACAGAAGCCCGGCCATGCAACGTCCAGGGGCGATGGCACGGAGCCGTTTCCGCCAACTGAGTATTTTTTTGCAGTCCCGGATGCTTGTTTTGTCTGCGACTTGCGTCAACCACACAACCGATAGGCAGCCAAGATACCGCAGGCAAGCAGTGTACTTGTTTTTCAGTCGTCCTATCCATTGCAGTACCAGCTAGACCTTGTAGAAATGACTTCAAATCAAATGAAAATTATATAGTTTTAGCTAGGGTATACAAGAGCAAGACACGCTGGCATGTAGTACCTAGTACTAGTTCACACCTCGGCCGTTTTGTTCTCCATTCGACTTTAAGTTGTCGAGACCCCCTCTGGCAAAACCCCAAACAATTCCAAAGGATGATTCAATTCATCCCACATTTGACGGCACAACGGTGAAATGGTGAAATTGTCCGCAATCCGTGCTGGCTCTGCTAGCTCGTCTCCACCACCAAGCTCTTCCAGAATGACACGAAGCCGGGTCCTTGTACGCACGTTATCCTTCACACCTTGACCGACACCTCGTGCATCATCTTGGCTCAATCGTCGATCCAGCCATATATCAATCGTTCCATCGAGAGGGGACGCCGTGCCCTGAGCATGCTCACTCAAAATGGTCAATCGTCGTTTGGAATCCTCAATGGAGGCCAACGTCGGCATGGGGAATACTTGACTCTGAAAGGGCATATCCGATCGAAATTTGTGAGTATCAAAGTTGAAACCGTTCAAGTCCGTATGGAAGAGTCCTTCATTCTTGATACTATCGACCGTAAACCGTACAAACCACTCTTGATTGCCAGTTTGCAGATTGGTTTCGTAGATGAAATCAATCACCGTTGCCGTGTGTCCCCCGTCTGCCGTCGTCATTTTCTTTTCTACTACGGTGCGCGTCCACGCACTCGAGCCAATGACATTGCCGCCCTGTTGGACATATGGTTTGGCAGTATCGTAGTACTTTTCTTGCTTTCCAGGAAAGAAGAGGTACGCGCCGCCCTTTTTGACATTCCATACCATCCAATCTTCTCGAATGGGATGCGTCATGAGCCCCAGCTCTGGATGGAATTGGATGCCAGCAGTGGACCCCTCAAATGCCCCAGGCACTTCGCAAGGAACGTTCGCAGGCAGTTCTTTGGTTTCATGGCCCTGTAGGATGACTGATCCACACGATTGGGGAGCATCTAATGGGTTGTAGGCAATCCATGCTTCGATTTGGTTGTTGTTTTCCGCAGTGCACAAATTATGAGCTAAGCCACGGGGAGCATCGGATCTCCAACACGGCTGAAGCCCCAGCGGATAATTTTTGTTGTCGGGCCGGTTGTTCAGGAGCTTAGCCGCCATCCAATCTTGCGTGAAACGAATGGCGCTGTAGATGCGCTTTGCATAATCTTCTACAACATGCGTCTTAGCAGTGCCAGTAATGCCATCATGATGCTGAAACAAACTGAGGGATCTTCTTGGTTCTTGCAATTCCAAATCAGTGGCTCCAAGGGAAGTTGCTGCATAGAGTACTCGTTCCAGTGACCTGTCAAGTGATTTGTCAAAAACACGGCTTGTAAAATAGCCACTCCAGTAGTCCTCATTGACATCTGAGTAAGTGAAGAAACTTCCTTTCAAAAGTGGAGGGTCAAATTTACCCATTGCTGCTTCAAAGTACTGACTCAGGGTACCAAACTGGATCTCAACACCATCCACATTAGCATTGATGTAGTCAAAGATTTTTTGGTAGTTTGTGTATTGGTTTTCTGCCTCATCAGGGCGTCCGTAGCGAAAATCATCTCCCAAAGGTGCAATTACAACATTAGACCTGTATAATGAAGCCTTCTTTAAGTACTGATCCAGCAGAAGTAGAGATCTCTCCCTCATGTTGTTGTCTGTGATAGCCTGCGGTGGCTTCTTCCACGGACATCCGCCATAATGCTTATTCATGCGGGCAAAATCAAATTGACAACACACACTTGGATCTGGACCACAAGTGTGGGGAACATCATAGGAAAAGAATGGCATGACATGGCAAAAGATATCATATTCTCCTGTTGAGTCCCAGATTTGCCTCCATTTGAATTCCAGATGTTGTCGACTGGCTAATTCCTTCTTGACAGCATAATGGACACGCTGAATAAGCATTGCCTTGAAATCATACTTTTTGAGCAAGTAGGCCATTGTAGGAGAGTATCCAAAAGGATCAATGCTCCATCCATATTTGGGGATAAATTGTTCACCAAAGGTTTGTTTGATCCATTCGTGCCCTTCTTGCAGCTGAACCTCCATTGCATAGAGTTGTGTATTGGCTTCATCGGGCTGAACCCATCCTCCTGTAACAAATTCCAATTGCTTATTCTCTATCAGCATTCTAGTGGAATCTTGGATGTGAGACGGTTGCTCTCTCCACCACCACTCAAAGTAACTAATCTCTGCCCATATGAATTTCCTCCTTGGATCCTGCTGGAGTGCCTGCACAACTGTAGACAAGATCTGCTTTGTTTGTGATTGGAAGTAATCATCAAATGTTTTGATCCACCCAGGATCACAATGAGAATGTGGAACCACAAATATCTTGACTGGATTGCTTTTGCTGGCAGCAACAGGTTGTACATCCCAACCTTGCTTCCATGCTCCACCGTCCGGATTGTCAAAAGGCAGAGTGGCGGAGAGCTCCCGCATATCAATCATTGGTGTTCTGTCGGCTACGTTGCTGTTGTTATCGCGTTTTGCTTCATCACGCCGTATCTGCTGTTCGTTGTTGGGTTCCTCCAGGTCGGGACCGCTGCCAGTGTGTCCTCGCAAAAGAAAAAAATCATTTTTGCTGGGATCTGGAACATAGACAATCATAAAGACACACATAAAGAAGAAAACTGCCAGCGGGATAACGAGTAGTCGAAAGAGCGGAGACACTCCCTGAAGGATCGCCTTGGCCTTTTTCTTGGAGGCACGCGACGTCTTTTTTCGTTTCTTTGGGCCGCCCTTGACGCGGCGGGTCTTTTCTTGTCGAGAACCGTTGCTGGACACATCGCCATCCAAACTACTTCCACTGGGAAGGGGGCGATTAATAGTAGCCTTCATTGCTAATGTTGCTTTGTGGTAGATACTCTAATAGAGCAAAAGGGTGCCTTGGTGGGACCGGTCAGCTGGATCGTCGGCAATGAATGGGTAATCTCGTTATTGTTATGATTACTTCCGTTTTGATTATTGTTGTTGGATTTTATGCCAGGAGAAGGAGCAGCGACGTGTCACTTTCGATTTGTTCACAAGCAGCAGGCTCAGCAGCAACGATGGACAAGAATGTCAAGTCTTTACGAAGCCCCACCTTGCTTTCGTCAGACACGATACTAATACTGTAGTAAGCTAAGTTAGAGCAGGAATGTTTGGACACGTACTGTTGAATGTGAATGAATGTTGTTAGTCAAGCAGTGTTGTCGTTGATAAAAAAAGAAGGCGATAAAACATGGATCTAGTCACGGACCTCCCCACTCCCGGAAGCGGTGGTCCACTGTAGGTCGCAGATTTGCGCAATCTCTAGTTTTAAGAAATCTTTGGGAATTGTCAGTGAGTCTCTCTTTGTCTCCTTGCGCGAAGTCCCTTGACGGGAGTCAAACGTTTATTTAAAGCACGTATGAGGTGCGCAACGCTCCCTCACATTTTTTAATTTTGACACCAACCGTTGATCTGCCTTTTTCCACAAAATCAAGTCGTTCCGCCTAATATTAGCTAGCTTCTCGGAGTAGCTTTGGCAACAAGATAATATATGTCTCCCACTCACAAAATATCCTCTCTCGTTCACAATTTTACAAAAGCCCCAGCTCAGCGCAGTCTTCTCGTTTTTGCATCAACAATCAACAACCACCATGGCTCCTTACGACCCCCCTGCTAAGAACAGTTTTCCCGAAGTTGTTTACGGAGATGACCAAACCGTTTGCACTGATGTTACCGACCTCAATGAGCCTCTCATCGCCCATGATGATGAAGACAAAGAAATGAAGGCCGACTCTGTCAAGTGGTCCAAGACCTACAGTCTCATCATTGGGTTGATTATTGGTTGCTTCATCCAGTTCTCTTCTCTTGGTGCCAACTTCCTCATGACTTCCATGTACGGATACAATGTTTTCTTCATGAAGGAATTCATCGTTGTCTCCTTGCTATGGTGCTTCGTGACATCTGTCATGGGAGTGTGCATCCTTCTTTTCCTCCGCAGTCTTGTTGTCACCTCTTTCTACGCAACAACCGCTGTTAACGACTCCTTCGAATCCAAGGAGGACTTTGTCGCCACCCTAATTCAGCACATGGAATACTACTTTGCCATTGGATCTCTCATTGGTGTTTGCATGTCCTGGACGGTCACGGATGTCCTACTCGGAATGAAGGCACATGTCGTCCACAGCCTCATCACTTTGGTTGTTGCCTTGGGATGGTGCCGTGTCGTCATGACCTGCTGTGGAAAGCCAGAAAAGCCAACTCGAGGCACCGTCACTCTTATGGACGAGTAAACTCGAACAAAACGACACAAAATAAGGCATTCGAACCCGTACAGCATCTGCCTTCATATAGTGAACCGTTTTGGGGATATTGAGAGTTTTACATGGATGCGATGTTACGCTTCCATGCAGCTTTCGACACTCGAGAGAAGATTTATATATGGCTCATAACTCATAAATACTAAGTAATTAATAATTGTTACAAATCAGTGCTTCTAAGTTAGCGTTAGCTTCTATTCAAAAATAGGTATATTCAAAGGTGGCACGTCTCGCCAATCACTTTGTGAGCAAATCCATGCAATGTTGTTGATCGGCTGGGTGGCCCCATCCACCATAGCCTTTCGCGTGAACCTTCTTTTTCACAATCATGGAACCAGCTATGGCTGTACCATGAAAGGTAGGTGCTAAACCACCTGATCGCTCAAATGCCGCACGCACTATAGGTTTGATGTCTTTGCTGTGCATCCCTCCTTCGAACCCTATATGTAAGACCTGTGGACGAGACGGCATTAAGCATGTGTGGGGAAGGATTCCCATCCCCATCAAGTGTACGATACTCCAATCCCTGTTCCGAAATTCAACAGATGTGCAGGTATGAGTACCCGCAGTAAATCTTGAAATCGAACCATCAAGTGATTTTTCACTTACCAATTGTAGTCATCAAAGTGACAGTACTCGGCAGCATTTTCCCGTAGCCTATCGAACATAACTCGTGGCATGACCATCGGCCCCGTGATGAATAGTTTGGCTAGCCACGCCTCTCGCGCATTGTTATCATATTTCTTTGTGAAACCATCACTTGTATCAAGGACCAGACCAAAGAAACCAGCTGCAGGTTTCTGGGGTGCTGCATCCATGAGATGCAAGCCGGAGAGAATTGAAGAGTAGACAGTAGGAGCAACGACGTAGTCCTCTTCCATGAAGAGAAAGTGGTCGGCTCTCACTGGGCCCAAGTCAAGATCATATACGGTTCTCATTAGCCAGGTAAAGTGGTGCTTGCAACACGTAACCCAAGCAGTGCGGGGGTTTCCGTAGAAGTCACCTTTGTAGCCTTGATTCAGCGCAGGGTCTTCGCCAGGGAACGTGTCTGGATGTTCGGAGCACGCAAATGGATGAAATAGCTGGATCACCTTGAACCCCAAATCTTTGAGCGATTTCACGTAGACAACAAAATCTTCAAAATGACCATCATGAGAGACAATCAATGGTACCCGATCTCTGGGGAAATCGGATTTGAGCAGGGAATCTATTGCCTTTTTGAAAAAGTCGACACGTTTGTAAACCATAAAAACAAAAGGAATCGCTTTCGTGTCGTCAAAAATGTAGTCTGGTGGCTTGACTGCGACTGCGCTCGGCACTTCTATTCTGGTAACCTGTGGATGGAACATGTCCCACATTCGCCCCAGAAAAGGTTTTGCTGCTGCCTCTTCTCGTTCCGCCGGCTCGTAGATTGGCGCAGGCGCGGCGTCTGATTTGCCAACCCCTTCTCGTTTCGCCGGCTCATGAATTGGTGTAAGCGCAGCATCCGATTTGCCAGCCACCGAAAAGATCTCGAGCGGATGATTGAGTTCATCCCACATACGGCGACAGAGAGGAGTCACGCGAAATTCAGTTTTTACCCCATCATTATGTGGCTCCAAAACAAGCCGGAGTCTTGTTCGGGTTGGAACATTGTCGGTGACACCCTGTGCTAAGCCGCGAGAATCGTCCGTGGTGATCCTTCGATCCAACCACACATCAATGGAGCTCTCTTGTAATGAGGCAGTACCCTGTGCATGGTCACTAAGGATCGTCATGCGGGTCTTCCCGTCTTCGATAGAAGCTAAAGTTGGCATTGGAAAAACCTGGCTTTGAAGAGGCATGTCTTTCCTGAAGTAATGCGTATCGAAATTGAAGCCATTCAGATCAGTGTGGAAAACACCCTGGTTTTTTATATCACCAGTAAAACGAACAAACCACTCCTGATTATTGGTCTGCAAATTCGTCTCGTAGACGAAATCGATAATTGTGGCGGTGCCGAATTCAGAAGGAACTTTCCTCTCGATGACTTGTCGGCTCCAACTACCACGGTTGTCGTCATTGGTAATGATATATCCGCCTTTCTCAATCTTCAGGTTGTGGGCTGGCCGATAAGGCATCGCCTTTTCCGGAACAAATAGGTACGCCCCACCTCCCCTATCGACCCAAGTCATCCACTCTTCGCGTATCGGGTGAGTCATTCGTCCGGTGTGGGGGTCAAACTGAACCTCTGACTTCACACCCGGTACAGGGCCAGCCTCGTCGCAGGGTAACTTTGCAACCGACGCTTGCTCTCCTCCAACCTCAACATTACCACAGCTTTGACTTTCCTTGAGAGGATTGTAGACGTAGACAGCTTTGTTGACATCGCACTCGTTTTTGCGCATACCTCGCGGGTCATCAGACTTCAAACATGCAACTAGAGATTTTTCGTTTGCGTCTAGGCTTTGCATCTGAACCAGCTTTTTTCCAATCCACTGCTGAGTTGATCGGATTGCAGTATGGATTCGCTTGGCGTAATCCCGCACAACATGGTCTTTCGCTGTTCCCGTGACTCCATCATGGTGTTGAAACAAGCTAAGAGCTCTCCTCTCATCTTGGAGATCCAACTTGCTTGCCCCCAAGGATGAAGCAGCAAACAAAGTTTGCTCCAGGACTCTATCAAGAGATTTGTCAAATACCCGGCTTGTGTAGTACCCACTCCAATAATCCTGGTTGACATCTGAATATGTAAAGAAACTGCCTTTTAAGAGTGGAGGATCAAACTTGTTCATGGCAGCCTCAAAGTAGTCACTCAAGGTCCCAAACTGAATTTCCACTCCATCCACATTGGCGTTGATGTAGTCAAAGATTTTCTGGTAGTTGGTGTATTGTGATTCTGCCTCCTCTAGGTTTTGATACCTAAAGTCATCTCCCAGTGGCGCAATTACAACATTAGATCTGTACAGTGAAGCCTTCTTTAGGTACTGGTCTAGGAGAAGTAGTGACCTTTCTCTGACATTCCCTTCTGTGATAGGGCGTGGTGGTTTCTTCCATGGACACCCGCCATATTTTGTAATCCTGGCAAAATCAAATTGACAGCATACACTTGGATCTGGACCACACGTGTGTGGCACGTCATAGGAAAAGAATGGCATCACATGGCAAAATATATCATATTCACCAGAGTCATCCCAAACCTGTCTCCATTTGAATTCTAAATGTTGTCGCTGGGCTAATTCCTTTTTGATGGCATAATGCACTCTCTGTATCAGCATGGCCTTGAACCCATACTTTTTGAGCAAATAGGCCATTGTTGGAGAATATCCAAAAGGATCAATGCTCCACCCATATTTGGGTATGTAGTGATCTCCAAGGGTTTGGCGGATCCAGTCATGTCCCTCTTGCAATTGTATTTCCATGGCATAGAGTTGTGTATTGGCTTCATCTGGCTGGACCCATCCTCCTGTCACAAATTCAAGCTGCTTCTTGGCAAGTAATTTCCGTACCAACCGTTGAGTCTGTGGTGTTTGTTCCTTCCACCACCATTCAAAGTAGCTGATTTCTGCCCAAATAAACTTTCTTCTTGGGTCATTGGCCAGAGCTTGTACCACTGTGGTCAATATTTGTTTTGTTTGAGACTGAAAATATTCATCAAAAGTTTTGATCCATCCAGGATCACAATGTGAATGTGGAACCACAAAGATTTTTATTGGGTTATCCTTGCTTGTAGGTGATATTGGCTTTACATCCCATCCTTGCTTCCAGGCACCTCCATCTGGATTATCAAACGGAAGCGTAGCCGATAATTCACGCATGTCGATGAGGGGAACTCGTTCGGAAATGGATGGTGCCATTAATGCCGGCGTTAATTTGGATGCCGTCACTAATTTGGATGCCGTCAATGCAGAAAATTTGGATCCCCTGAGCAGAGTCCCTTTCTGGACAGTGGAAAGGAAATCTTTCATGGCCCCCGAAAACATTGGTTGTGACACTGGCATTGCCGATATTCTGTAGAACAAACCCAATGAAATCAGAAACCAAGACGCCAGAAGCACCAAGACAAACATTGTGATGGCCTTGGAGAGTGGAGACGACGAAGACGAAAAGAGAAGACGGCGTGGATCTAGTCTTTTGCTCCACTGCTTGGATTTCCGAAGTCTCGCCTTGGTTTTTTGGAGCCTCACTCTCCTTTTACTCCTAGCATCAAAGGCATTCCCACTCGTCGATCCATTGGAGTGATCCATTGTAGCAGCCGTCTTGTCCTTGTTAGATCCGAAGAGGGGGCTCCTAATACGGTTCTGCCTGGCCGTAACTTGGCCTCGGCCTATTTCGTTGGTTATTCGATTACCGTATTGTGGCATTTATTTTCCGGAAGGAAGAAGCTGTGTGGCGCACAGCGGTGCGCGAGAGGTTTGTCGTGCAAAATCAGTGACGGGATTATTGTTGTCATTTAACATTTCGACGCACACGTATACGTTCAAACGGATAACGACACAAAAAATCACAATTTTGAGTTCGGACCATGGCCACAGCAGGCTATTTTTCTAGAGTTAGTAGAACAAGCCACAAACGTTCAAAATTAAGTGGAGCCATGCCGCCTTCATCTCAACATAGTAGTAGTAATCCTGCCACCACTGCGACGCCCAGTTTGTGGTCGGATCTACCACGACGAGCGACGGTATTGTTGATTGGCATTCCTTTGGTGGGTGTGATCCTGGCTCGGCCCTTGACCGCTTGGCTTTTCTTTCAAGGCGTCCATCTACTGGCAGCTTGGGAATGGCTCGTGTTGGTTCCGGCAGCAACTACTACAAAAGACAAAGCCACAAAACCGATTCTTTCCATGCCCGTTTATGTATTTCCCCTGATAAGTTGCGTAGTGTCCAATCTACATTCTGCTAGTGATGGAAACAAGGACAAGTTTTTACTCGGTCTGATGGCAACCGCTTGTTTGTATTGCCTAGTACTGGGAAGCAACAACAATACTAGTGACGACAATTCACAAAATCTCGTCATTTGCAGTCACTTGCTCAAGGGACTCCTCTTTTTGACCATTCCCTTGTCTGCATGGAATCAATTGTGCCTTGATTTTGGTGCGACAACTTATCTCTTGTCGGTCGTATGGAATTGTGATACCGGTGCCTTGATTTTTGGTCGATTGTCCAAATCGCTCTTGAAAAGTCGTATACCCGTACCGCTGTGGTTGCAACGCATTTCTCCGGCCAAGTCTGTGGAAGGCATTTTGGGAGGATTGCTGTTGGGTTGCTTGACCAGTGTCTTCTGGCCATTCCTTTGGCAATGGTTGGTTTGGTTTCTAGACATGAGTAATAGTTTTGGTATTGGCAGCAATAACGAGAATGTGGTTGGAGCCATGGAGAACCAGTCTACGTGGCATAGGGCATGCCTAGGCCTGTCTCTTATACACATCTCCGAGCCCACGAGACTAAGGCGAATCTCGTATGCCGTCTTCTGCTTGAAA
>ENA-ORBV01017471-ORBV01017471.1-microbial-mat-metagenome-genome-assembly--contig:-NODE-17471-length-10250-cov-4.683869_pt1 | contig 10250 bp, 5 predicted proteins | sample MGYA00237777_ERZ505514 | MGnify/ENA primary metagenome ERZ505514 (study PRJEB26160, sample SAMN06269048) | microbial mat metagenome | isolation source: Oligotrophic lake microbial mat | place...
GACGAGGACAACGTTAACTCAAACAATGATGAGACTGCCAATGTTCCTTCAAAGCAGCCAAGATCCCGTGCACCAGTCAAACCACCGACTCCAGACTCAGGAGAAGAAGAAATCCTGAACACTTCCATTTGCTTAATGAACCTTGGGGAAGAGAATGGAGACGATGACGAGACTGCCAAGGTTCCTTCCAAGCGGCAGAAATCTCGTTCGTCCAAAAAGAAGTCTAGTGTTGACACCACCGATGGAGACGAGGACGAGGACGAGGACGAGGATGAAGACAACAGTGAGACTGCCAAGCGGAAGAAAACTCGTTCGTCCAAAAAGAAGTCTAGTGTTGACTCCACCGATGGAGACGAGGACGAAGACGAGGACGAGGACGAGGACGAGGACGAGGACAACGTTAACTCAAACAATGATGAGACTGCCAATGTTCCTTCAAAGCAGCCAAGATCCCGTGCACCGAAAAAAAAGTCCGGTGTTGACAACACCTTTCCAGACATCCAGCAGACTGCTACCTTCCCCCCCCACCACCAAAACCAAAGAATGCACCACGGGTATCATCGTCCCCAATTTTTTCACCCCTATCATCAACCGTATCCACAAATGTATCATCCCCACCCACATTATCTTCCTCAAGTGATGCCACCCCCGATGGTGCATCCAATGGCGATGCACATGCAGCCCGTGCACCGAAGGATTGTGCCTAATGAAGCATTGACAACTGACGACGAGATGTATCGTCGAGTCCCCAGGCAAGTACCAGGAAATGCTGTGATCGACATTGACGAAAAAACAAACGGCAGCGGATCTGAAGCGTCTGCTGGCAGTGGACGACAATCGAAGAAGAGCAAAAAGAAGAACAAGAAACGAAAACAGGCTAAAGATGTGTGTCGTGGTAGGGCTGATACTCCCGAGCTCGAAAAAAAGATCAAAGCGCGAAAACAGATCCACCGTGTTGGTTTGCCCTCAAAGGATGTATCCAATTTCAAGGATCGAAGCACAAGATCAAAGGAGGGACATCTGCGCAAGAACTTTTATGAGCATGCTGCGATGCAGACCCTTGAGAGGGATAACTGCTCTGATGCTGAGGTTGACAGTCTAGCGTCATCCGAGGACGAAGAACTCAAGGCAAGGGTTGTGCCCAGCTTAGTCATTTTCGACCCATTTGAAAACCATGACGCTGTTGGCGGAGCACCAAAGAAATCCGCTCCCGCTAAACTGAAAGAAGTGCCGCAACTGTTTATCGGTATATCTGGATTGGAAGCGGAAACCAGATTCAAAAAGGTGATGGAGCAGGCAGTGGCACTCAACTGGACGTCGACTGATGCAATGCAAATTGTCTTTGTAAGCGATTAAAGAGAGGCTGCTATGATAAGGAATGACAACAAGAATAGAGCAAGGTTGCTGGAGGGAACTGTTGCAGCTGGCTTGAGTCACCACTCTCCTAACACTAAGCGTGCGGCCATCGCAAGCGCGAACACTCCATTGCAGCCAAAACATACTAATCTATTTTCAGGGCGATAGTCGAATCTATCGATAATCTTTCACATCCGCATGCTTATAATATTATTGGCCGGAGATTTCCTTTTAGCACCTATAAGAGCAACTAAACCTATGAAACTTGATACACCAAATCACTTCTTTTTCTTTTGAACCAAAACATCGAAAACCTGAAGCATCCTTTCTCTGAGGTCGACTGAGAACTTCTGCCTGATTAGCACTTTGAATTCCTTTGTTTTCTTCTTGACTTTGATATATTCAATGCACTTTAAATGCCACGCCAAATCGGCTACCTCCTCCTCGCTTATCCAGGTGAGTAGACTTGGTAGGAGTTGCTTTGCCTGGACTTTGCCTATTTTGACCTGGTTTGTTTCCTTGTCATAAAATTCACTGACATTAAGCATTTCGAGTCGGACAATAGATTGTCGCACAAACGCATCACTCAAAAGAGAGGTCAGCTTCGGAGATTTCCCGCTTTCTAAAATATCCGTCATTTCTGCTTCGTTTGGCTGGCGTTTATGGCTCTTCTTGAAACTAGCAACCTGGTCTGCCAGAAAAGTGAAGTCGGCAAGCCGCTTTGACATTTCATGATCTTTTCTTACTTTCTCAATCCCCGACCATTCCAAGTCAATGTTTGCACATTCGCCTTTAAGAATGTCATGACAAAATGATGGCATGCTTATTGTGTTGATCGCTGCTGTTTTCCACGTGCTACCAGGGGCATCACACAGCAGACGGCGATTGACTCGCATCGGCGGGTCAGTTGCAGGTGTTTGTGCGTCCGCAAGCTGAAATAGGCTGAGAATATCCCTCTTCATCTTTTTGTTAGACTTAGTGTTGCCAGTTGGCTTCGTTTTTGCTGCGGCGTCCACCTCATCCCCAGCTCGCTTTGCTTCTTCCAGGCTTCGTTTGCGCTCATTTTCTTTCTTTTCTCTCTCTTGCTTTAGCTGTTCCAATCGTTTTGCTGTGGCTGCTTCTCCACGTGATCTGGTCAAAGGAATTGTCGCTAGAGTTTTGCTTCTGGTGCGAGCCAGACTAGGACTCGGCACAGTAACATTCTTTAGGCTCTCAAGCTCTTCTTCTGTTTTTTTAATGGTTGCATCAAGTGTCTGTTCCTCTTCTTCCGCTACTTTTGCTTCATTGATTGCATCTGCTTGCCTCGCTGCCGCGCCCATAATTGACAGAGACTGTTTCTTATAACCGTCCCAAGCCTCGGCGAGACTAGCAAGGCCTGTTGTAGAACTCAATTGAGAGTCCATCTTTTCGAAGACGGCTTCTGGCGCCATTCCAGGACTTGTAAGCCAAAAGTCAGAAGCCAGCTGGCGACCCTTGTACCACAAAGCCTGAAACCGTGACCATCCAACCTTTGGCTTGTTCATTACTGCCTTTTGCATGTGTAGCGGAAGCGTGTTTATTTGCTCTCTGTCGTCCCAAAGTTGCAGCAATGTGGTTGAGTGTCGAGGATCTGGATTCTTGACTTTAGGAAATCCTTCTGAGGATGGGTCCCACCTCTCTCGGACTCGCTCGCTCCAGGGCATCAACAGCTTGAGCAATGGTATCTCAATCATAATTGACCAAACCTCAAGAACAGATAGAACCTTAAGGAATTCGGTCGATTGATCAACATTTGCAAGAATCCGATCAACCTTTGCACGTTTGTCCTCGTTTCCATCAGCCTTTAATGCGTCAAACGTCTCCTTTGCTAGAAGTCGGCGATGATGATGTGCTTGTGCCGCGCGTTGAAGGTCCCGAATGAATATCCAGGGGCTGCCAGCGACTTCATTTGCAGCGAACCACAGTGCAGAAACGTCCGTGTTAACCAACATGAAGTGTCTCGTGTGTTTGTCGAACTTGTACATATCCGGCCCAAGCCGGGATGGCGCCATGCAAGCCAACTGCAATGTGATCATCCTGATCTTTTTTTTGACTGCATCATCAATGCCTTCTAGGTCGCTCCTGAGTACTTCTGAGTCGGTGGAGTTGAGATCAAAGAAGGACTGGCCAACAAGGTGGATCCAATCTTCTGAAGCAGGCTGTCTTTCTGGGTCTTTGAATCGAAGCTGTAGCATTTGACGAAGCTCCTTTATCCACTCGCTGCTGTCATGAAGGTCGAGCTTAGGAAATCCACCTTGCTCTGTTAGATCAAAGTCAGCGTGCCAACGAGCGTTGCAGAATAGCCAATCATGGTCGCCGTCCGCATTGTTATCTTCATCGTCCTCATTGTCACTAATGTGGTAAAAATCCCTGACGAGTGTTTCAAAGTCCGCATCCTTCCCGGGTTTGTTCTTGTTCGACTGCACGACTGTTTCATCTTCACTAGAGTGGCCTTCGTCCACATGATTTGGGTCTGCTGCGTCAGGCTCTGTCTTGTCCGTGGGTGCCCCATCATCCTCTTGACTTGGTTCGTTAGGCGGTTCGCCAATTTTCTCTCCAATATCGCTAGGGTTCTTAGCATCTTGTTTCAAGCAAACGTTGCAGTAAAACTCAAGTTGGGCGGGACGTCGGCCACCACAGGCGAGATGTGTGGGGTTCTTGCATTGTTCGCATGTATTTGACCTTGCCGCTGGTTTCAAACAGCCCGGACAAAATGATGCTTTCTGCACAGTGCTGATGTTCTTCACAAATGCATCATTTACTGCAGCAAGCAACATCTTCACTTTTGCCGGCCGTCCGATTCCTCTGCTCAAAATCATTTCAACATGACTCGAACTTTCTATGGTGAGCGTCCAATGTTTGTTGAGTAGCCCCAGAGTAAGCTTGTCGGCCAGGGCAAGTGTTGTCTTCGTGATGTCCGGAAAACTTGCAAGAACATCTGTGTTGTCGCTCATGTATTCACAAATCGACTTTAGCTTGTTGAGAGAAGTTATTGTTGTGTCATCAAGTTTCACCCCTCCCCCGTTGTCACTATCCGCCTCTTCCTTTTTCTCCTCCTGACTTTCATCAGTGTCCTCTGCACCCTTCTTGCTGCCATTGCCTAGATTGTTGTTTCCAGCATCGATGTGCTTGCCATCCTTGTTGTTTTCATTACTGCCCTTGCCTAGATTGTTACTTCCAGCATCGATATCCTTGTCATCCTTGGCATTTCCATTACTTTCGTTGCCTGGATTGTTGTTTCCAGCATGTTGCAGGTTTTCTTTGCTGCAACCACCACACAAATGGCATAAGACTGGCGCTCCATGGCCCTCTTCGCCCGTAAAGTTGCTGCATTTTACACTATGAACGTGTTGTTTGCAGCTGGAACATTGGTGTGCGTTGTCGACTGGGAAGTTACAGACTGGGCAGGGTGTCATGCTCTCCATTGCTTTAATGTTATCGAGAATGTCTGCATGAACTCCTGAGAACACTCGAACCTTCTTATTGTGGAACTTGTACTTGCCATTGCCAACATCGTTAATGTTTGATGAAAGCTTGTCGTTAATTACCCAATTCTTTTCAATGATTCCAACAGCAAGTTTGACGACGTCTTCCATCGCAGATGCTGTCCTGGATATGTCTTTGCACAATTCGGGGAGTGACGACTCCAGCACAGAAAGAGCATGGATTGCTTGTTGAACATCGTTGCTTGCATCGGCAGGCACAGACGGCAATGTTGGCACAGCAACAGTGTCGACCTTCATGATTGATTGCTTTTTCGCAGACAAAAGCATGAACTGAGACTTGTCAGAGTTATCATTGACTGGGGTAGATGTCATGTTGAACGGACCTTTTGGCGCCGCGTCATCAGTCAGCATTCATCAGTCAATCAATGTCATTGTTGACTGTGCGATTGTACCGAGTGCATTGTCGTTGTTGTTTCGAGCAAGTGTGCGCATACAAGCAAATCGCATCAATGCGATTTATGCCGATGCGCACACTTGGACCAGATTCAAATCTGAGACGTGCATGCCATTACCTTAACGACTACACTTACCTACTAGCTAGCATGACATGATTGAATGAGGTTAGTCTACATGCATAATGAAGATAGCAACAGCAACAGCACACAAGTGAATGAATCAACCACCCCATAGAGCTAATGAGTTACTCTTCTAGGTCGCGAACTACTGCTGGTTGCATCCATTGCAAAACATTGCTCACTAGGAAAGAAGACCAAGTGATTGCCCTCCCTTGTGATCATGCATTCTGCCCGCAATGTTTCATTGAGCTCCTCGCGTCAAGAACAATGGACAGTCATTGCCAATGCGAGAAATGCAATAGCGACATTGTGGGGCATCGCTTTGAGAATTCCTCCACAATTGGGCAGAGTGAGGATGACAAGCGTCAGCGGAACATTCCTCACAGCGAAGCTGTTCGAGATTGCAAGAACAATCCTGACAAACAGAGAGACCCATTCCGATTCTTTATTAAAAACCAAGGAACACTAGGAGACACTGAGAAACCCCACGGCTTCCTGTGTCTCGCATTGTCCGATCCCAGCAGTGCGAACATCACTAGTAAATATGTCATACATCAATCGAGCTTTGGGTCCAAGGGTTTTCTACAAGAGCAAGGTGACAAAAATCTAGATTTCATCTTCGTTTTCCTCCATGAGTACTTGGTAAAAAAGGAACGCTGCAAGCTTGATAAGAGCAGTTTGACGCTCAATGCTGCAGACTTGACAAACCGATCAATTGATGATCAAAGGACATTGCTCCGGTGTCTACATGCTCTTGGCAACGGTGTGCCGTTGACTTGCTCTCTCAGAGAACGAGTCAGAGAGGAAACAAAAGGGTTTGAAAAACCACGCTTCATGGGTTCCTATGCCGCCACTGATATTTTATTCCGTCTGCAGCAGAGGAATCCCTGCCCTTTGCAAAGCTGTTTGTCGGAAACCATTCATGCCATGACAGGCTCAACAATGCTTATAGAACTACTATCATTTTTCCGGATTTGCACATCAATCAAGCCAATCACGTCCTCTATCAATGCAACCTGGAACTGTCTCTCTCCACTCAAATTGCATCCAAAAGACTACCATGTTGCGTCTTTGGACAATCTTGGCTTCCACGACAAGAAGAACGTCGAATGTGACCAATGGGTGGCATTTCTATTTCAGATAGTCAAAGAAACACAACTTAAGCGGCTAGGCTTCTACAACGACAACCCGGCAGAAAGGATCAGTCGCACCCGAAAATCTGTCAAGGACTTTATGCGCGACGCTGGTGGACAGGGCGCTGCTGCTCGTGTGACTAGAGCGGCAGAGAGCTTGGTTCAATTGACAAACAACGATTATTCAAAAGAAGGATTTTGTAATCTACAATGCTTGAACTATTGCATTGCTGCTAAACTCCCGTCTTGCGAAGAATGCATTGATAGAATCAAAGACCAGCAGTTTGACACAGGATGCAAGCTGGCCCGTAACTTTGGCATTGATGTGTCCGAAAAGCAAAGATGCTGCATGAAGGATGGAACAGTTGTGCGGCATGACCCCAAAATTTATGATGGCGCTGACGGTGCCCCGCAGCCGGCTGCTCGCCCATCTAAATCCATTCTGGACGCAAACAACTATGTGCTTGACACGCCAGCACACGATGACCTTTGCAAGCTGAGCACTGTCGAAACTTTGATGGACTATGTGACACGGACATGCAACAAAGTAGTGAAGGATGGCAATCAGAATCAGGTAGCAGGAGAAGAACAGCCTGTCCAAGTGATAAACTACCCCTTTGCTGCCGATGGTTCACCAATCAGAGCTGCTATTGGCATAAAAGAAAAAGATACCCAAGAGGGAAAGCACAAAGATCTGGTGCCTTTCTTTGGTGGGTTTCATTTTATGCTACAACAAGTCACAATGGCTGCTGAACTCTCGTATGAATTTCGACATTTTGTAATCAAAGGTTGGAGACCCACACAGAAGAGGCAGGAGTGGGTGCTGAGTCCTAGCGACCCAAAGCAGTTTGAACTGGAGGTTATATCTCAAATGGCAGCAATGTGGAGAGCTGCTGTTGACTCCTACGCAGAGCATCACAGCAAAACAGAAGTCTCGGCTGCTGAAGTCCACCATTTCATGCTTGAACGTGCAGCTACCTATCCTTTTGCCCATGCTCAGCTAATTGAGCATAGGTGGCTTATGGTCTATTTCATGATTCGCGATAGTGAGGTTTCGTGGTCAATCGATCAATTTTTTACAACAGTGAGACTTGCACTTCGCCTGTGCACAATTTCGAATGCCACAAACTGCACTTTGATGCTAACAAAACTTTTGTTGTGGTGGGAAACGGCATCCCCAGCAGACAAAATTCTCTATGAAAACTTTGTGTTTGCCTCAAAATCAGCTGCTGGAAAGAATTATTTTAAGGACAGAGCCCAAGAGAAGGTTCAGTTGATGTGTCGAGGGCACCTTGGGGGGCTGAAAAGACCAGGCCTAGCAAAAAAGATGCATTGCATTGCTGAGAACCTAGGCGACATGGTGTCAAAAAAAAAGGCGCTAGAGGAGATCCGAGGCGAAGTCGCCTTGGTTCCTTCATTCAATCAATCAGTAGTTGAAGTCGGGGAAGTTTATATCAAGACACACGTTGCATGTCGAGACATGCACTGTTGGGAACCTGCACAAGCACCTCTCATTGGATCCCGCAAACACCCGCGAAATGCATCTACAGAATTGCTGCAATCACCGGTAGGCGAAAGGTTGCCGGCAGACATTCTCCAAAGTTGGAGAATTGGACAAGCACGTGCCATCCAACACTCATTCAACTTGTTGCGAGTGGAAGCGAGACTGCAAAACAGAGTAGAAGAGGCAGACGTGTCAATTAAACGGCTGGGTACCAGAAGCGCATCTCTATTAGAGCATTGTAGGCGCAGGAAAATCCTTCGCACTTCAGTCCTCGAAGCAGACATAAAAAAGATCAACCGACTTAAGGATCCTCTCATTGATGAGATTCTCTACATGAAAAACCACCACCCAGATGCAGACTTTATTGCTGATGTTGCAGGAAACGCAACAAATGACAACCGTCATAATTTGAAGACGCGACACACAACCGCTCAGTCACTTGAGATCCTACTGTTGGTGAGGAAGAACTACTACGAAATCGTACCAGATGGGAAGAAACAATTGCTCAATACATTGCGAGACGAGCACAAAGACGAATGCAAAACCACCAAAGCAGAGCGTGAACTGGAACTCTTAGATCCACACTACTCTTTTTTGCATTTACAAGTTGCTATGTTTGTGGCGCCGGTAAAAATTGGCAGCAAACGGCAACGATGAAATCGTTTTAACATAGTGCTATAGATTGAACATAAATGGTTTTATCTTCCGCCACCAACGGGTTGTCTGACCTTGTAGTGCAATGATGTAGATTGCTTCATTGTGTCATTCCGGATCCGCCGTCCTCTCTAGAAACTTTTCAACCGCCTTACCCATGTCTGCATCAGCAACATTGAATGTCAACTGCATCCTGGCGCCATTTGCGTTAGTGATGAGAACAACTCGGGCCACCGCATTCTGGCTCTTGACTTTGTGCGTATCCATAATCCATCCGCTACCAGGAAAGTTAATCTTGCCTTCTGGGTGCCTAAGCTCAATGTCGGAATGATTCGTCTTGACAAAGGTCATCGTCCCCTTTGTGTGAATGGCAAGCACATCATCTGAGTTGTAACAACGCAGAGATGCTTTGCAGGTGAGCATGGACACCTTTGGCTTCATGATGATTGCTAATTGTGTGCACAATGAGTTGTACAAGCTCGGCAATTGTGTGCACAAGGAGTTGTAGGAGCTCGAGATCTTGAATCTAGAACAGCCATTCAAAACTGCATGTGGAAAGGGTGGCGCATTCAGCTTTGGCGCCCCTTTTTGAAGTCTTGGGATTTTTGTGTGAGGCGGGGAGTGCCGGGGTGTCGGAGTGTTGATTGTAAAACAAGCCTTTCAATGCCCACTGTGTCATAAAATTCATTTGCTCTATAATCTGAACAACAAACCATCAACACCATGACTACATACATTGCCTACGTTTTCGACAAGGATGCCGCTCAGGCCGTCGATGACTCAACCATCATTGTCAAGGTCAAAGGTGGCACCTGCACTCTTCGATTCGTCAACAAGGAACACATGAAAAAGATGGCTTTGACCGTTCTCGATGCTGTCAACAAACCCGAGGATGAATCTCTCGAGCCTGTCAATCTCTTGGACGCCATTGAACGATTTGATGTCACCGACGAGGAAGGAGAAGAAGCCAAAGTTGATGAAGAGACAGCCAATGAAGAATCTGAGGCAGAATCTGAGTCTGTGGCGGAATCCATCGATGCTCCCCCCGATACTCCTGATCCCCGCAACAATGATAACAACACGTCGGGTTCCGAAAGCTCTTTTGAAGATTACGCCGGAATGGGCTTGACTCAAGAGCTCAATTTCTAATTGTCGTCATCGTAAAGCCCTTAAAGGTCATTCATTGATGTCAGATGAGCTGTTGACGCTATGGTAGCACCTCATTTTTCAATGGCTTTGTATGGTAGCTAGCTATCTTGGCTGCAATTGGTGCAATGATTCTAAGTATTTTTTTTTAGCTTAAATAAAATATAGCTTTGTCTAAGTAAAGAACTTCAGAGTCTAAGTACAAAACACATAGGTTAAGTAAATTTATTTATTTAGACGCGGATTATCCCCGTTGTAGGTTATCAAGGGAATGTAGCTAGACTAGCACTGGCACTACGACGTGGCTAGCTACCGGTAGCACAATTGCATCAGGAGGTTGCGGGAATTCGTGATTTGGTCGCACAATGGTTGAAAATGGTTGAATTTTTTGAAAAGGCTTTAAAGTTGAAAAGGTTGA
>ENA-ORBV01017472-ORBV01017472.1-microbial-mat-metagenome-genome-assembly--contig:-NODE-17472-length-10249-cov-4.913980_pt1 | contig 10249 bp, 9 predicted proteins | sample MGYA00237777_ERZ505514 | MGnify/ENA primary metagenome ERZ505514 (study PRJEB26160, sample SAMN06269048) | microbial mat metagenome | isolation source: Oligotrophic lake microbial mat | place...
CCACCGAGATCTACACCTCTCTATTCGTCGGCAGCGTCAGATGTGTATAAGAGACAGGAGAAGCGTATCTTCCGTGAATGAGTCACGACCCTGTGAGTCCCGCATGAGGACACTCTATGCATAGCCAATTATAGGCAAATAGGGTGTTGCACAAAAGGCAATGTGACATTGGTTATGTCTTTTTTATCCAGATCATGATCTTGGTTGATAAGATTTCTAGAGAACACAGTTGAGCAGTTGGGAAATTTGGTCGTGCATTGGTGAAAATGGACCCAAACATGAAATGGGTGGACCCTTCTAACTCAGCTTTTATGTGAGAGATGATAAAAATTGATGTTGAGCCATTAAGAAAAGGGTAATTTGACATTGGTTATGTCTTTTCTGTGAAGATCTTGCTTGATAAAATTTCTAGAGACCACAGTTGAGTGGTTTTAAATTTAGTCATGCATTAGAAAATGGATTGAAACATGGAATGGGGGCCCCTTCTGCAATGCAGGAGATGATAAAAGATTTAGTTGGGACATTTGTAAAAGGCAATTTGATGTTGAATATGTCTTTTATATCCAGATCTTGGTTGATAAATTGATAGAGACTACAGTTGAGCAGTGGGGACATCTGGGCACAAAGAGGTGAAAAATGACCATCACAATTAAATGGTGGGCCCTTCTAACGCTTCTAGCATGCCCGAGATGATAACAGACTCCAGTTGGGAAATTGATAAATTGCAATTTGATATTGTGTGTGTCTTTTCTATGAAGATCTTGCTTGGGAACTTGCTAGAAACTGCAGTTGAGTGGTGGGGGCACCTGGGCACACATGGCGAAAAATGGCCAAAACATGGAATGGAGGTCCTACAATGTCAGAGTTGACAATTGATTGCAGTTGAGATGTATGGAAATGCCAATTTGACATTGGTTACATGTGTTTGATGCACATTTTGGTCGGCAAGTTGCTAAAGACCAGAGTTGAGCAGCGGGGAAGTTTGGTCACGCAGTGGTGAAAATGGAGCAAAACAAGGAAGGGGGTGCTTTCTAACCTTTCCATCATGCTGACCAGAGAAGATAAAAGATTGTAGTTGTCACATTTAGAAAAGACCATTTGACATTAAATTACTGCACTATTAAAATTCATATTCTGACTAAATAGAAAAAAATCTGTGATGTGCTGGTTGTTTTTGTAGCTTACTTTAAAATCAGAAGGTTTGTGTTTTTTTTTAGAAAACAGTTTCACTATAACTTTTCACATTCTTGCATGTTGCTAATTTTTCTGTTGTGCCCTCTAAAATGGATAGAGCAAACACACTTTTCAGATGAGTTTCTAGATCTGTTTGAGCTCATCTTTGACATTCAACACATGACGGAGCAAAGTCAACTTGTTTGTAGACATCTAGTGAACAATCTTCATGCAGCTTGTGCATCTCCATGGTTGAAATGAACATCACTTTGTGCACATGAAGTTGTGTTCCTTGCTTTTCTGCAGCTGCAATTTCTGTCGCCCTTTTTCTCTACAGTGACAAAAAACCATATTTGCACTGCTTTCCAAACATCCCCATTACAGCATGATCACCACTCTCAAGAGAAGCTACTGCATCTCATTCAATGGTGACCTTAGAATTTAGTTTAATGCCCTGCTTTCCTTGATTAGAATCCGTGGAACCAGTGTTGTTCTTTCCAAGACTGAAACCATCACGGTTTCAACTTCTTACACATGGCACGGTTTGCAATCAGTTAAACATTGCAACAAAAACTTAGTTTAAAACATCCGATGCTCAACACTGAGAAGTCCAGCATGCAACATGGGCTTGACTAATGTGACTGGATCCTTTATCAGTTGAACAACAATGCCAGTCCAATCAAACCCCAACAAAAGTTTTTTGAATCTATGTGTGGACAGTCTCTGCTAGGTCAAGTGTAGTTGACAAACTTCCATGAAGTTGTCACGTAGTCACACTCAAGCTTGAAGGATGCTGATGTCTGCAGAAACATCACACCCCTTAAACCATTGGTCCAGAATGTTGCTAGACACATCAACAAGTTTGAAGTAGTTGTTTTTCATGGGCCTGTTGTGCTAGCATCACAGTGATCACCAATGATGAAGGTGCAAGTGAGAGAATGCTAAGCAAGATTCAGTGCACCGTCAAACATCAAGAAAAATGGCAAAAATAGGAAACAAATGAAAGGTGTGTCAATGACAAACCATTCATATTCAAACACAGGGGGGGGAGGATCTAACACTCAGGGAATGTCACAAGATCATTCACAATTTGAACACAAAAGTAGAAAGTGCCAATGCAAAGGGCAAGATGACCCTCCCTCTCATAGAAAAAGTTTGTGCCCCATCGGGCAACACTTTACAACACAAGCTTTCCAGCTGGCTTGTTTGAAACAGCTGTGTGAAAGATCTGAGACAGGAAGGAGTCCGAACTCACTCTCACAGAGAAATTAACCGTCAAATGTGCATGGAAGTCTGCTGTAGTTTGTGAGGTTGGCAGCAACACTTCTGATTGCTCTGTTGGCGTGATGTCAAGCAAGGCTGCTAGATCACCTGGTCTCATGCAAGAATGGCATCAAAGGAGCAGCATGCTCAAGAACCCAACAAACGGATGACAGTTCTGAACGTGTTAGCTTGGTCTTCTGTCACTCTGTCTTGGGCTCTGCAGCAGAGATTGAACGTGTAGGGGGCATAACCAATCACATCCTTGTCAAGCAACAAAATGAAACACAATGCCACCAATCATGTTTCAGACACTGCTTTTCTTGAAACATAGCGCTGCCCACTGCGGCAATGCATTGATATTGAAGGCCTACAGCATGGTGGTGGAGCACATGACAGAAAGGAAGCTTGAAGATCCAGCCGGTGGGTAGCACATCCACAGTAGATGTTTATGCGATGCCCTAGCACTAATCCTTGGTACTACAGTAGGGATCACTTTTCTTACTATTTGATTGCAATCTTGATTGCTAATTAGGTTTTGATTGCAATCTCGATTGATAAAATGTTTTTCCTAGCAGCCATGATGATTGAGATTTATTACCCATTAAGTGCAAGTTCATTTGGCCTAGACGGGTACAACTTGACAAGGATATGATGACTCTGGGTGAGTCAAATCCCTGTTCGGTGGGTTTGCAAATCTTTCTTACTAGGAATAAAGTATCGTGTTTATTGTCTATCAGTTTGTACTTTTGGAATATGTTTGCTTTCATCGATATTTTTATGTAAAAATTAATTTGTAAAAGTAAGGTATACCCGTGTGTACAGTAACCTTTTTTTCCCTGCACAGTGGGCTAAAAAATCAACGCAGGGTGTTTGGTGCAGGGCAGGCATCGCTCAGACGTGTTGCCATTTATTGTCCCTGCGGTGGCTGTCTCTTGAGGATGCGACTGTTGCTCCTCGTAATATTTCGACTGCTCCTACGAGTACCGCTGCTGACAAGTTGGCGTTCCAGCGTGTTGCGCAAGATTTTGCGGTCCGAGTCGGATCGCATCAAGAGCATCATATTTCGAACACTTCCTCCTTGCACACTTCCTCCTTGTTGTTGTTTGGATGCCACCAGTCCGGCGATCCGCATACCACTTTGGCGTCGTGGCTTTGTTCGTTTCTTGCTGTGACTGCTATTGTTATTGTTGTTGCTGTTATAAGGAGTATTGCCTGTCGCCGTCGTGAAGGAAGACCGATGTGTCAAGCCGCTTCTTGTTCGTGTTGCTGCATCTTTTGATTGTGGCGTTTGGAGTGGCTTGCACGGCGGCCTTGGTAATCCTTTTGCGGCTTCCTCTGCATTAAACGCAATAATCATCGGAATGTTTGCCTTGGTCGATTTCCTTAAAGTGGATGCGACGTGGTTGTCTTCCTTCTCTTGTGGACGGACAGGTAATGGATGGTTCATGGTCATACTCAGCCGGTGAGCAGCAGTAGCAGTAGGATGCATGGCATACATCATTGTGGATGTCATGGTTTTGTTTGGATCTGCTTAAAAATATAAAAGCAATAGCTAGAGGGCGGTAAATAATAATGATGGGCTCGGGGAAGTTCACGTTTGTAAGCCTTCTGTTTCTTACGATTTTTATGGAAGTATGATTGTATGTATGTATCGAGTGAGTGAAGAAGAAGAAGAGCGCAAAGTGTGGCAGACGTGCTACTAGCTAGAGTAGCTAGCTACTCCGAGTAGCTACTAGACTAAGTATTACTAGTAGTAGAAATTGCGTACAACTGGATTCGGCTCGCCACAGTAGTACGAGTATTGCCTCTCTTTGCGAGAACCCTCACGCTGCGTTTAAGACAGCGTTTTGCCTTGGTTGTCCCCTATCTTTTGTTCAAGAAGCCGGATGTGTTCTCTTTGGTTCCTCCAAGACGTGAACCTCGAGTGCATCGATCGTCTGCTGTCAAGAGCGTCTCATAATTTTATTTTTTTAGTTATTGGCTTTCTGCTTTACGTGAGCTGGGCATGTCTCTTTTCGAGCTGGTCAAGTTATACCCTTAAAGCTCATTAGGAACGTGATCTTTGGCTTGTGTTTCAAAAAGCCGCTAGGGGTCCAGACAGTTAAGTAAAATATTTTAGTATTCGTTTCGTGTGTAATGGAAGAGCCTCTCGTAAACTCGTGGGGAACAAAACACGTCTGTGCTTGGTATGGCATGTGCATACCGGTACCGCTGTACTCTACCAAGTACGTACTAGTTGCTAGCTACTAGCTAGACCCAACAGTACTTTGTACGCACTTTTACGTGATGTGAACAAGGCGAAAAGCGGGGTGAGTCCTGGAAACGTGCTTCTACTGTTTTTACAGTACAATAGTACTCCTGCCAAAATGTGACGCATCAGGTCCCCGGTTAGTTAACAAATTTAGCTCCAGCTGACCACAAAGAAAGAGTTGTGTTTTTTCTTAAATGTGGTGCAACTTGTGCTGGTACCAGCAAGTGAGAAGCACCAGCAACATAATCGCCTTCCCCTCACTCTTCGCCTTTTGCTGGGCATCTTGAAAGGGAGCCTATTTCATTTTTTTCCATGATTCATTTGCACCAATTCAGGGTGCAGATTTTGTCCGTCCCCAATGTTTTTTGTTGATCCATCATTCAACTCCATCTCAATGAAATGACTCCAACGCCAGTGTGGACAATGTCACCATGAAGCAGCAACACGATGCATGTCAATCCCACACCATCTGATGCACTCCTCTGTCTTGATCCATTGACACGACGGATGCGTTTCATCCCTGACCCACACGCTGGTGGTTCATCCACTCTCACTCTCTCTTGTGTTGCAATCACTGCCGGCCTCAAGGCCTCAATTGCCAAGGTGAAAACCTCCACCAAGAAGACATGTCGCAAGTTCAAAGCCTGCCTTTGCCAATTGTCACATCAAGCTCGACTGCGCCAAAGAAACGGCCAAAGTCGAACATGCCAAAATTGTCAAACTCGCTCAGGCGCAACACCTGATCTCCATGGTCAACCACACCAACAACAACTTTTTTCGCAATCGCAATGTCATGCCTGCAGTGTCCTCAACGCCCTCACAGACCAAACCATGCTGCTCCGCTTTGTCAAAGACGCTGTTGCTTCCCTTCGCGGTGCCTTCTCCGGTTGCCATTGCCAGGTTGAGATCAACGATGCCATCGCTCAGTTGGTTGACACCAAACTTTGGGACCTGTGCATGTGGATGCCTGCAACCAAGTCAAGACTGTTCATCGCTCCAGTGTCCGTCTCTCTTAAAGATGATCCTCCATGTTTCATTGCCCCCCCCCCTTGTTTCAATTCCTGTTTTCCCCCGCACAGTGTGAGTGTCTTGGACGTTGACACCGGTTCCTGTTGTGCTGTCTTCCCGTCCCATGAATGGATCGAAGCAAAAAGAGTGCAGCTGAAGGCCCTGCGGGCCAGTGGTGAAATCGTGCATGGCAAAATTCATGATCTACCAATTCCTAGTCATGCAACTGACTGATCCAAATGGCGTCAGCAACAAATGACAGCACAGCAGCTTTGTCATGCAAGTTGCACCCCCTTAACAAAATGTCAGCATTTTCCACATGATTCTGATTTGCAAGGGAGAATGCAATGTGTGCTCAATTGAAACAGTCTTGCACAAAGTCTGTTGGATTCCATTCCTGGAACTAAATCTCACAATTGTGCAGACATTTCCATCAGTCAACTTGAATGATGAATCTAGCCTTCAAGTAAAGAATGAAATCAAACAATGTTGTGCTGCCATTGCGAGTCACTCGACTGTCACACGATGCTCATGAATCGTGGGGGAGAGAGAGAGGAGCAGAGAAGGCTGCCATCGAATGCACAGTGAAACAGCAGTTGAAGCTGTCATGAGAGTCACACGACAAATTCGAAACCCACCCACCACCCCCTTAAGTGCACTTGCAATCCGATCATTCCGGCACAAATCTTGCACATGCACTGACTGATGCGTTCTTCCATGATGCATGGGGGAGAATGCAGTGCCCAGATTCACATGCCGGGAATTGGTCCGGTTCAATAACCTTTTGCACAAAGTGGATGCTTTGGCTTAGTGCAAAAGCAATTGCAAGAATCAAGTGACAAGGTTTGTCAACAATGATGAAGCACAGGAAGAGTCTGGCAGGACAAAAATTCCTGAAAAGCTTTGTGAAGAAACATGGAGCATGCCGGATTCTTGCACCCATGGTGACTGAGCCGAGAACTCAGCCAAACATGCTGCTGTTCATTTTTCAATTTTGATCACATTGATCACTTCTTTGAAAACCAACACAGCTGCATCACTTCTTTTTGAATGACCATCATTGGCAACATGAGCTGCTGCTGCAACAGAGCACTCCAACTGCACAAACATGTGGTCACGAGTCATGAGAAGACCAGTGATGGTGAGACCCCTGTAGCAACAAAGCAATTTCCTTGACTCATTGTTTCTGAGGAATGTCCATTGAAGGCCCCCTTCCTGTGAACATTTTTTGTGGCAAAGAACCACACCCAGACTGCAGACAACTTGTTGAAGTGCAGCTCAAATGAGGGGTTTAAGTCTCTTTGCTTGCAACATGACAATCCTGAAAGCTGAGGACTTTGCTGCCCACAAAGTTCATCACAGGAAGATTCTTGCCAGCAAAGACAACTGTTGGTGCCCATCAAAGGAGTGCGGGTAAGCCTTGTCCTCAGGCTCCTCGTCCGCAAGACTTTGCTCTGGATGCAGCACGCAGCATTTGATGGTGGTCAAGCACGTGATGCCACTTTCAGAAACCAACTGAGGAGCTGCAATCAAGGCAGGCAGAGAAGGCAAGGAAACAAACAAAAGAGGATGGACTACAACCATCAATGACTAACAAGATCATCTTGACAAAGACTTGCAATGCCCAAAACAAGCAGGACATGAACAGAGCATCCTAATGCCGGACTCATTCATCCGGGATTCATTAGCGGAAATGACGCTCCTCAGTGCCACGGGACTGGTTGGCACTGCAGTAGCCCTGTTGCTCATCACCAGTGAAGAAGGTTGTTCAGGAGAGCAACGAACCATTGTCAAGGACAATGGTCAACACAACGCAACGGCCACATCTCATGGACTGTTGCACACAACTGGAACACAGTTTGTTCTGTTTGGCACAACACAAGCTGTCGTTGTGATCAAAGTCACAACAATTCTGTAACTGGCACGCCAATTCTTCACACAGAAGCATCGTTCAGCTCAGCAGAGAGAGGATCACGCCAAGGGATCTTGAGTCGAACCTCTCTCAAACATCACATTTAGTTTTGGTTCATTCTGAGCCTGTGATTTCCATTTGCAAACAACTCAAAAGGACTGTGGCTTTCAGCACAGTGCAGACTTGCCCCCTGACTGCGGCTTCAATCTCAGTGGGAGCAGTGGGACTTTTGCGAGGTGAGTGACAACCTTTGCAAGGCAAGCGACCCATGCAAGCCATCTCCATCTTCTGTTGACACTTCTCCTGCTGGCACTTGTCCTTGGTATCCTTGGTGTCCTTGTGCTTCACTTCCAGGGCTTTTGTCTTCAGTTCCTTGCCGACTCAATGCAGGCAACATCTACCTTTGTTGCGTCCACGTGTCACTTCGTCGTGACCTGAATGCAAAAAAGAACAAGCCAGTTGGTTCAGAATGATTGATGCACACACAATGAGGAAGCAACACATGAACTCACATCAATGGCCTTGACAGTCGTGAAAGCATGGGCCTTGCACTCTGGGTCCACATCTTCATGACCTAACTTTGGGGGAATCAAAAGCAAGAAGGAGAGGGGTGAGAGGATCAACACATGACAAGGGGGCTTTACAACATCAAACTCACCACATGCAAGAGGGTTGGATCATGCACCTCCACCTGTGGATGAATTGGTAAATGGAAAGGAAGGTGATGGCAAACCAAAAGGATGCAAAGGAAAGACTGCCAAAAGATGGACTCACTGCCTGATGCTCGGGATCATCCATCAACGAAAGCTCAGAACAAGAGAGAAAAGGGTGGGAGGACTCACTGGGGATGTGACTGTGCACAGTCTGTCTGACCCATGCTGAGTGCAGATGCCTTTGAAGATTGCTGCAGTTGGGCAATGATCACCAACGGCACAGCATGGTAAAACAAACTTGCTTGACCACATGTGCCTCCATCAGCCATGTGTGAGAGGGAATGACAAGAAAGAAGTGTGAGAATTTGTGGACAGCCAAGAAGAGATGCAAATGCAGTCATTCAATGAATGGCTTGGTCTATCCAAACAACATGTCCTTGCTGTCACTTCATCCCAAACAATCCCAGATGACAATGCTAAGGACAAAGAGTGGCATTTCAGGTTCTCAGCAATGACAAACAACCTTTGAGTCACCCAAAAGAAGAAGAAGATGAAAAGGCATCTCCTTGAATGAGAAGAGCGGGAAGCAAGCCAGTCCACACCACAACCAACAGATGATTTGATGAAAATGATCCATCAAAAAGCCACCACCATTTTCCTTTTGCATTGAGAAAACAAATCATCAACATGGACAAACGTGAGAAAAAAGAACAGTGTCCGACGGTTGCAAAACCAACGTTGCAGCAAAAACCAAAAGGACATCTGCACATGGCTGCAATGACAGTTTGCATCACACCACAACAATTGAGTCAAGTGGGAATGATTTGGTTGCGGATGCCCCTTGCTTGCCGACTTAAAACAACTTCGTTGGACACTGACACATGCAGGACAGCAGCAGGATGCTTCCTTTGTGTGATGCAATGATCAGTCCAGTTGGAATGATTTGGTTGTGGATGCCTGCTCGCCGATTTGAACTGACTTGATCTTGGTCATGGGACTTGCACAATCATCCTCTCCACCAACCAAACTGTTGCTTGAAATGGTGGAAGGACTCACAGTCAATTGCTTTGGCATTGAGCCAGCAGCAAGTGGAGCACATTCTTAATTGGAACATGCAACCAGAACAGATGCTCCGATGTCAATGCTCATTGAGAGACTTGAAACACTTGAATTGGTCCCACTCGAAGCACCAATTGAAAGCAATCAATGCGGCAATTCAAAGCAACCAATTGCGACCGCAGACTTGCAGCATCAGCAAATTCTTTGTTTCCGTTGAAGAGAAACTTCTTCTTCTTGAAGACTCTTGTCCACACTGACACTGCTTGCAGATGTCGCCGTCAAATGTGCCATGGTGGCGGCAAAGCACAGTTTGATCGAAGGTGCAGCAATGAGTTGCACGAAGGCATGCCGGCAAATGCTTGGGCATCGATCAAACGCGTGACTTGATTTGGAGCAACTGTGCATGCCGGCACTTTGTTTTAACAATTTGGCAACAGTCTCACTTCCAACTGTTCCAAAGTTCCTTGCTTGGGCCTAACCAAAGCAATCCAAAGGGTGACCAAATGAACTGAAGAGCTGAAAGGCAAGGGCTTGGCAACAGAGTTGCACTGCGCTAAAAGCTACAGGCCTTTTGAGTTGTTTGTAAATGAACATTGTAAGCTTCAGAATGAAGCCAAAATGAATGCAACATTTGAGAGAGGTTCAGCTCGAGATCCCTCGGCGTGGTCCTCTCTCCACTGAAATGAACGATGCTTCTGTGTGAAAAATCGGTGTGCCAGTTGTGCAGAATGTGATTCAATTGGGAATGACTTCGTTGCAACGACAGCTCGTGTTGTGCCATCCAGAACAAAACGTCTTCCAGACGTCATTGAGAGGGTAAAACATGCAGCCGTCATCTCATGTGGGCGCTTGGTCTTGGATGCTGTCCTCAGAGACCTTCTTCATCACTTGTGAAGTGTTGGGCTAGCAGCAACCCTGTCTCTTATACAC
>ENA-ORBV01017473-ORBV01017473.1-microbial-mat-metagenome-genome-assembly--contig:-NODE-17473-length-10249-cov-4.280181_pt1 | contig 10249 bp, 7 predicted proteins | sample MGYA00237777_ERZ505514 | MGnify/ENA primary metagenome ERZ505514 (study PRJEB26160, sample SAMN06269048) | microbial mat metagenome | isolation source: Oligotrophic lake microbial mat | place...
ACGCGGAGGTGCTTTCGGCCGCGCACTTACTTGCCTCGCAGCTCGCCGCCGGTCCGCCCGTCGCGCTGGCGCTCACGAAGCGACTGCTCGTTGAAAGTGCGAGCGCCTCCCTGGAAGCGCAGCTGCGCAGCGAGCTGTCGCACATCAAGACATGCTTTGGCACGGCCGACGTGCGCGAAGCGATGACGGCGTTCATGGAGAAACGCGCGCCGGTGTTTCACGGGGCGTGAGCGGCCAACCGCAGCGCACGCTGGAAGTGCGCTGCGTCCCGGCGTCAGGAAATCGGCGGCGTTTTTCCCGGGCGCACACGCAGGTGCGGTGGTAACTGCGCAATCAGCGGGCCGAGTTCGGTCGCGCGCTCGAGCGTGGTGACGAACGTGAGCCCTTCGATGCTTACCACGAGTAATCCGCTCACACCGTACACCACAATCTCGCCGTTCTCGCTGTGTACGATGTTCCCCGACGCGTCGACACAATGCACTGGGCCCATCACCCCGTTGCCCGTGTCGTCGAGCTCGCGCACACGTCGCAATGACGCCCACGTGCCCACGTCGTCCCAACCAAAACTGGCGTTGAGCACAACGACCTTTTCGCTGCGCTCAAGCAATCCACGATCAATCGAAATGCTGCTCGTGATGTGCTCCACGAACAATGGCATTTCGCCGGCCGAAAGATACGGCAGGCCACGCGCGATCTCGGGCACACGCTCCGCGAGTTCGTCGAGCACCGTTTGCGCCTGCCACACGAACACGCCCGTGTTCCACAGCGCGCCGTCCGCAATCAGCGTGTCAGCCAGCGCCAGCGACGGTTTTTCCACGAAGTGCTCGACATGACACGCGCCACCGTCGGCGAGCGAGACAAACGAATCGAGGGGCAAACCGGGCTTGAGATAGCCGAAGTACGGTTCGCATCGAGACGGCTTCGCGCCAATCGCGACCAGCCATGGATCGCGTGAGGCCAACTGCGCTGCGCGACGAATCGTGTCGTGGAACGCGTCCGGATAGTCCACGGCGAGATCGGCGTGCAATGCACAGAACACGGTTTTGGGACCGGCGCGTCGGCTGATTTCCTGAGCGCCCCACGCGAGCGCCGCGGCGGTGCCGAGCGGCCGTGGTTCAATGAGCAGATTGGCGCGCGGCAACTCAGGAATCGCGGCGTGCAGCACATCGGCGATGTCGGCGCTCGTGACCACGAGCACGCGGTGCGCGGGGATCATTGGCGACAGGCGGGAGAGCGTATCGGCGATCAGCGGCCGCGCGTCGACGAGAGGGAGCACCTGCTTGGGTCGGTCGGGGGTGCTGATGGGCCAGAAGCGGGTGCCGATGCCTCCCGCGAAAACGACCGCCCACAGCGACGTGCCGACGTCAATCGACGACTCGAGGTCCAGTTCTTCGAGCAGTTCCGGATCGATGACACCGGTACCGACATCGGCACTGCTCGACGGCACGGGAACGCGTGGTGTGGTCATGGTGGCGAGTTGAGGTGTCGCACACAAAATGAATCACGGCCGCGAGGATCGCGGTCGCAGCATCTACGCAAGTTATCCACAAACGGCACCGCCTGTAACCGGAGTCGGATGCGGGCACATCACGCCGCGCGCCCGCGTGAGGCGCCTACAAATCGGTCCGACTCACGCCGGGCGACTCGAGGATAAAATCAGCGCCATACGCGCGGGACGGCGTTTGGAATCCGGAAGGCGCGTCGCCGGCGAGTACTCGTTGCGCGATTCGGATCGCCGTGTCCGCAGTGAGTGTGTACCCCTCCGGACCGCGCAGGCGCGAGGTCACCACGCGCCCATCCGGCGCGGTGGCTTCGCCCCAGAGTAAACTCGCGCCTTCGGCCCGCGCGCGATCGCTCGGGCCCGGCGGGGCAGCGCGCACCTTGTTGGCCAATCGGCGCTGCACGAATCCACTGCGCAAGAGCCAGCCGAGCGCGCGCGAGCGCCTGAGCATGGCGAGTTGCTTCGGATGCACGCTCATGTAGACACGCACGTTGCCGATACCGGTGCTGTGATACGCCGTGCTCACATCGCCCCACGGTATGGTGACGCCGAGTTTCGGTCCGTCACCGAAGTCGATCGTGCGCGTGTGAAACGCCGCCGGTACCGGACGCAGCGCACCGTGTTCCCGAATCCATCCGGGGCGCCCAAGATTCTGCACCATCGTGAGCGCGGTGCCTCGCGACACACCGCCAAGCGTGCGGAAACCGAGCGCGAGCGACGTCGCCTCGGGCAAACGCGCGTGCAGATGCGCCGCCAGACAATCACTCGGCACCACATCGAATCCGGTGCCGGGCATGAACATGATGCCCGCGCGCTTCGCCTCGCCATCGCGCGCGGCGATTGCTTCGAACACCTCCAGTTCACCGGTGATGTCGAGGTAGTGCACACGATGGCGCAGGCACGCGTCAATCATCGGCCGGTACGTGTGCGAGAATGGTCCGGCGCAGTGCAACAGCACGCGCACACCGTCGAGCAGGGCATCAAGCGCTCCGGTGTCGTGCAGCGACGCCGCACGAGTCGACAGGCCATGCGGCGCGGCGACGGCCTGAACACTCGCCGCGTCGCGTCCCGCGAGCATCGGCCGCAGGCCGGCGGCGACGGCACGCTCCACGATCAAGCGACCTGTATATCCCGTCACGCCGTAGATGAGTAACACGTGCGTCCTTGAGTCAGGGAAAGTCCGACAGGGATTCGCCGACGAGCAAATCCCGATAGCGATCGATGGTGACAAACGCCTCTGGCGCATTCGCGCGGCAACCCCCATGGTGGAGTCTGTGCGTGTCCTTCGTCAACTGGGGAGCCGTACTGCTGCCCCGGGAGCGCACTCCACGAGAACGGCACCAGCATGCCGGGAGGCTTTCATGCCCGCGACGCTCACCCCTCTTGCAGCTGATCAGATCGCCGCGCTTCGCGCTGGTGACGAGGCTGCGTTCGAACAGCTGGTCAGGACGCGTTTCGACGCCCTCGTCGACAAAGCGCGAACGCCGCTCCGCGATCAATCAAGCGCTGCGCCGCGTGTGGCGCTGAGTGTGCTCTTGAGCGCCTGGGCCGACCGCGCGACGTTCGCGACACCGCGCGATGTTGACGCCTATCTCGACGACGCGGTGACGCATCGCGCCGCCGACGAACTGCGCAAACGCGCGTCGCTGCACCGCTTCGAACTGCACGAGGGTGTCCAGGTGACGGCACCGTCGGCAAAGGCCGACATGACCGCGGATCACGCGTGGCAGCAAATCAGTGAACGCCTGCACGTGTCGGCGGAACAGCTGGCGGCGCATCGTGAAGAATCCCGCATGCTCGCGAAAAAGCATGCACGGGAGCATGTCAATAGCGTCGCCGGCCGTCGCTTGCCTCTCGGCATGATTGCGATCGGTGCGCTGCTGCTGGTGGTGATTGTATTCGGCATGCGCTTCATGAACACCGGCAGCGCCGAGCTCGCGCTTACTCGCGCACTCGAAGCGCCGGATGCACGTACACTCCGTGCGTTCCCCGGACAGCGCGGCACGATCTCGCTGCTCGACGAGAGCACCGCGCAACTCGGCGCGGGGAGCACGATGCGCGTACCGAAGGGGTTCGGCGGATCGCTGCGCGGGCTCGCGCTCGACGGCGCCGCTCATTTTGTGATCGCGCCGGGCAAGTCGCCGGAGTTTCAGGTGCGTTCGCGCAGCGCGGCGATCATTGCGACCGGCACCGCGTTCAGCGTCCGTGCGTACGAGGATGACGCCGAACTCTTCGTGAACGTGCGCGAGGGGTCGGTGCGCGTGCATCCCGTGCTGGGCAAGTCCGCGTCACGCACGCTCAACGCCGGGGAATCACTGGCGATCGCCAACGACGGCGCGATGCGGACGCCGGAATCACGGGAAGTCGCACTCGCCTTCTCGTGGGTGGATGGCGAACTCATACTCGAGAACGTGACCCTGGAGCGTGCGCTCGCGAAGCTGCGCCGCTGGCACAACGTGGACGCGGCGCTGGCCGATTCCTCGCTGCTCTCGCGACCGATCACCGCCAGACTCACGCTGGAATCCGCCGGTAAAGCGCTTGACGCGCTCACGCGGGCGGCGAATCTCGTGGTGACCTACGAGGGAACGCAGATGGTGCTGCGTGAAGCGACGGCGACTCCACCGGCCACCGGCAACACGAGCCCGGTCAGCAAGCCATAGGCGGAATCAGGACGCCGTCAGCGCCTTCGCGATGGCGGCGTCGAGGTTCTGCGTGCCACCAACGCCCGTGTACACCACCTTGCCGGCCTTGTCGATGATCACCACATACGACGTGGCCGGTGCGTCATAGAGCTCGGACACGTCGCCGCGGCGATCATACAAAAACGTGAACGGCAGCTTGAAGCGCGTCTGATACGCCTTGACACGCTCGACGCTCTGATTCAGGGAAACGGCCACCGCGACGAACTGCACGCGGTCCTTGTACTTCGTGTGCGCGGCCAGCATTGCCGGCTCGAGTTGCTTGCAGTTGCCGCACCAGGTGGCCCAGAACTCCAGCACGGTGGGCTTGCCGCTCATCACCGACGACAGCGCGATGGTCCGGCCGTCCAGCGTTTCGATCGGCCCGCTGGGTGCAACCGCCCCCACCTTGATGCCGAGGTCCTGCGCGTACATCGCGGTGGAGACCATGGGTGCCGCCGCCACCGAACTCACGGCGGCCAGCGTCACAAGCGCCACACGCATCGCGGCGCGGGAGAGACGAATGAGCGGCAAGGCAAAGCGCATCAGAAGTAGACCTGTCCCATCTTGATGAGGTAATACTCGGCCATCCCCAGCATGACCACGGCGAATCCTTTTTTCACATACACCATCCACGTACCCGCGCGGGGCAAGCGTGATACCGTGCCCGCCGAAAGTCCCACAATCACCAGTAGCGCGCACATGCCGAGCGAAAATGTGAACAGGTACACAAACCCCAATCCCGCGCTCTGGGTGGCACTCACCCAGGTGAGTACGGCGGCCATCACCGGTGCCGAGCATGGGGCGGCCACCAGCCCGGATGCGGCACCCATGACAAAGGCCCCCGCCGCCCGCCCGCCGGTGCCCGCCGTCGCTGCCCGCTGCACGAGAAACGAGGGCAAACGTACCGGAATCACATCGAGCATCGACAGCGCTGCGAGGAGCAGCAGGTTGGCCATCACAAAGTAGGCCCACGGGTTGCTGCTCACCGCGCCAAACATCGTGCCCGACAACCCCGCCAGCAGTCCGAGTCCGGCGTAGATCGATGCCAGTCCCAGGACATACGCCCCGGTGAGCGCGGCCGTCCGCCAGCGGGGAGGCGCCGGCGTTGCAACGCCGCCGGTTGCCGCCCCCAGCGTCTGTCCGCCCACAATCGCCGCGGTAATCGGGATCATGGGGTAGACACACGGGGTCAGGCTTGTGAGCACGCCCGCCGCGAAAATGAGCGGGATGGCGGCCATCGGCGAACCGGAAAGTTGGGCGGCGACGTCGATCTGCATGTTCAACAATAGCGAGGTGGGGCGGGGGCGTTGGAAGGGCCGCCTTTACTGGCATTGGCGCGGGCCGTCGGGATCGCGCCCTCAGTCTACGGTACGGGTTTACCGTGAACGGTTCACGGTGGAGACTGTGGACTGTCAACTGTTGACCGTCTACCCAAACCGTGAACTGCGGGCGCGATCTCCACGGTACACGTAGAGGGCGTAATCGGCGGCAACCGTTTACCGACAACGTTCGTCCACCGGAACCCACGATCTTGTCGTGGACCGCGTGCCCGCTCACTTTCCGGCCATGGCCACGACCCCCGAAGTCTCCGAGTTCGCGCGACGTCAGGCGGTTCGCCGAGCGGACGACGCCAAGCAGCTTGACGAGTTGCTCGCCGATGTACTCCGTCGTGATTCAGCGCGGCTCTTGGGCGAGCACTGGCTGGAGCAAGCGATCGAGCACCACGTGTCGCTGAGCGATGCGCCCCTCGGCGATGCCGACTTCATGATTTTGTCAGTGTGGATCCTGTACCACTATCGCTCCGCCGTCACCGACGGGCTGCCGTTCGCCGCCTGGTGGGCGGAGCGCAAGCGGCTTCGTCGTGAGCCGGCGAAGGCAAGGCTCGTGCAGGCGCACATTGACGCTCCGATCGGACTGTGGGAGGTGCAAGAAGTGGAGCCTGGCCACGGCTCGAGGCTGCGCGACCTGCTCAGCGGTGAGACGGTGTTTGTGCTCGATCGTGCGTCGACGCAGGTGCTGCAGCCTTGGCTCGTGCTATGCGGCTACGTAGTGCAGGTGGATGGCATCGCCTTCATGGGTGGCGTGCACTTGCAACTGCTGACACCGGACCACGCGGATCGTGTACTCAAATACGCACGACGCCTCGCGCGGACACGACGCAAGGTCATACCGCTGGAGATTCGCAGCGACGAGGCGTACCAGGCGACACTGCTGGGCGTCTGGCGTGTCGTGGCGGAACAGGTGTCGTCGGGTGACAGCATGCCTGAGTTGCGAAACACCGACGGCGACACCCTCGAGCCGCAGCGCGATGAGTTCCTGCTGCACGCACCGTCACACGAGGTGATAGAACGCCTCGCGAATCTGCCAGGCGCGCAACAGCCGGAGCGGCAGGGTCGCCGCACCGAGATTACGATCACGGCGGCGCCGAAGCTGAACATGACCGTGCTCGGCAGCGACTCGGTGGTGGGACTCATCATCGTGACCGACAAACGACTTCGCATCGAAAGCAACTCGGTGGCGCGAGCCGACGCGCTCCGCTCGGCCGTGGAAGCCGCCGCGGGCGACCAAATCGCCTTCCGGGTGCGGATTTCCGAAGATCTTCAGGCAGCAATCGCTGAGTCCCGCGCGTCGGGCAAACGCGCGGCTTCGCCGAAGTCGAGTGGCGGCCCGAGCTTCACCGAACTCAACGACCCGGCAACGATGCCGCCCGAGATCCTGGCGCACCTCGCCTCGCTCGGCGAACAGGAACAGGTGCGTTGGCCGGACTACGAGTTGCCCGCGCTCGAAGGGTTGACCCCCCGCGCCGCTGCGCGCGACAAGCGCATGCGTCCACGGCTGATCCTGCTGCTCAAGGATATCGAAGCGCGCCAGTCGACGGCGCCCCACGCGAATCTGCTGGCCTTGGATGTTACGCGACTGCGGCGCGAGCTCGGGCTCTGATCGCAATCCCGAGCCACCGCGCATTCACGTCGCTCGCGTCAGCATCGCCAACATCGCCGTGTCCGCCGCCTCGGGGTCCGGCAGTACAATCCGCGCCTCCGCCGCTCGCGTCGACAGCGACAAAAAGGCCCGCACCATCTCGGCGTCCACTTCCACGCCCGACCGCTCCTGCAACATGACCAGCGTGCGCTCGCGCGGCCAGGCATCACGGTACGGTCGCTGCGTACTGAGGGCGTCGTACAAGTCGCACACATGCACCAGCCGACTGGCATAATGACAGCGGCGCGGATACGCGAACATGGGGTATCCGCCCCGTCCGTTCTCCCAGATGTGATGCTCGTACGCCACCACCGCCGACAGATCGTTGCCACGGCCGCGCGCCGTCAGAATCCGCGCGCCTTCCACGGGATGTCGCTCGATCTCGGCGCGCTCCGCCGGCGTGAGTGACCCAGCTTTGGAGAGCAGTTCTGCCGGGATGCTCACCTTGCCGATGTCGTGCAGCAGCGCGGCCGTGCCAATCGCCCGAACGTCGGCCGAGGCAATGCCAAGATGTTCGGCGAGCCCCATCGCCAGCATCGCCACATTGCACGAGTGCGTCGTGGTGTACTGGTCCACAGTCTTGAGTTCGAGGAGCGGCAGCACCACTTCGTGGTCGCGGCGCATGGCCGAAGCCAACGAGTGGATGACCGTTTCCACTTCGGCCATCGGCACCTGCCGCGTTTTCGCGACCTCCTCGTGAATCCAGCGCACGGTGTCCATTTCGGCGTCGAGCGTGTCGATGACCAGCGCGTCGAGCAGGTCAACGACGGCCGAGTCTTCGTCTCCCGTACCGTCGTCGTTCGCCAGCACGGCGAGCGGACCGGCGCGCAGCCCGCGCACGGCGATCGGCGGAAGCTCGCGACCGCTCGGTGATGCCAGGCGCTCGTGCAGTGCCTCCAACAGCACATCCATGTCGGTGTGCGTCGGCGTAGGTACAGCGTCGATCTCCAATCGCTGTACGCCCGCGTTGGCCAGCTTTACGCCCCAGTCCCACCCGCGTAGTTCGTGTAGTACACGTGTGCCAATAATCACCTCGCCCTGCAGGAATGAAATGCGAAGTGGACCGCGGTCCACGAGAATCTCCTGCAACGCGGCCAGCGATCGTTCGCGCGCGGCGACACGCACCGGATGCCCCGCGGCGTACAGCGTCATCGCGGCCAGCGTTTGGCCGAGCGCCGTCAGGAAGCGCGTGGTGGGATTCAACGGGTCTCCCGCACCAGGCGTTCGTCGTGCGATGCCATGTGGGGGTGCGGTGCCGTTTCGGCCTGCGCGGCGGTGCGCTGCACCGCATCGCGTCGCGCGTCGGCGTGCTCACGGGCCAACGCGAGTACAGGCGCCACACGCGGATCGTTCGCGTAGCCTTGCGCGAGCACCTGCAGCGCCGCGATCACCGTCGGACGCGCATCCGCGAGTGTCACGCGGCGCAGCAGACGCGTGCGGCGCGTCACGTGCGCGATCAGCCAATCGCGGACGGTGGGCCCGGGAGCACCGGCAAGTGCGCGCACGGCGCGGGCCTGCAGCTCCGCGTCGTGTGCCTCGTTCTCCGCCAGATGCAGCAGTCGCGCGGCTACGTCACGCGAGAACACGTTCCGGCCACGCGAGCCACTCTCCGCCGCCAAGGAAGCCGCCGCGGCGACCGCCGAGGCCACGATGCGCGGACTGCAATCGTCCAGCGCGCGACGCAGCGCCGGTTCGCGGCTGGCGCTGTCCTCGAGCAACAACCGCAGGGCCTCGATGCGTACCTGCTCATGCGCGTGATCAAGGAATGGCATGAAGTGCGCGAGGCCCGAAGCCGAGGGCGTGTCTCCCGTTTCCGACGTAACATCACGCAGCAGCGCGAGCAGGTTGCGCGCGAAGTACCACGGCGGCGCGGCGTCGAGCTGTTGACGGATCAGAGGCGCCAAGGCCGCTCCAAACTCGCGCAGCCGATCGAAAACCAAGCGGCGCGCCGCCCGACTACCCGACTGCTCCAGTGCCAGCAGCAGGGCCGGCGCCGAGGGCAGCTCCGTCGACGCGAGCAGCGAACGGGCGGCGGTTGCATCGAACGGCTCGCGAAGAAGCGCCGTCGTCACCGACGATGAGGACAGCACCGCCGCTCGCAGCCGATGGGCCGCATTCGTCCCGGGCGCATGGTCGAGCCACTCAAACAAGAGCACGGCATGTCCCGCGGCCATCAATGCGTCCGCCGCCGCAACGGCGTCTTCGCCCGCCACATCAATCTCGCAGGCCATCTGCACGAGGCGCACCGATTCGAGCGGCAGGTCGCTGATCGACGCATCGGCCCCTTCGCGCCTGCCCGCGTCTGCCGCCCCGTCGAACAGGGCGATGTGATCGAGCAGCTGTGCGTGCTCGATCGGATTCGGATCGTTCAGCTCCCATCCGGACACCAGATCACGCGCCGCGTCACGAAAGCTCAACTGCGCGCTGCTGCCCGAGTGTGCAACGCCCGCGTGCGTTGAGAGTTTCGCGAGAATGCGGAGCAAATGGTGTGAGAGCTCCTGATCGGTTGCACGCGCGCTCATTTCAAGCCACTCAATCACCGCGCTCACCGGCAGCGCACTGATGATCGACGACAAAAACCGTCGCTGTTCGCTGCCAGTACCCACGGCGCGCACGATCGACGACAACGAAGAGTCGCTCAGGCGTTGCAGCACCGAGCGCAGTCGAGCGGCGAGCTCCTCCCGCACCGACGGAGGCGCGTTGGTGACCTGCGTGGTCAGCGTGAGCAACACGAACGCGACACGTTTGGCGTACGGCTCATGCTGTACGCGGCGTTCGATGGCCTCGGCGATGACCTCTGGCGCTGCGTCCGAGTCGGCGTCGCACGAATGCCCGGGTCCGTCGTCCGCGGAGAGCTGGCCATTCGCGACGGCTTCACCATTGGCGCTGAGGTCACCGCCGGCGGACTCACCGCCATCTGGGCGACCGCCGCTACTTAACCGGTTGCGACCGTCCGGGGCAGGCTCAAGCGCCGTCTCAAAAGCGGCCGCTGCCAACGCCCGCCACAGTGCCGCGACTTCCCGGCGGCCGGCATCCGCGTCGTCGTCCAGAATCAGCCGGTCGTAGGCTACGCGCCCCACCGTAATTC
>ENA-ORBV01017474-ORBV01017474.1-microbial-mat-metagenome-genome-assembly--contig:-NODE-17474-length-10248-cov-5.037853_pt1 | contig 10248 bp, 11 predicted proteins | sample MGYA00237777_ERZ505514 | MGnify/ENA primary metagenome ERZ505514 (study PRJEB26160, sample SAMN06269048) | microbial mat metagenome | isolation source: Oligotrophic lake microbial mat | place...
GGCTGGCGCCGGTCCTGAAATTCCGGCAGACCTGCGCGCACGCCAGGGGGCGGTGACGGCCGCGACGATGGCGAAAATCAAAGAGTTCGTCGAGGGCGGCGGTACCGTCTTGACCATCGGGGGCGCGTCCACCACTATCGCTCAGCACTTTGACCTGCCGGTGCAGAACCACCTGACCGAGCGCGGCGAGGGCGGCGCGGAGCAGCCACTGCCCGGCACGAAGTTCTACGTGCCCGGGTCCGTGCTGCGTGCGAGCGTCGACTCACTGGCCGCGATCGCGCACGGGTTGCCGGCGGAGATTGACGTGTTCTTCGACAACAGCCCCACGTTCAAGTTCGGGCCCACAGCGGGTTCGAGGGGCATCAAGACCATCGCCTACTTCCCGAATGCCACGCCGCTGCGCAGCGGCTGGGCATGGGGACAGGGGTATCTCAAGGACGGGATTGCGGCGTTCGAGGCGGAAGTGGGCAAGGGCCGACTCTACGTCTTCGGACCGGAGATTGCGTTCCGCTCCCAGTCGCACGGGACGTTCAAGTTCCTGTTCAACGGAATTCTGCTCAGCGCAACAGAAGGACTGCGCTAGGAAGGATTACAGGAGGCACAGAGCCATGGAGTGTTCCTGGAAAACCAGAAATCCTCCGTGTCTCCGTGCCTCCCTGTAAATTACTGAATCGGCGCGCCACCCCCGCGACCCGTACCGGGCGGCGCGGGCATCGTGGCCTTGTCGAGGCGCGGCAACATCTGGTCGCGCATCGCCAGGTGATACATCGCGGACGCCACGATGATCGCCGACTTCTTCACATCCTCCTCAACAATCCGTTCGTACGTGTCGAGATTGGTGTGCCACGTGTGGCTGTTGTATTCAATCGGGTCCTGTGAGGCGCCGATGCCCGGCAGGCCGGCGGCGTTAAACGACGTGCTGTCGGTGCCGCCGCTGGCGCGGCTGGTCGTGGGCGTCGCGCCGTAGATCCCGAAGTCTTCGAACTCGCGGAGAAACTGCGCCAGAATCCGCGCCGTCTCGGGCGAACCGAACACCGACATGCCGCGCACGCGGCCGGTGCCTGAGTCGATGTTGAAGTAGCCGTTGAACTTCGCGTATTCCGGGAGCGGATCCTCGAAGCTGCCGAAGTGCTGCGCCACGTACGCGCGCGAGCCAATCAGACCCTGTTCTTCACCACCCCAGAGCGCGACACGCAACGTGCGGCGCGGCTTGAGGCCGAGCGTCTGGATGATGCGCGCGGCTTCCATCATGATCGCCGACCCAATGGCGTTGTCCGTGGCGCCGGTTGCCGAGTGCCAGGAGTCGAGGTGGCCGCCGAGCATAATCACTTCGTCCGCCTTGTCCGTGCCGCGGATTTCCGCGACCGCGTTGTAGGACGTCTTGCCGGCGGGGTAGTGATTGTTCACGATGTTGAATTCGAGCTGGACCGGCGCGCCGTCCGCGATGAGGCGCGTGATGCGGCCGTAGTCTTCGTTCCGGAGCACCGCAGTCGGCACCGTCTTGGTGTGGTCGTAGCCGTTGAACGCAAACGTCGAGATGATGCCGTGCATGCGGCCCGCGTCATTGATGCGGAGGGCGGCACCGGTCGTCATCAGAAAATCGTTCACGCGCGTCGTGACCTCACCGGCGGTGAGCCGCATCGGTCCTGCGGGGGCGGCCGCCGCGCCGCCTCGGGCCCCGGCGCCACCGCGGCCGGCCGCGCCGCCCCGTCCGCCACGGCCTGCTGCGCCAGGCGCCGCATTCGGATCCGGATTGAACTGCGCCTTGATCTGCTCGTCGTCGCGGCGCTTGGCCGGAGGAGCCTCCTGGAAGGGCACCAGCGTGTGGTTGCCCACGAGCACGATGCCGCCGCGCACCTTCGCTTCAATCGACTTGAAGTAGGCGTTCAGCTCGTCCTGGGTCGGACCGAGGCGCTGCACCGCAGTTCCACGACCGGCACCGCCGCCCCCCTGCACGTTGGCCGACACGGGCGCTTCAACGGTGGGGCCGAGCGGCGTGACCAGGTGGACCGCCTCGGCCGTGACCGTGCCCTTGGTGGACGGCGTCCACGCCAGCACTTCGAACACCAGATTGTCTTTGACCGGCGAGAGGATGTGTCCCGACGCCTTTTCGTTGAGCCAGCCGCCGTTGGGCACCAGGCCAGCCGTGGTGCGAAACTCAAACGGCTCGAGTCTGCCGTTGGTCATGCCCCACTTTTCCATCTGCTGCACGGCCCACTTCGCCGCGTTCTCGTGGTTGGGCGATCCGGTCAGCCGGGGACCGTACACATCCGTGAGGAAGTGCATCGTGCGCATGATCTGCGAGTTGTCCCAACCCTCTTTGCGGATTTGGGCGTTGATGTCTTTATTGATCGCTTCAGGCTGGACTGGTGCCTGCTGCGTCTGTGCCGCAGGGTAGGCCGCGATAAGGGTGAGAACGAAGAGGGGAAGTGCTAGTCGGCGGAACATGGCAAACTCCTTGAAAAGGTAGCGAAATCATACATGACCGACCGGACATGGACTTATCCCGCGGAACTTGCAGACGCCCTGCTCACGTTTGGCCTTGCGCCAACGTCCGACACGCCACCCCTGCTGGTGAGAGATGCGCTCAGCGACCTGTACAGATTCGAGATCCGGCGCCTGCGACAGCGCCTGCTGGATGGCCACGTGGCCAAGGCCGACTACACGCCAGAGGTGGTGTTGTTGCGGAAAAAATACTGGCCGCTGTCGTTGCAGCCCATGCACTGGGAAAAAATCTGCGAAAAATGACGTCGGGTGTCTTTTTCAGCCTGTTTTCGCGCTTTAAAAAAGACACCCGACGTCATTTATTTAGCGGTTATTTTCGGGTTCCCAGCGCAGGCCGGCGGTCAGGATGCGCTGCATCAGCTGCGGATAACTGATGTCGGCCATGTCGGCTGAGCGCGCGAAGTCTTCGCCGTTGGCGATCTGGGGATTCGGGTTGGCTTCGATCACCCACACGCGTCCCCGCGCATCCAGCCGCATATCAATACGCGCGTAGCCGCTCAGCATCAGGGCGCGGTAGACGCGCTTGCACATCGCCGGCAGCTTCTCCTGCACCCCTTCAGGCACCGCCTCGGCCGCCCCGGTCATGATGCCGGCCTTGTCCTGATACTTGCTGCTCCACTTCACACGCGCCGTGGCGATTCGGTAGTGCCGGTCCGTCATCTTCTCGAAGAACATTTCCCAGATCGGGAACACCTGCAGGCGTTCGTTGCCGACGATGCAGCAGTAGAGCTCGCGGCCTTCGATGTACTGCTCGACAATGGCGTCGGTCTTGATCGAATCGTGAATGAACTGAATGCGCTCGAGCAGACGCCGTTCGTCTTCCACCACCGACGCCTGGGAAATGCCAATCGACGCCTCTTCGGTCAGTGACTTGACGATGAGCGGGAACGCCATGCGTTTGGGCAGCTTGAACTTCCGGCCGCGTTTGGCGACGGCAAACTCCGGCACCGAAATGCGGTGGTACTGGAGGAGCTTCTTCGACAACGATTTATCCCGGGCGAGGATCATGCCCCTGGGGTTGCAGCCCGTGTAGGGCAGGCGCAGCAGTTCCAGATACGACACCACGTTCTGGTCGTAGGTGCCGACCTCGTGAAAGGCTTCGAGCAGATTAAAAACGATGTGCGGTTTGAAGTCTTCAGCCGCTTGTTTGATCGGCGTCAGCTCATCGGTGACGCCAAGGACACGCACGTCGTGTTTGAGATCCTCACGCAACGTCTTCAACACGTCGTATTCGGTTCGCCAGGTCTGCGTCGTCGTCTCCACACCCGTCACATCGTCGGGCGGAACGAGATAGTCATGAACAAGGAGAAGGACGCGAAGCCGCTTCATGAATACGGAATCATAAACGGATCACGCTCAGGAACAAAACGCGAGTCAGCTTTCGGGAAAATGTCGCGCAGATAAAAATCAATGCCGCGATCGAATGTCCAATCGCGTGGATAGCCCAGCGAGACTTCGACATGACGCACGTGATCACGCACGATCGATGTGCGCATGTGGAGATGACCACTGACCACGGCACGCGCACGAAACCGTGTGGGCCACTGTTCGGTGCGCGTGGTGCCGCACCACAAGGAAAAACGCGGCACTCTCGGCGGACGCGCGAGGTCGTACCGCAACGGCCAGTGGCTGATCAAAATCGTGGTCGCATCGTCGGGCAGCGCCTGCAGACGTGTTTCGGTGTACGCCAGGCGCGCATCACACCAGGCTTCGCGCGATGGCCAGGGTTCAGGAGACAACATCCACTCATCACCACACACAACACCGGTCTCCTTCGCCCAGGCGATCGGATCGGTCACACCTCGTGGATGGAAGCTGTAGTCGTACAACACGAACAGCGGACACACATACATCGGTGCGGAGTGCGGAGTGCGGGGAGTGAACTCGGCGTAGGGGTCTTCGGGCGTCAACACGCCATACGAACGGCAAATCGCGACCAATTCGTCGTATCGCGCTTGCCCACGCGTGCGGTCCGTGGCGTCAGGCGGGCACCAGAGGTCGTGATTGCCCGGCGTCCAGATGACCTTGGCAAACCGAGGCGTGAGCCGGTCGAGTGCGTACACCAGATGCTCCGGCTTTTCGCCGACATCACCGGCGACGATGAGCCAGTCGTCGGGATGGGCGCTGATCGCGTCGAGGCCCTCGCGGTTTTGTGCGTGGCTGAGGTGCAGGTCGCTGATCGCCAGGAGGCGCATCAGGAGGCCGGGTCCAGGCTGGACAGGTCGATCGGGGTGACTGAGACCGTCGGACGAGGGGTGTCTGGGCCCAGGGGCGTGGCCCAGGAGATCAGGAACTGATCGCCGATCGAGGCCATGCCAAACGCCCAATCTGTCGACGTCCCGAACAGCGAGTCGTGGAAGGTGATCGTCGGAGGTGTGCCGATCGTGAAGGCGATATCCGCCAGGTGCACCCCGATGCCGAGTCCAATCGCCTTGAGATACGCCTCTTTCAGCGTCCAGTAGGTCAGAAAACGCTGATGCCGGTCGTCAACCGGCTGGGCTTCAATGTCGGCAATTTCTGACGGCGCGCAGTAGCGGTGCCACAGGTCGGGTTCAACGAGCCGCCGCCCGAGGTCCTCCACATCGACCCCGGCGTCGCGCCTCTCCGACATGATGCAGGCCACCACGCCACCGGAATGTGCGAGGTTGAACCGGAATGGTGTGGCAGGCGCGGCGATCTCCGGGCGCCCGCGGTGGCCTTCGACAAATTGCCAGGTGTTGCGCGTCTGGCCGGTCAGCGCGGCCAGCCACTGCCGCACCAACAGGCGTCCCACCAGAAACTCGTGTGCACTCCGCTCGTGTGTAAATCGTCCGAACCGCTCGCACTCCGGGTCCGGGAGCGCGGTCACCCATCCTGCCGCATCGTGACCGGTGAGCGTACGCACGTCGGTCCAACAGATAGACAGCGTGTCGAGTGTCGGGCGCGGAAAGGCAGTGGCCACGGATACCTATCATCTGCGAATGTTAGGATCTCCGGATGAAGATTTGTCTGTTCCCCGGACAGGGCTCGCAAGCCAAGGGCATGGGTGCCGAATTGTTTGATCGGTACTCCGACTGGACGGCCGAGGCTGATGCGGTCCTCGGGTTTTCCATTCGCGAGTTGTGTGTCGACGACCCGCGCGGCGAGCTGGGGCTGACGCAGTTCACGCAGCCGGCACTCTACGTCGTCAACGCACTGACCTATCGCGCGCGCCACGATGACGGTGGCGTCGTGCCGGACTTTGTGGCGGGGCATAGCCTCGGCGAATACAACGCACTGCTGGCGGCCGGTGTCTTCGACTTTGCGACGGGCCTCCGCATGGTCAAACGCCGCGGGGAAATCATGGGGCAGGTGAGCGGCGGCGGCATGGCGGCCGTGGTGGGACTTGAACCCCGTCGGATTCAGGAAATCCTGGACAGCACCGAGGCCGGTCGCCGCATTGATGTGGCCAACTTCAACTCGTACGACCAGACGGTCATTGCCGGACCCAAAGACGACCTGGCGTCGGTCAAGGCGCAATTTGAGGCAGCTGAGGTGCGGGCCTACATCGTGCTGAGCGTGAGCGCACCCTTCCATTCACGGTATATGCGCGAACCACAGTCGTTGTTTGCGACGTTCCTGCACGACATCGATTTCAATACGCCGGCGATGCCGGTCATCTCGAACGTCAGCGGCAGGCCCTACGAGGGCGACATGGTGCGGCAGACGTTGTCCGAGCAAATCGGCAACTCCGTGCGCTGGCTTGAATCGATGGTCTACCTGCTCGGGCAGCCCGAACCGGAGTTCGAAGAAGTCGGCCCCGGGGCGGTCCTGACCAAGCTGCTCGCGCAGATCAAGAAGCGCCGACGATAGAAAAAAGGCTCATTGCCTCACTACCGCCCGATGACACGAATGGCGCCGTTGGTCGTGTCCACGCGAATGGAGGGGCCGCCGGTGCCGAGGCGTCCGTCGAGACGACGACGTGAGGTTTCGGTGATCTGCAGATCCAGGTTCTCGTGCGAGATACCGCCGTTGGTGACACGGGCCGACAGCGTCGCGTTGGTCGCGCGCGGGATCGTCACCGTCACTTGGCCGTTGGTCGTTTCCGCCGTGACGTCCCCCGTCACGTCCGCCATCGTCAACGCGATCACACCGTTGGTGGTGGTGGCCTTGGCACTGCCCGACAGCTCTACCCCGGTGATGCGTCCATTGGAGGCTGACGCACGCAGCGCGCCACTGATGCCTGTCACGGAGATTTCGCCGTTGGAGGACTCGATCGTGACCGCCAGCGTCTTGGGCACTTTGACCGTGTAGTTGACCCGGCGCGAGATGCCGATGTTCAGCCCGCTTGTTGACGAATCCAGAGACACGCGGTCGGCGCTGACCGCTTCCTTCATGTCAATCAGCGTGAGCTGCTCGTTGGCGGCTTCTTCCGTGCCGGCTTTGACGATGCGCTCGGCCGAAATCTCAATCGTCTGGATGTCCGCGGCTTCCACCGTCACCTGTCCATTGCCGCTGGTGATGGACAAGGTGCCTGTGGCGCTGATGGGATAACTGCGCATCCACTGGTCCCTGGCCTCGACATCGGTCGAAATCTGCAGGCCGCACGCGGCGCCGACGAGTGTGCTGGCCAGGAGTGCGAGCGCAAAAAAACGACGACGGGCGGACTGTCCGATCATGGGCGAGTACCTCGCAGGGATGATACGGCTTCAGCGCGGGCTGGTTCCGGCTTCGGCCGTCAGGCCGTTCCTGATGTCCCAGAGGTTCTGGAAATACCGGGTGTCGAGGCGGCGGCTGAGGACCTCGACCGGGGTGCCCTGGGTGCCAATGACGCCTCCGCCGATCACGCGCTCCACCAATTTGAGGTGGACCGTGCGCCAGAGGACGAGCCGCTGGTCCCAATCAATGAGGCGTTCGGCCAACTCGAACAGGTCGGGGTGGGTGTCCTGATGCCGGTACAGGTCGTGGAGCGAGACCGGGCGCCTGCCCAGGATCGCGTCGAACGCGTTACAGAGTTTGGGGGAGAGGTCATGGATGCGCCGAAAGCCTGGGGAGTCAAAGCCGCTTCCGTGGCCGAGCTGTGAGCGCACCCCGTGATAGTCCCAGGGCGTGAGGTGTTCGAGCATCATCGTGGAGTCGCTGACGCGGTCGAGCGCGGCCACCGCGCGACGCATCAGCCGAACGGCCGGGGAGACTCGGTTCGCGGCCAGATGGTCGATGACGGTCTCGATCTCGAAGCAGGCCAGTTTCATCCACAGTTCGGAGGCCTGGTGGATTGTCTGGAACAGCAGCTCATCCCGGTGCGCCATGTCTTCGGGGCGCGTCTGGAGTGCCAGCAGTTCGTCGGTGCGGAGGTACCGTTCGTAATCAGTGGCCCCGGGTCCTGGCAGGATGGGGTCGTTCAATCCGGTCATAGACCTGAGACTATCGCATGGTGCCGGGGGCTTGACGACCGGTGCTCTGGATCAGGTGCTGAAGCATGCGCTCCCGATGAGCCAGCTCGGACTCGGTCATCTGGGTCTGGTTGTCGGCCGCCCGATGCCCGAGCCGGGCGTCCCTGGCCGCCGCGTCCCGCGCTTCGGTCAGCCGCAGGTCCCGGGCAAATCGGTAGGTCGCAAAATCAACGAGATTGGTGCGCGTTTCCATGACACCAGTCTTATCGGTCGTAGTGACAGGGAAGGTCATACCTCATACGAAGTCCAAGGGTCCGCATAGAATATCGACGAATGCACGAATCGCCATCTGCACGTCAACCGTTTGAAGAATCCGCGGCCCTTGTTGGGCGCCTCAAGAACGAAGTTTCGCGCGTCATCGTCGGGCAACATCAGGTGCTGCGCGAGGTGCTGATCTGCCTGCTGGCGGGCGGACACGTGTTGCTGCGGGGCGTGCCCGGGCTCGCCAAGACGTTGCTCATCAAGACGCTGGCGGAGGCGGTCGATCTCAAGTTTTCGCGCATCCAGTTCACGCCCGACCTGATGCCGTCCGACATCCTGGGCACCGACGTGATCGAAGAAGACATGTCCACGGGCAAACGGCAAATCCGCTTCATCCCCGGGCCCATCTTCGCGAACATCATCCTGGCGGACGAGATCAATCGCACTCCGCCAAAGACGCAGGCTGCGCTCCTGGAGGCGATGCAGGAATTCCAGGTCACCGTTGGCGGCACGCGGTACCCGCTGGCGCGGCCGTTATTTGTGCTCGCCACGCAAAATCCAATCGAACAGGAAGGCACACATCCGTTGCCGGAAGCGCAGCTCGACCGCTTCATGTTCAACGTGGTCATCGAATACCCGTCAGTCGACGAAGAGCGGCAAATCCTTGCGCAGACGACGAGCGGCGCGGTGGCCCAGATTCGTCCTGTCGCGACTGGTGCCGATTTGGAAAATGCCCGTGCGCTCGTTCGCGATCTTCCGGCCGCCGACAACGTCGTGTCGTACGCGTTGCGTCTGATTCGCGCCACTCGTCCCGCCGATGACTCGGCCCCGCCGGTCATTCGTGAATGGGTCAAGTGGGGCGCAGGCCCTCGGGCCGGACAGGCCTTGCTGCTCGGGGCGAAGGCGGCGGCGTTGATGGACGGTCGCAGTGTGCCGGCACCCGAAGACATTCGCGCAATTGCCGCGCCGGTCCTCCGGCATCGCCTGCTCCTCAACTTCCAGGCGGAAGCCGATGGCATCGATCCCGATCAGGTCATCAGCCGCTTGCTGGAGGCCGTCGGTCCGTGAGCCTCCGGCCCGAGGTGGTCGCCGCCATTGACGACCTCGAACTTGCCGCGCGACTGATTGTGGAAGGCTCCCGCAGCGGGCACCATCGCAGTCCGTTCCACGGCTTCAGCAACGAGTTCAGCCAGTACCGCGCGTACCGGCCTGGTGACGACCTGAAGTACCTCGACTGGAAACTCCTCGCGCGCACCGACCGCCTGTACACGCGTCAGTTTCGCGAAACCACCAACATGTCGGTCGTGCTGGTGGTCGATACGAGTGCGTCGATGAATTTTGGCCAACCGTCAAAGTTCCAATACGCGATCATCATGGCCGCCGCGCTGGCGCACTTGATCATCAACCAGGGCGACGCGGTCGGGCTGATGACGATGCAGGGGGAGAAGCTGGTGTGGGTGCCAGCTCGCGGTGGACGCGCGCATCTGCGGTTGTTGCTCGCGCAGTTGGAGAAACTCACGCCGTCGGCGACGTGGGATGCTCCGCGTGTGGTGACGCGTGCGGCCGACCTTTTGCGGCGCCGCGGCGTGATTCTCGCGATCTCCGATTTTTACGACAACGAAGACGCGACGCGCGTCGAACTGCGCCGCGTCGTGCGTCGTGGCCACGACGACGCGGTGCTGCAGGTGATCTCGCGTGAGGAGATCGAGCTGCCGTTCAAATCAGATGTCGAGTTTGAGGATCTCGAGACGGGCGCACGTGTGGTTGTTGACGCGCGCGCCGCTCGTGGGTCGTATCGCGATCAGGTGGCGGCGTTTCTGGAGCGCTGGCGGACGGGCTCCCGTCGCGATGGACTCGACTATGCGCTGGTGACCACCGACGAAAAGCCGTCCGACGCGTTGCGCACGTACCTGGTGAAGCGAGGGCAGTCGCGATGACGTGGCTCGCGCCCTGGGCGTTTGTCGGCCTCGCCGCGATGGCGTTGCCGATTGTGGTGCACTGGCTCGCGCGGCACCAGGCAGACCGTCGGGTGTTCCCGACGGTCCGCTTCCTGCCGACGACGCCCCCGACGTCGGTCCAGCGCCATCAACTGACCGACGTCGCCCTGCTCGCCGTGCGCTGCGCCATCGTC
>ENA-ORBV01017475-ORBV01017475.1-microbial-mat-metagenome-genome-assembly--contig:-NODE-17475-length-10247-cov-4.610324_pt1 | contig 10247 bp, 3 predicted proteins | sample MGYA00237777_ERZ505514 | MGnify/ENA primary metagenome ERZ505514 (study PRJEB26160, sample SAMN06269048) | microbial mat metagenome | isolation source: Oligotrophic lake microbial mat | place...
CAGGTGACGGTTTGAGGACCGCCGGAAGCACCGCCGCCGGAGCCGACCGACCCGGTGTAGTCAAGCGACTTGCCCCAAGTGTAAGCGGCGAGGAATTGGAGACCGTTCTCGTAACGCTTACTGGCCTTTAACTGCATGCTGTGGAAGGAACTGCGAGAGCGGTAGTCGACGAAGAATATGTTGTTGACGTTGTTCAGGGGCTGGAGGAGGCGGCGCGGTGCCAAGGCACCGGGGCCCGGCTGGGTCTCGTTCGGGTTATAGGCCTGAGCGAGATTCATGCCAGTGGAGCCGGCGTAATCGATTTCGACCATAAGAGACGACGTGAGCTGGCGCTGGAAGTTGGCGGTCCAGGTTTGCATGTAGGGCGTACGGTTGAGCAACGAATGGCCGTTGACTCGAGGAGACGGGTTGAGAGCGTTGAGTTCGGCCGTGGTACGGGGCTGGACAGCAGTTGGCAGTGGGAACGGGTTGTCGATGCTGGCAACACCCTGCATACCGATGGGGAAGTCCGGAAACACGAGGGACTGGGTGAAGAAGATAGGAATGTTGAGGCCGATTTGGCCGTTCGCGGTAACGGGGTCGGGGAAGTAGACTAAGCTGTAGCCGCCGCGGACGATGGTCTTACCGTTGCCGGTAAGGTCGTAGGCGAGGCCGATGCGGGGGCCGAAGTTCTTCCAATTGGTCTGCTTATTGGCGCTGCGAGATACGCCGTTCTGTCCGGCATAGATGACTTTCAGGGCACCGAGATCGAAGTTCGGAAGGCGATCGTACTTCTCGGTCTCGGGCATGAAGACCTCATGGCGGACGCCGAGGTTGAGGGTAAGACGGCGGCTGAGTTTAATGTCGTCCTGGATGTAGAGCGAGTTCTCCCAGATACGGAGATAGAAGGGTTCAAAGAGGCCCGAGCGGTTGCCACTGTTCATGAAGCCGGTGAGTAGGGTGGCAGGACCGAAGCCGGAGTTGGAGGGGCTGGACGGGTTTGAAGTGAAGGCGCGGTTGAAGTTCATGTTGCCGCGCACGGCCTCGTTAACGAAGGGTTGGGCGTCGCGCCGGACGATGTGCCAGCCGAACTTGAGGGTATGTTTGCCGACGGTCCAGTTCCAGGCGCTGTCGAGTTGGTAGTGGGTCTGGAGAGGGTTCACCGGCAGGAAGGCGGGTCCGCCCGAGAGGCCGGTGATGTCGGCGATGTTGATTGTGGGGATACCAGAGGACTGGCGATTCAAATTGATATTGCGGATACCGAGCGAGGTGGCGGCGTTGATGCCAATGTCTTGCTGGGTGGTGAGGGGGTTCGTGCGGGCGAAGCCGGCGCGGAACTCGTGCAGCAGGTTCGGTTTCAGGATGCGGGTCCAGTTAAAGGCGGAGCCTTGGGTGGTAAGAATGGTGTCCTGGAGGCCCGCGACGAATGGTCCGAGAGTGAAGCGGGAGGCGGCGTCGGCGGGGGTGGGTAGACAGCAATTGGACTGACCCTGGGGAGCGGTGAGGTTGTAGTTGTTATAGGTGTAACGGAAGAAGATGTTGTCTTTGGTGCTGACGACGTGATCGAAGCGACCGGTGTAGACGTTATCCCGAACCAGACGATTGGGGACGGAAGTGAAATTATCGAAAAGCCCGTTGACCCGACCGGGGGCGTTGGGGGTGGGATAGATACTGAGGACGTTGCGACCTACCGGGTTAATCGCGGCGGCGGGCATGATGTTGCCGGGGAAGGCGTCACGAACGGGAGTGGTGGATCCAGCGACGGTGCGGGTGGAGCGGGGATCGAAAATGGTGAGATTGGGCCCGCCAGCGGCGATCAACTGGCTGAAGTCGCCGTTGCGCATCTGGGCGGTAGGGACAGTGTTGACCGTGGCAATGCCGCGGCCGGTGCGGAGAGCGGCGTAGTCAAAGAAAAAGAACGTCTTGTTTTTGCCGTTGTAGATTTTTGGGATGATCAGGGGTCCACCGACGGCGACGCCGTATTGATTTTGGCGGAAGACCGGCTTGCGCTGGTTGGCGGGAGCGAAGACGTTACGAGCGTCGAGGACGTGGTTGCGATGGAATTCGAAGACGTTGCCATGAAGGTCGTTGGAGCCCGATTGGGTGGAGATGGAGACGACGCCGGCACCGCGACCGAACTCAGCGGAGAAGACGCCGGTAAGCGTTTTGAACTCGCGAACCGATTCGACGCTGGGGGCGACAATCACGGTATTAAAAGTGTACTCGTTGTTGTCGATACCGTCGACGAGCCAGGCGTTGGTGTTGGCGCGGCTGCCGAGGGCGTTAAAATTCGAAGGGCCTCGGGGATTGAAGGTGGAGGCTCCGGAGAGGTTTTCGCCGGCTTGTCCAGGGGTGACGCCAGGGTTGAGATAGACGAGTTGGGCGAAATTGCGGCCATTGAGGGGAAGCTCGCGAACGGCGCGGGTGCCGATGACTTCGCCGAGTTCGGCGGATTCGGAACGTACGAGGGGGGCGGCGGCGGTGACCTCGACCGTCTCCGTAACATTGCCGATGGAGAGTTGGAAGTCGGCGCGAGCCTTTTGGTCAACTTCAAGGAGGAGATTGGTTTGGACACCTTTCTTGAAGCCCGGCTTCTCGACGGCGATGGTGTAAGTGCCGGGGACGAGGAAAGGCGCGTAGAAGGAGCCTGAGTCGTCGCTTTGAGTGCGGCTGGTGGTGTTTTTATTGACTTCGGTGATGGTGATGGTGGCGGCGGAAACAGCGGCACCGGTGGAATCAGTGACTGAGCCGAGGATGGTGCCAGTAGTGACCTGGCCGAATGCCGTGGAGACGGCGAAAGCAAGAATGAACAATATTCTAGCGACAACTTGGTACATGAATAGACTCCCTATTGTTACCCACGCTATCAAGTTAACGATTTAGGGGCAAGGGCCAGTCTTATCTGCCTCACCTGGCCGAGCGTGCGGGGAAAGGATAGACCCCTTCTGAATTGGTTGTGGTTGAACGCGCCGCATTGGTGGCTGCGTTGGTGATTGTAATATTGGCTCCGGCGACGGGTGCCCCTTGCGGGTCTTGCACCGTTCCGGCTATGCGTGAAAGGGATAAGATTATCCCCAATGCCGCTGCTAATCCTCTTGCTGTTGTTGACTTCATCCTGTCAGCGTCCGGCGCCTGAGCTGGAAGTGAAGTACTATGCCTCACCGGAATCCTGTGCGGGGTGTCATCCCAAGATTGCGCAGACTTACCGGCAGACGGGGATGGCTCGGGCGTTCTCCCCGGTGCGCGCGGAAGCCATGCGGGCCATGTTGGTGAAGCAGAAACCGTTTCGCCACTCCGCGTCGGATTCGTACTTTGCGATCCTTGAGCGCGGCGGCAGTTTCTTCGAGCGGCGCTACCAAATTGGTGCGCAAGGTCAGGTGGAGAATGAACTGGAGCGGCGAATCGACTTCGTGATGGGCAGTGGCAACCACGCGCGGACGTTTCTCCACCGCAAACCGAGTGGAGATCTGGTGGAGCTACCTCTGGGCTGGTACGCGGAAGATGGAGGCAAGTTTGCCATGAGTCCGGGCTACGATCAGCGAGACCATCCGGGCTTTCGACGTGCGATTTCGAGCGAGTGCCTGTTCTGCCACAACGGCTATCCGGAGGAGGGAACAGGGAGGATGGCCGAGGGGATCGACTGTCAGCGTTGTCATGGGCCGGGACAAGCGCATGTGAACGCGGCGGGTGGAGGCAAGGCGAAGGAAGAGATTCGCAAGGCGATCTTCAACCCGAAGCATGCGAGCCAGGAACGGCAACTCGAAGTTTGCCTGCAGTGCCATCTCGAATCGACGAGCCGAGCCCTGCCCTATGCGATTCGCCGCTTTGAACGGAAGCCGTTTTCCTATCAGCCGCAGGAAGCACTGGAGGAATTCATGGTGCATTTTGATTTTCCAGCTGGGAAAGGGCCACGAGACCATTTTGAGATTGCGCACCATGGCTATCGAATGAAGCAGTCGCAGTGTTTTCTTGAGAGCAAAGGCAAGATGACGTGCACCACATGCCACGATCCACACACCGTGAAGCGAGGGGAGAAGGCATTTAATGGATCGTGCGCGGGTTGCCATGGAGAAGTGAAGTTGCATGCGGGAAAGCCGGAAGGGCGGGGGGATTGCGCGGGTTGTCATATGCCGAAACGGCGGACGGATGATGTGGTGCAGGTGGTGATGACCGACCACCGGATTCAGCGGAGAGTGGCGGGTGCCTTGATGGCGCCGCGCGCGGAGGTACACGAAAGTGCGGCCAGTGCCTACAAGGGGCCGGTTGTGTTGAGTGAAGTTTCGAAGAATTTGAAGGGCCCGGCGCGGGAGCTCTATGTTGCGACGGCGCAGGTGTACCAGGCGGCGAACCTGGCAGAGGGGATTCGCGATCTGGAGGCGGCGATCGGGAAGCACGCGCCAAAGGAGCCAGAATTTTACCATCAACTGGCCGAGGCTTATTATCGGCAGGGTAACCGGACGGGGGCGGAGCAGTGGTATCGGGCCGCGCTGGCGCGGGACGCGGGTTACCGGCCGGGATTGCGAAATCTGGGTGCGACACTGGTGGAATTGGGAAGAGCGGAGGAGGCAGTGCGACTGCTGCAACCGCTGACGGAGGATGCCATTGCGCAGGTCAATTTGGGTAAGGCGTATCTGGAAGGGGGGCGGTACGCAGAAGCGATCGCGGCACTGCAGCGCGCCGTTGTGCTGGATGAGGACGCACCGGAGGCTTGGAACAATCTGGGCCGGGCTCAAGCGCTACTCGGCATGGCTGGGGAGGCGGAATCCTCATGGCGCGAAGCGCTACGCCGCCGGCCGGCCTATGCCGAGTCGCACAACAACCTCGGGAACCTGCTACATCGAAGTAATCGCTGGGCAGAAGCCCGGAATCACTTTACCCAGGCACTTCGTGACCCGAAGTATGCGACCGCGCGATTCAACTACGGCACCGCGCTTGCCGAACGCGGGGAATTTCGCGAGGCAGAGCGCTATTTGCGGGAAGCGACGCAGCTTGACGGCTCGCTCTCGGAGGCGTATTTGAATCTGAGCAACTTGTACTTGACAAGCAACCGTGCCGGTCAGGCCATTGCGCCGCTGGAAACGGTGCTGCGCCTTCGCCCCGGCCTCGGCAAAGCACTGCTCGGCCTCGGTATCGCGTACGGGCAAACCGGCCGGTTTGCCCAAGCCCGTAGCTACTTCCAGCAAGCGGCCCAAAGCGGCGATTCAGAAATTCGCGGTGCCGCTGTTGAGGCATTAGGACAACTTCAATAAGAAAGGGCCCCTGTCGCCAGGGGCCCTTTCTTTAGGATTGGTTTGCAACGAAACGTTAGAAGGCGAGTTTCAAAGCAAACTGGTTGGTTCTCATGTCCCGCGCGCCGGTAATTTGACCGTATTGCGGCGAAGTGAGGTTAGTGTTGGGAGTGCCCCAATTCGGATGGTTCGGAAAGTTGAAGCTCTCGATGCGGAGCTCGAGGTTCATTTTTTCGGTGAGGTCAAAGCGCTTCAGGAAGGACATATCCCACCCAAAGAAGCCGGGACCGATATATGGATTGCGCGAAATGTTGCCCGCACGGTAGGTAAGCTGATTTACGCCTGTGGCATCGGGAGCGCTGCAGGTGATCCCCGCAGATCCGCGCCCTGCTGCGTCGCGGCGATAATATTCCTGCGGAGTTGGATTGTCCGCTTTCAGCGGCACTCCGGTGGCGTCCCCGCGGCTGCCCTGCGTGGTTCCACCCAAATCACCACAACCGCCGCCGCCGAAGGGCGAGCCGGTAGCGATGGTGATGATGGAACCCATGCTCCAACCGCCAGCGACGAGGTTGCCCGCCTTGCCGAAGTCGAGCTTCTTGCCACGGCCAATCGGCACTTCATACAGCAAAGAAGTGGCCATGCGATGGTTTTGGTGGAATTGGCTGAGGCCGCGCTCCAACGTGAAGTCATAGTTGGCTGCCGGGAAGAGGTTGTCGCCGTCGTTGACCCGGATCCCTGAGCTATCGTCAATCGACTTGGACCAAGTGTAGGAAATGAGGTAGGTAAAACCCTTGTTGAAGCGCTGTTGCACCTTGACGATGCCGGATTGATAGTTTGAATTGGCGCGGCTGCCGATGGTCTGGATGCGGCCATAGTAGTCAGTGCCCCAGGGGCGGCGCTGGTTGGCCGTCCGATTATCGGTGGGACCGCTCCTGAAGATCGGATCGTTCCAGCCGTACATGCGCATCAGCTTGTGACCGCCGCTACCCTGATAGCCCACTTCGACGAGCATGCTGTCGGTCAGTTGGTATTGTACGTTCATCAGGTACTGGTGAACGTAGGCGGTGCGGCGGTTGGTGTCGTTGGCGAAGGAATACAAGCCGGACAGGCACAAGCCCGACCAGCCCGAGCACAGGCCGGACACGTTTGCGCCCGAGCCCGCCCATGGGTTGCTGAGGTTTACGTTCGGTACCGTATCGAGACCGCGAGCGGACTCGCGGAAGCCGAAGTTGCGAGCCATGTCCCACATGGGGTTACCCGTGTCCTGGGCGTAGAACAAACCATATCCGGTGCGAACCGTCATCTTGGACATTGGCTGCCAAGAAAGCCCGATGCGGGGCGCCCAGTCATTTCTGTCTGTCTGGATGGTGGCGTGATTGCCGAGGACTTCGTCGCCGGTGGCTTTGGGAATGCGATCGGCCATGCGTATGTTGAGGCCTTCATGGAAGTCGCCTTCGCCGGGCCGGACCATTACGGGGATCGGACAGGAGGGATCCAGACCTTGGTCGTTGACGCCAGGGCAAGACATCTTGAAGTTAAAGATGCCGCGGTAGCGATCCTGGAACGCTGGTGTGTATTCGTAGCGCAAACCCAGATTCAGGGTCAGGTTTGAGCGCAGTCTCCATGTGTCCTCAAAGTAAAATGCGGAGGACCACTGACGGAACTGAGTATTAGCGATGCCGAGGGCGCGGGTGGCTTCCTGGGTCCAACCCAAAAGACCGGTGGCGAAGGCTGAGCCAGTGCGGCCCAGGTTTGTCGGATCGGCAGTGTTTCGGCCCGCGAACTGGAAGAAGCCGCGGGGGAACTGATTGCCAATCTGGTTGAAGCGGCGGCTGGCGATTTCGCCACCCATCTTGAAAGTATGCTTGCCTTTGATCCAACTCAGATTGTCGAGTACCTGGTAGGTGCGGTTGCGCAACACGAAGGGAGCTTCTGTGGTTTCGCCCCATCCCGACACAAAGCCGTTGCCGTCAAACCCAACCTGGGGGGAGCCCCAAGCGGCCTGAATCGGAGCCACCAGGCCAGGGATAGCAAGTTCCGTGGTCACGTCCCGGGTGAAATTGTAGAATGAAGCGCGATCATTGTCGAAAACCGTCGCGCCAAGGCGAAACTCGTTAACTAGCGTGGGTGAGAAGGTGCGGACGTTGCTCAGCATGGCCTGCCAGTTCTTGGTTACGGCGCGCAAGTCCTGTTGGGGAAAGGTTTCGCCGTCGCCGACGAACTCGCTGCCCCAGCTATAGCGGCCAAACCATTGACTGAGCGTCGATTGGTTCCAGTCGATGCGAGAGGTCAACTGGTCCCAATCCACTGGATTCGGAGATTTGCGTTCATAATTGAAGCCTGAGATTCCGGCCACAGCACCTGGAATGTTCGGCTTTTCGTAGAAGCTGAGCAGTTTTGTGAAGGTCGGATTAAAGCGGCTGGAGGGGATGCGTTGGTTGGCGAACGGATCTGCGACTGCCCGGCCGTTGACAGTGCGGATTGTGTTGGGATCAAAGATCGGCAAGTGTGCGGGGCTGGAGAAATCGCCGCTAAGCATCGCATCGTCGGCCACAGTGGTACGGCGAATGCCGTTTTTGCGCTCCTTCAAGCCTTCGTAGTTCACCATGAAGAACAGCTTGTTCTTGGCGTTGAAGACCTTCGGGATGGAAAGTGGACCATCGAGGGTGAATCCGTACTGATTGCGGCGGAACGGGCTTTTCTCGCCGCTTAGCAACCATTGGCGAGCCTGAATGGCGTCGTTGCGGAGGAAGTGAAAGAGTACTCCGTGATACTCATTCGCACCCGATTTAGTATTCACGTTAATTTGAGATGGCGAACGGCCAAACTCGGCCGAGTAAACGCCAGACTGCACCTTAAACTCCTGCAAGGCGTCTATGGACGGACGCACAACGAAAGTGTTGAAGTTGATGTCGGTATTTTCCACGCCATCGAGTGTGAAGCGATTATATTGCTGGCGCATACCTGCAATGGAAAGCGCCTGGTTGGAGCGCTCACCGCCCTGTCGGCCATTGGCCTGACCACCAGATCCCATTTCCGCAGTGACGTTCGGTGCCAGCTTTACCAACTGAAGGTAATTTCGTCCATTGAGAGGCAACTCCACGATACGCTTTTGTTCAATGACAGTACCGGTAGCTGTGGAAGCGGTTTGCAGCATTTCCGCTGAGGCGGCGACTTCGACGCTTTCGCTGACCTGTCCAACTTCGAGGGCGAAGTCGACTTTGGCCACATCGCCGACTTGAATTGTGCGGTTGGTGGCGACGCCGGTTTTGAAGCCCTTGGCCTTGACTTCAATTTTGTACTGGCCGGGCGTAACGAATGGAATTGTGAACGTACCCGATGCCGTGGTTGTAAGCGATCGGACTTGGTTGGTGGCAAGGTTGGTTAAGCTGATTTCCGCGCCAGCCAAGGCGGCACCAGAGGGATCCGTGATGGTTCCTGTGATTTCACCGAAGTTTTGCGCAAAAGATAGAGCGGCAAGCATGAGTAGGATTGCCGATAGAACGTGGAAACGATTAAGTTTCATAGGACCCCCCCGAACGGATCTATATAATTTTTGGCACACAACAGTTTGTGAAATATAAATCGCCCGAGCGATTGAAATGTCCTTGCAACATGCCAAGTTCGAATAACTCTATCAAAAATCCGTGGAATGTCAAGGCTAGCGTGACACGGTGACGAACCCGTGTCCGAATGTTACCGACGCAAGAAGCACTCAGCAACATGCATCGACCTTCAACCATTCCGAATCTACCGGCCCAAACCCTAGCCCTCCAGCCAAGTGTTAGACAATGACTCAAGCAATGAATCGCGACAGGAAATTTCCCCTCCGCAGCCTCAACTGGTTTCAGAATCCCGACAACCTCGGCATGACAGCCGTCTATTTGGAGCGCTACGCCAACTACGGCCTCACCCGCGAAGAGCTCCAATCCGGCAAACCCATCATCGGCATCGCCCAGACAGGCTCTGACCTCTCCCCCTGCAATCGCATCCATCTCGATCTGGTGGATCGCATCCGCGACGGCATCCGTGACAACGGCGGCATCCCGTTCATCTTCCCCGTCCATCCCATCTTTGAAAACTGCCGCCGCCCCACCGCCGCCCTCGGTCGCAATCTCGCCTATCTCGGCCTCGTCGAAATTCTGCATGGCTACTTCTTCGATGGCGTTGTACTCACCACCGGCTGCGACAGACCACGCCCGCCTGCCTGATGGCCGCCGCCACAGTCAACATCCCCGCCATAGTCCTCTCCGGCGGCCCGATGATCAACAGTTACTACAAAGGCAAGTTGGCAGGCAGCGGCATGAGCGTCTGGGATGCGCGCCGCCTCCATGCGGCTGGCGAGATTGACTACGACGAATTCATGGATCGTGTCATGGCATCGGCGCCGAGCCCCGGCCACTGCAACACCATGGGCACCGCATCCTCGATGAATTCACTCGCCGAAGCCCTCGGCATGAGCTTGCCCGGATGCGCTGTCATCCCCGCTCCATACCGCGAACGAACCCAAATGGCCTTCCGCACCGGCAAACGCATTGTCGACATGGTCAAAGAAGATCTCAAACCATCTGCCATCCTCACCCGCGAGGCATTCGAGAACGCCATCGTCGTGTGCAGCGCCATTGGCGGCTCCACGAACTGCCCGCCCCACCTCATCGCTATTGCCCGGCACATGGGCGTTGAACTCAAGACCAAGGACTGGGAAACTGTCGGCCACGAAATTCCGCTCCTGGCCAACGTCCAGCCTGCTGGTGAATACCTGACCGAAAGCTTCCACCTCGCCGGCGGCATCCCCGCCATCATCGGCGAACTCATACTGGCTGGCAAGATCCATCAACAAGCCCTCAACGTCTCCGGCAAATCAGTCGGTGAATGCTACCAGACTTCCCGCTCAACCGACCACAAAGTCATCCGGCCCTACTCGAATCCCGTCTCACAAAACGCCGGCTTCCTGGTCATGTCCGGCAACTTGTTTTCAACCGCTCTCGTCAAGAGCTCCGTAATTAGTCCCGAGTTCCGCGAACGCTTTCTCAATACTCC
>ENA-ORBV01017476-ORBV01017476.1-microbial-mat-metagenome-genome-assembly--contig:-NODE-17476-length-10246-cov-5.382043_pt1 | contig 10246 bp, 10 predicted proteins | sample MGYA00237777_ERZ505514 | MGnify/ENA primary metagenome ERZ505514 (study PRJEB26160, sample SAMN06269048) | microbial mat metagenome | isolation source: Oligotrophic lake microbial mat | place...
CGTGGGCTCGGAGATGTGTATAAGAGACAGATGCATGGGCCGCAGGAAGCAACGGCGCCGTGGTTCGCTTTCATGGCCAGACAGAAACCATCATGCGCGTTGACACGCGAGAATCGTTGCGCGCAATTTGGGGCCTTTCCAACTCCGACATATGGACCGTTGGAACCCGCGGGACTGCTTCACACTGGGATGGCAATAGCTGGCTTCTCGTGCCCGTCCCGGTGAATGACGATCTGGTCGCGATTTGGGGCTCCAACCGAGATCAAGTCTGGGCAGTCGGCGGCACTCGACTTGGCAACGCCAAATACGTCAACGGAGGCGGAACCATCTTGCGGTGGGATGGAAAGTCTTGGACTGTCGTTGCGCGCGACGCAGACAATCCTTTCAAAGCGATTTGGGGCAGTTCTGCGGCCAACGTAGTCGTAGGAGGCCATGGTCCGCTCTGGCATTTCGATGGCAGCACCTGGTCCAGTTTTTCGCTTGGTACGCTTTCTGTTCAAGCCATTTGGGGAACTGGTCCTGACGATGTTTGGGCCGTTGGTCGCGACCGTTTGATGGCGAATCATGCGGGAATCCGCGTGGCGGTCGGTCGTGACCCAGGGACCAATTAATTACCAAACGGTAGATGGTCTTGCGGGTATGCGTGGGAGTGAGAGGCTCCTCGTCCATTTTCCGCAATTGATCAGCCATCCCCTCATCTGCTGCATTGCCACCCGTCGCCGAAAAGGTGCCGGGGGGAAAGTAGCGAGGGCTCACAGATTGTTCCGGCGTCGCGCCCAATAGCGCCAGTCATGCACCAGAGAAAAAGGCCCTGACAGGGAACATGGACCTCGTCGACGGGCAAGACCTCAGGTCTTTACGGTCCGGCGCCCGCTGGCTACGGCTTGGCGCCGCGCAAGTGAGCGAGACCGGCGCCAAACCGGCCGGTGGTGTCGACCTCGGACCGCAACAACCAGGTGCACAAGTTCTGCCGCAATCGCGCCCAGCAGACAGGCCAAGAACAGAGCCAACGCTCCGTGGCGGCCGCGATACAGCGCCAACTCGATCAGCATGCCGATGAATGAACCGGTCAGAGAAAGCGCCACGTTGAACCGCATGCTTTCGGACCGGCCAATGGGGCTGTATCGCGAAATCAGGGCCACGGACAGACCCGCAAAAAGAATGAACTCCGCCACCAGTATAAGCATCTGAAGCATACCCGTTCGGACAGCAAGAACCGTACCGGACCAGACAGACTAGGCCACGATGGGTAGAGCCGCCTCACGTGCACGGTGTGGCCGAACGGTTGGTCGATGCGCAGGTGCCGCCCGGGAAAATCGTATTAAGTCGCACGGGAGGTCGGCTGGCAAATGCTCGCTTCTGACCGTATCGCAAACGGAACGGCGTTCGCGATACGTTTCAAAACGCAGGCATTCCGCTCAAGGCTTGACGAATCTCAGCGCGAACCGATCGCTCGATCCCCGTCTGAGCTTGTCGAAGACGTTCCAGTCGCGCGAGTCGGCTGCGTTGTGCAGGAAACCTGACCGGCCGGCCAGAATGAAACCCGCCGACAGAACCTCCGCCTTCACGAATTCCTCGTCGATCCTGTGCAGGGACTCCGCATCGTCCGTTCCCGCTCCGGTCCGGGCGGAATGATCCACGACCACAAACGCTCCGCCCGGTTTAAGGGCGCGGAAGATCGCCTGGTTCATGCGCGTGCGGTCGGTCCCGAACCAGATCGTGTCGTGATAGAAAAGCACCATCACGATCAGATCCAGTTGCTGTGCATCTTCCGGCAGCGGATCCTCCATCTCGCGATCGACGCGCACGACGTTGGTCATCGCCGGCCGGCCCAGGCGCTCGGCCCAGGGCTTCGCCGCAAAACGTTGCAAGACCACGGCAGGATTCTGGCCGTAAACCTTTCCCGTGGAACCCACCGCCCGCGCCAGCAACTCCGTGGTGTAGCCGCCGCCCGCACAGAGTTCAGCCACCACCTGGCCGGACCTCACATCGAAGAACGATAACAATTCTGCCGGCCGGCGCTTTTCATCGGTATCGCGATCCGCAGCACTGCGGTCCGGCGCGGCGATTAGGGCCGCGAAATTGGGGCTGGCGTCGCGCTCGGGCGCAGGGGCCGTCCCGACGCGATTCGTTGCGCAGGATACGCAAACCAGGATTGCAAGAAGGCAGCGGTGCAATTGTATGAACAGATGCATACCATACGTATGACGATGAACATCGACGAGGCATTGCTGAAGGAGGTCGTGCAATCGGGCACTCCTACCCGCGAAGCTGAAGAATTCGCTGCCAACCCAGCCCCACGCAAACGCCACCGCGCTGTTCATCGCATTGTCCGTGTAGACGGTGGTGTAGCTGGTCCTGTTGGTAACCCCGAAATGGTGTAGCGTGCGCCGATGCCACGCCAAGCTGTTCCTACTGTCGCACTCGCCCTGACCGCACTGGTTTTTTTCGTCGCGTGCGGCGATGAGCCCGCCGAACTATCGGTTGGAAATCCGTTGCTCGATGGGGGTTCGTCTGACTACGACCCGCGCCAATCCCCGCCGCCCGATGCGGCGCCTGACATTGCGGCAAACCTCGACGCGGCCGTGTTCGATACGGCGGTCGCGATCGCAGATGCCATGACGCCCGCCGATCTTCTCGACGCCGCCACGCCACCGGGCGCGCTGGTGTTTGACGGCGTCAACGACGTGGTCGAGCTTCCCACCGCCGCCGGCGCGGCCAGCGAGACGGCCTTCTCGATCGAAGTTTGGTTCAACACGACCGATCCCACCGGCGCCATGTTCGAGGTTTACGGCCGCGGCGGCGGCGCCGATCGTTTTATCTTTCTGGAGGCGGGCAAGGTTTGCTTTTACGTGTACGGCACGCCCGTCACCAAGATCTGCTCCCCGACCGCCGGTTACAACGACGCCAAGTGGCATCACGCTGCCGGAACACTCGGCGTGCTGGCGGGCACGAAGCTTTATATCGACGCCGTGGAGAGCGCTGCGGCCTCCCCTCCCACCGCGTCCAACTTCAAGACCGACACCAACTTCCGCCTCGGCTACGGCCACATCGGTTTCAGTTCGGCCCTCTACTACTACGCCGGTCGTCTCAGCGAAGTTCGTGTGTGGAGCGTCGAGCGAACGAGCGCCGAGATCCTCGCCAACTACAAAACCCACCTCCCCGGTAACACGGTTGGGCTGCAAGGCTACTGGATGCTCGACCAGACCGGCGCGACGGCCGCGGCGATGGATGCAACGGCGGGCGCCCATCACGGCGCGCTCATCAACTTCGGCTTCACCTCGTCGCCTTGGGCCGGCCCTGGCGCTTTTTAACGTACGGCTGTCGAGCCGAAACGCATCACAGACCCGCAGTGGAAACCGGGCCGGTGTGCGAAGTCTTGTTGACCGTGAAGTGTAACGCGTGCCGGATTTCGCCGGTTTTCGGGTGCACCGGCGGTATCCAGATACAGAACGTGCCGATCGGAATTTGGCGAAGCCCCTGGTCCGCCCGAGTTCCCTCCCGTGCCACGTCATGCGTTTGCCAGGTGGTGGCCGAGGCTTCTTGCGGTTGCCCAAGGGCGCGTTCAACGCCGAACAGTTCGACCCACGAACCGGCAAACGCACCGACCTTGGAAACGTACAGGGACCTGTCTGGAAGGTCCCCGTGATGCCGGCAAATGATTTGTCGTGCGTAAAACGACCCGTTCAAGTCGATCCTTAAAAGCCCAACACTTTCACGTTCGGGGCGTGGTCAACCAGGTTTTGCGGCGTACCAAAGCGTGAGCCCCAACAGAACGGTTTTCCGTCGGTGCCAAGGGCGCAAAACGCGTCGAAGCTGCCGTAGATGGCAACCGCTTTGCGGGTCGGCGGACTGATGCCACCACACTGGATGTCGCCCGCCTGGGTTAGCAAACATGTGGCTGTGTTGTTCACCGCCACATCGCGCGCTTTGGCGGAGGGCTGCGGATACGTACCACGGTTAGCACCCCAGCATTGCACGCTGTGCTGGTCGTTGACGATACACGCGTGACTGCTGCCAACAGCGATGCGCAAGGCGCGCGCGGTTGCGGGCACGCCGGCGACAACACTTTCACCCCAGCACGTCACCAAACCGTCGATGCCAATGGCGCACATTTGCTCGCCGTCACCTGCGACCTGGACGCCGCGGTATCCCTGTACTGGCCCCTCACCGCCAGAGCGCGAACACACCACATCGTAAGTACCCTTTTCGACGATGCAGGTTTGCCGCGGACGCAGCGCCAAATAGATCGGAGCCACCGACCGCGTCAGGTATCCGGGGCCCCAACACTTGACTCCGTCGCCCGCCTGGTTGATGGCACAGGTTGCATTGTGCGATGCCGCGAGAAAACCTACCTTTAAGCCAGCCGGTGGTGTCGTACGACCCTCGGCACCATGACCCCAACACTTGGGACTGCCATCGGCGACGATGACGCATGCATGATAGGCACCCATTGTCATGTGATCGCGGCGCGCATCCTGTTCGACCTTCCAGACCTGGGCGGGCAATACGGTTGTCCCTCCCTGGCCGCCAACCGAGGTTCCAGTAGAACCCCCAGTTGATCCGGTCAAACCGCCCTGACCGCCTACAGCACCACTGCCCGCTTCGCCACCGACGCCCCCTGCACCTTGACCCGCCGCGCCACCACCCGCGGTACCCATACTCCCCGCTTCCATTGAACCGGCAGAGCCGCCGTTGCCTTGAGCGCCCGTGCCGCCCGTAGGCGTATTACCCGCGCGCGCGGCGCAGCCCATAGCCGAGAGAAGGAGACCAACGCAAACGGCGTACGGCCGCAGGCGACCAAAACTTCGTTGTACCTCTTCGTTTTTCATGGACCCTCATGTCTAGTACACGCGAGATCCCAGAATCCAACGGGGCATACTCCGAATGGTGGGCCGAAAACCGGCTGTGCGGCGCCGACTAGCCCTACCTGGGTTTAGCTGCCGCTCGGCGGCCAAGGTGCGGTTAGATGAGGTGTCTCTTTGGTCGGACCAAAGTCCACCTCGGCCGGAGCGGCCGGACGACCCATGAATCCCTTGTCCGCGTGGAACGGAATGATACGTTCTGATATAACCTGGGAATGCGCTGCACGTACGTCCTTCCCTTGGTTGCTTTTTTAAGCATGTCTTACGGCGCTCCGGTTGAGTCCGCGCCTGGTGGTTTGCCTCGCCTCAAGGTCAGTGAGAACAAACGTTTCTTGGTAACAGAAAGCGGCGAGCCTTTCTTTTATGCGGCTGACACCGCGTGGGAATTGTTCCATCGCCTGGATCGCAAGGAAGCCGTTCATTACCTCGCCACGAGGGCCCGCCAACATTTCAACGTTGTACAGGCGGTTGCGTTGGCGGAACTAGAAGGGTTGGTCGATCCGAACGCAAACGGTGATTTGCCGCTGATCGATAAAGATCCAACCAAACCATGGGTCACTCCCGGCAACAGGCCTGACAACGCAGCGGCTTATGACTATTGGGATCACGTTGATTTCGTGATCGACGAAGCCAACAAGCGAGGCATCTATGTTGGCTTATTGCCTACGTGGGGGGCGTGGGTTAGCGATGAGAAAACGAAGATATTCACTCCAGAAAACGCACGAGTTTACGGAGAGTTCTTGGGCAAACGCTACGCACACAAGGGCGTGATCTGGGTGTTGGGCGGCGATCGCGTGTGCCCTGGCACCGAACCGGTGTGGCGCGCGATGGCCGAAGGCATCACCAAAGGCGCAGCCATGCCAGCGGGCTCAGACACTTTGCTCGTGACGTTTCACCCGCGCGGAGGTGGCACTTCCTCTGAATGTTTTCATCAAGACAACTGGCTTGATTTCAACATGCAGCAAACCGGACACCAACAGGTTGAACGCACCCGTGGTTGGCGCAAGATCCGTCGCGACTACAACATGCTGCCCATCAAACCTGTCTTGGATGGCGAGCCACTTTACGAAGACATTGCCATCACGATCACCTCCAACCAATGGGGCTACGCCTTCGACGCACACGCGCGCCAACGGTGGTATTGGCACGTGTTTGCGGGAGCACTTGGTCAAACCTATGGAAACAACAGCGTGTGGCAGATGTTTGCACCCGGGCGAAAACCAACGATTGGTCCGATCTTGACTTGGTCTGAAGCGCTGCAGCGCCCTGCTGCGAATCAAATGCAACACCTGCGCGCCTTGATTGAATCACGCCCATTTTTGTCGCGCGTTCCTGCTCCTGAAATGTTGGAAGACGAATTGGAAGGCGTCGATCATTTGGAGGCCACGCGCGGCGATGGATACGCTTTTGTGTACGCAGGCACAGGAAAGAAGATTCAACTTAAACTGGGGATCATTTCAGGCGCTGAAATCACGGCCTGGTGGTTCAACCCACGCACGGGCAACGCAACGAAGATCGGGACTTTCCCAAACCAAGGCAGCAAAGAGTTTGCCTCAATCGCAGAAGGCTTCGGCGCAGATTGGGTGTTGGTGATCGATGACCGCTCAAAGAATTTTCGCGCGCCCGGAGCGCCAGGACCTCTTGTACGATAGCTGCAGAGCTATCGCCAAGTGAGCGCTGGTAGAGCGATAGCCATTCGCAGTTCTGCCGGGCGATTCGGGATTGTCTGCATTCCCTCCAAACGGGATCGTTCGGGTCGCGCCAATATTCGAGGTATTGACCGTGCTTCGATTGCAATGGTCCAGCGTGTGCGCCGGGTTGGTGCTGACAGTTGCCGGTCCAGGTTGGTGGCCGAGTCCCGTTCATGGACGGTCGTTGGGTCGCCATCGCCTCATCGTGGGATCGCGCGATGTGTCAAAACGGCCTTCGTTCCGTCACGGTGATTGTCATTGGAGGATCACCCTCCATTTCCGGCTGCCGTGGACTCCGCAAGCAGTGCGGGTGGGGTCAGTTGGGGTACACTGCCGCCCCTCATGCTCGACATTCGCCTGATTCGTGAAAAAGCCGACGAGGTCCGTGCGCAGTTCGTTCGCCTCGGCGCCACCGTCGATCTCGATGCTGTCATCGCCATGGACGAGGATCTCCGTCGGCGCAAGACCGAAAGCGAGACCCTGCGGGCCGAACAAAACCGGCTGTCGAAAGAGATTGGCAAGGCGCCCTCGCCCGAGGCCCGTCAGGAGGCGATCGCAAAAGGTGCTGCGCTGAAGGCGCAGATGGAATCGCTCGCTGCCGCGCTTGATGAAGCTGACAAGGCCCTACGCGAAAAGTTGCTCTGGTTGCCGAACCTGCCGCATCCCGATGTTCCGGTGGGCAAGGACGACAGCGAAAACCGCACCGTGCGCGAAGAAGGAAAACGCCGTACGTTTGAGTTCACCGCACAACCGCACTGGGACCTTGGCACCCAGCTCGGCATCATTGATTTCGATCGCGGTGTGAAGATCTCGGGGTCGCGCTTTTATGTGTTGCGGGGCGCGGGGGCCCGGCTGCAGCGCGCGCTCATCACGTACATGCTGGATTTGCACACGGAAAAACATGGCTACACCGAGGTGTTGCCGCCCGTGATGGTGCGCCGCGAGTGCCTGGTTGGCACGGGAAACTTGCCGAAGTTTGGCGACAACCTCTACCGCGACGCCGAGGAAGATTTTTGGTTCATTCCCACCGCCGAGGTACCGGTCACGAACCTTTATCGCGACGAGATCCTGGACGGTGCCACGCTGCCGGTGGCACACGTGGCGTTTACCCCCTGTTTCCGCCGCGAGCAATTGGCGGCCGGTCGGGATACCCGCGGCATCAAGCGTGGCCACCAGTTCGATAAGGTCGAGATGGTCCGCTTTGTGCGCCCCGAGGGATCGATGGCGGAACTCAAGCAACTGTTGGGGCATGCCGAAGATGTCCTGCAGGGTCTGGAGCTGCCCTACCGCGTGGTCGAAATGTGTACCGGTGATCTGTCCTTTTCAGCGATGGCAAAGTTTGACCTCGAGGTCTGGTCGCCGGGCTGTGCCGAGTGGCTTGAAGTATCAAGCTGTTCCAACTTCGGTGAATTCCAGGCCCGCCGCGCGAACATTCGCTTTCGCGACGCCGAGGGCAAGCCGCAGTTCGTACACACGCTGAATGGCTCTGGTCTGGCGTTGCCGCGGACCCTGATAGCGGTTCTTGAAACCTATCAACGTGCCGATGGTAAGATAGACATTCCCGCCGTGCTTCGTCCCTACCTGGGCGGGGCAGAGACGATTGGGTAGCGGTACAGGAGCCAGAGCCACCACATGGAAGGTAAGCCACTCGTTCTCGCGCAAATCGGGGTCGCGGTCATCGCGATCTTCATCGGCGTGAACATCCTTTACGGAGGGATGGCTCCGCCCGCGGCGCCGCCCATGCCGCAGGCGCCTCCGCCCATCGAGCAAACGACCGAGGAGCTGAAATTCTCGCAGCCGATCTACCAGGCCCTCGTCGAGCAGGACGCCAAGCGCTGGAATGTCGCCATCCCGACGCAGGAAGAGTTTTCGCAGCCGATCCCCTATTTCGACGAGGTTCGCGGCGGCCGGGTGCTCAAGCCGGGCAAGCCGGTGGACACGCGCCATCTAAAAATAGAACTTCTCATCGACAAGCGTCAGGCCACGGTCGATGGTCAATCGTTTCGCACCGATCACCTGGTGCTGACCATCACCAACAAGACCGACAAATTTCTGGCCTACCGGGTTGCCACCGAAGTGCCCCGAACGGTGAACTGTACGACGAAAGGCGACATTCCCCACAACGCGATCGTGATTTCACCCAACCGTACAATCGAACGATCGGAATGTTTGTTCCGAAAAGATCTGGTAATCACCCTCGCGGCGGTCGAAGTCATGGAGCTTGGCCCGTTGTCGGCGGTCTACGTTTCGCGCCTGCCCCCCACGCTCGTACTGTACGATCCGCGCACGGCCTCAAGTCACATGCCGCTTGCGAATCCGATGTGTCGGCAGACCGTCAATTGGCAGGAGATCCGCGCCGGCGTCGAGAGCAACCAGTTCGACTGGAAAGACCTCATCGATTTCTACGCCCGCCATAGCTGCGACGAGTACACCTTTTTCAAGGGTTACCGTCTTCGCGAAACGGCTGGCGACCCTCTTCCTGCGCGGGCGCCCCGGGAATAAAGCGCTCGCGCGGGCGCTATTGAGCCATTCGGACTGAAAACAGACGCCGCTTTGCGTCTGGGCCGAGTTTTCGATAAAGTCTCCCACGGACCTGACAATCATGACCAAGGCCGACCTCATCATGACGATCGCTGACCGGCTTCGAATGCCGGCCGGCCGCGCTGAAACCATCGTAGACACCATCTTTGATGGCATGGTCGACGCACTTCAGAAGGGTGAAGGCATCGAGATCCGCGGCTTCGGAAGTTTCACGATTCGCGAATACAAGTCCTACCAGGGTCGCAATCCGCGTACGGGCGAAACCGTTGACGTGCGACCGAAGCGCATGGCGTTTTTCCGTGTCGGCAAGGAATTGCGCGAGCGCGTGAACGAGAGCGTCGGCAAGCCCCTTCCTGCCGGAGACTAGGCGCAAAGCGCGCTGTTGCCGTGGACCTGTTTGATCGGCCGCGCGGCAAGAACGATTCCGGCGGTCGGGAGGACAAACCGGAGCATGTGGTCGAAGGCACCGTCGAACGCATTGTCTACGCGGGCAACGACGGCACGTTTTCTGTAGTACGTTTGCAGGTCGAAAACCAGCCCGACTTGGTGTCGGTGGTCGGTGCGTTGCCCGGCATTCCGGTAGGTGCGCGTTTGCGTGTGCGCGGCCACTACGAAGAGGACGCGCGCTTTGGCAAACAGCTTCGGGTGGACGGTTTCACGGAACTCGCCCCCGAAACGCTCGACGGCATTCTGCCGACATTGCTCGGAATGCTTTCCGATGACAAAGTCGATCCGGTGATCGAGACGATCAACGGGCAGAGGATCCGTTCGTTCCCGGTGAAGGGGCCGTGGGGGACGGCGTTGCACGTCGGTCGGCGCGACGAGCCGTGCAATCTGCACGTTGACCGGCGGTTGTGTCCCGCCGACGCCGACGGTGACGACGTTCTGGGTGCCAGAGCTGACGGCCGCACGCATCATTGTGGGCAACGTGGCGGCGCGAGACCCCAACAACTTCACCATCACGTCGTACCTTTTCACCAACGCGGAGACGCCCAACGCTTTCAACGTCACCTCCAACGGCTCCATAGTCGTGCTGCAAGTCGTCGACATGCTGGCGACGCTGAAGGCCACCTTCAGCTACACCTTGAAGGTCACCAACATTTGGTCCGTCTTCACGACGACGGTCATCACGATCAACATGCTGCCGGT
>ENA-ORBV01017480-ORBV01017480.1-microbial-mat-metagenome-genome-assembly--contig:-NODE-17480-length-10245-cov-3.758556_pt1 | contig 10245 bp, 4 predicted proteins | sample MGYA00237777_ERZ505514 | MGnify/ENA primary metagenome ERZ505514 (study PRJEB26160, sample SAMN06269048) | microbial mat metagenome | isolation source: Oligotrophic lake microbial mat | place...
GGAGGAGTGCTCCGGGCCCTGCCCTTCGTAGCCGTGCGGCAGCAGCAGCACGACGCCGGAATCCTGTCCCCACTTCGCCCGATCCGCGATGATGAACTGATCGATAATCGGCTGTGCACAGTTCACGAAATCGCCGAACTGTGCTTCCCACAACACGAGCGTGTCCGGCGCCGCCGTACTGTACCCGTATTCGAACCCGAGCACGGCGAGCTCGCTGAGCGCCGAGTTGTACGATTCGAACGCCGCTGACGCGCCTGGCAGATGCGCGAGCGGGGCATACTTCTGTCCCGTCTCCACGTCATGGAGCACGCTGTGCCGATGCGAAAACGTGCCACGCTCGGCATCCTGCCCGGTGAGGCGAATGGACACGCCTTCACTGAGCAGCGAGCCGAAGGCCAGTGCTTCGGCGTTCCCCCAATCGATACCGCCGTCCGGGCCCAGCGCGTCACGGCGACGCTCGAGTTGCTTGGCGAGTCGCGGATGCGCCGTGAAGTCGGCCGGCCAACGCAGCAACGCCTCGCTGATGGCGATCAACCGCTCGGCTGGCACCGCCGTCTCCACCGGTCGAGGCGTGGAGGCTGTCTCGTCGGGCCACGGCTGGTGCGACTCGGCGCCAGCCAGCGATGCCTTGAACGCCGCATGGCGCTCGGCGTACGCGTCCATCACCTGCTGTTCAACCGCCGCGGCCTCTTCCTCTGACAAGACGCCCTCGGCGGCGAGTCGCTGCGCCCACGCGCTGGGCACGGAGGGATGATCCTTGATGCGCTGATACAGCGCCGGCTGCGTGTACGACGGCTCGTCGCCTTCGTTGTGGCCGTGACGGCGATAGCCGACCAGATCAATGAGCACATCTTTGCGGAACCGCGTGCGGTACGCACACGCGAGTCGAACGGCCTTGATGCACGCTTCCGCGTCGTCGCCATTCACGTGAAAGATCGGGACTTCAAATCCCTTGGCGAGATCGGACGAATAGTACGTGCTGCGTCCCTCGTCCGGGTCGGTGGTAAAGCCCACCTGATTGTTCACAATGACGTGAATCGTGCCGCCGGTACGATACGCGTTCAGCGCCGAAATATTGAACGTCTCGGCGACCACCCCTTCGCCCGGGAACGCGGCGTCACCGTGAATGGCCACGGGTACCACGGCGAGTTCGTCACGCGTGCCAGGGGCTTCTCCGCGCACGCGCTGGTGCGCACGCGCAACACCTTCGAGCACCGGATTCACCACTTCGAGATGCGACGGATTCGGGACCAGTCGCAGCATCACGTCGCGTCCGAGCAGACGTTTCTGCCCCTCAAATCCGAGGTGATACTTCACGTCGCCCGTACCGGCCTCACCACCCGTCTTGTGTCGCCCTTCAAACTCGGCGAACAGCGCTTCGTACGGTTTGCCCATCACATTGGTCAGCACGTTGAGCCGACCACGATGCGCCATGCCGATCACCACTTCGCGCGCGCCCGCCTGCACCGATTCGGCGATGATCTCGTCGAGAATTGGCACGAGTGCGTCGGTCCCTTCAATGGAAAATCGCTTGTACCCCGTGTACGCACGACCGAGGAACCGTTCGAGCCCGTCGACCTCGCAGAGTCGGCGATGCACGGCCTTCTTTTCTTCGACAGAGAGCGGGCGCACGATGTGACCCGACCGGAACTGTGCGCGAAACCAGTTGCGCTCATCGTCGTTTTCGATGTGCCAGACTTCGATGCCCATCGACTGGGTGTACACTTCGCGTTTACGCGCGACCACTTCGGCTGCCGTCACGTTCTCGAAGCGCTCGTCGTCGATCGCGGTGCCGGGGATCAAGCGGAGATCCGCGTCGGTGAGTCCGTGAAACTCGGGCGTCAGTTCAATCGCGCCGCTAGGCGGCGTGCCGAGCGGATCCACCTGCACCGCGAGATGGCCGTAGTTGCGAATTGCCTGCACGAGCGAGGACGCGGCCGCCACCTTGCGCAGATACGCCACATCGCTCGTGGCGGGCGTGGCCGGTGCGATCGTGGCCGCACCCTGTGCGCCACCAAACAGCGACTCGGCCGTGCGGAAATATTGGCGCCAGCTTTCGTCGACGCTGGAGGGGTCCTGACGGTAGCGTTCGAACTGTTCGGCGATCACGCCGTCATTGAACGCGCTGGTAGTCGGTTGGGCACGCATAGTGGGACACAATCTAGCGGAGCGACACGCGCGTTGCGCGAGGGAACAGCTCCCGCGTATGCGTTAGGCGCCAACCGGAAGTATGAGCGTGAACGTCGAGCCTTCGCCTGGCCGCGAGCGCACATCGAGTCGCCCGCCAAGCAGCTCTGTCAGACGGCGGGAAATGTAAAGGCCGAGGCCCGTGCCCTTATGCCGTCGTGCCGGTCCATCGTCAATCTGCGAGAACGGCTTGAAGAGCCGCGCCAGCTCGGAGGCCGCGATGCCGATGCCCGTGTCTCGTACATCACAACGCACGGTCGCGCACCCGTCCGCATCGGGCGGACCCGGGACGACATTGACGGTCACCTCGCCCTGCTCCGTGAACTTGATCGCGTTGCCACAGAGATTGAGCAGCACCTGTCGCACCCGATCCTCGTCGGTGAGCACCATGGGCAATCCGGGCGCCACGTCAAAGCGCATCGTGAGGCCCTTCTCCCGCGCGAGTGGGGTGAGAAACGGGTGCAGCGAGTCGACCACCTCTTCCAGTCGGACGGGCGCGAGACGGGGCACCACACGATCGGCCTCGAGCGAGGCGAAGGTCAGGATCTCTTCGATGAGCGCGCCCAGATGCCGACCCACAGCACGCAGGTTCATGAGGATGTCGCGCTGCTCGGGCACCAGCGGCCCGAGAATCTCGTCCTCAAGCAGTTCGCCGTATCCTTCGAGCGCGGCCATGGGCGTCCGCAGCTCGTGCGACAACGTCGCGAGAAAGGCGGTCTTGGCCGCGTCGGCCGCCCGCGCCTCCTCGAGGAGCCGGGCCTTCCACAGGCCGAGGGCGGCGAGGTCAGCGACGGTGGACAGACGTGTTTCGTCGTCGCGGTCGAATACGGGCGTATCCACGCGACGTGTCACGATGAGCACGCCGAGGAAGGACGCATGCGCGATCAGCGGCACCACCAGCGCCGGTCCCACGCCTCGCTCTCCCAACAGTGACTCAAAGAACGGCGAGCTTTCACGCATGGTCTCGACCGCAATCGCCGCGCGGCTGGCCACGACACGGGCGGTCACCGATCCGGCCAACGGAAAGGCAGTGCCGCACAGGTCCCCGACCAATCCGGAGCACGCCACGAACCGGCCGCCATCGGGCGTGATTTCGGCGACCATTGCGCCGCTCGACCGCCCCTGATCCATGGCCGCATCGCACAGCACGCGCAGCACGGTCGGAGAGTCCGTGCCGCCGGCGAGACTGTGGGCGATTTGTCGGAACGAGTCGAGCTCGCCGGGCCGATCGGCCGGAATCGCGCGCGGCCGATGCCCGTAGCGCGACGGGCTCTCCCAGGCGCGCGGACGCGGAGGGTAGGGCAGGTCGACCGGATAGCCGGGGGGCGGCAGGATGTCGAGCCCATGCTCCAGCAACTCGCTGGGCAGCACGAGATCGAACTCGCCTGAAGAGTCGTCGGGTTCGACGCCGGGATTGCGATCGTGAGTGGTCACGTTAGGAGTGTGCGCTGTCCGGAGGCGGAAGGGAATCCCCCGCGCGTACGTCGGCCAGCGATGTGACGGGGTCGACAGGGCGGGTGATGACGGCCCACGCACCCCGTGCGCCGATAGGGAACCGAAGGGGCGTTCGTGCGCTTATTCGGCATGCCCCGCCGCCCGCACGCTACCCCGGCGTCTCGCGCCACGCTACCAGGCGAGCGCGACGAGAAGATTTGCGCGACCTGCGGTCGACCGTTTTCGTGGCGGAAAAAGTGGGCGCGCGACTGGGAGTCGGTGAAGTACTGCAGCGATAAGTGCCGGAGGGGACGGTGACACGGGAACTCGCTCGTTAGGCCCGTCCCTCGTACCGTCGGGATCGCGCTTTCGGTTGACGGTGAGGGTGAACGGCTCACGGTTACTGCTCACGACATTTACTGGCTGGGTACTCGGTGTTTGGGATCGCGCCTTCAGTTGACGGTGAGGGTGAACGGTTTACGGTTTACGGTTTGGCCCTCACGGCTGCGACGGGCGGTGGGGGGAGGGGCGAAATACCGTGAGCCGTGAACTGGCAACTTTTACCCTGAACTGAAGGCGCGATCTCGACGGCACGCGCGACGGGATTCAGGGGGGAGTTGCCATGAACCGCTCACGGTTGACCGTCAACCGTCCACTCGTACCGTGAACTGAAGGTGCGATCGACACGGTACGCGGGACGGGAGTCATCGGAGAGTTGCGGTTGGCTGTTCAAAGTTGACGGTTGACAGTCAATCGCAACTCTCCCATAGCAGGTCACTCATTGCTTCTGCTGGGGTGTGCCAGTCCAGTGTTTTGCGTGGTCGGCTGTTCAGGGCGAGTGCGACGGCCGACAAGTCGGAGGCACTGTGGACACTGAGGTCAATGCCTTTGGGAAAGTATTGGCGCAGTCATCCGTTCGTGCTCTCGTTCGTGCCCCGCTGCCACGGACTGTGCGGATCGCAGAGGTAAATGGCGAGCCCGACATCGGTGCGCAGGCGGGCGCGTTGGGCCATCTCGACGCCGCGGTCCCACGTGAGCGATTGCCGCAGCTGCACGGGCAGTGTGCCGAGCTCGCGGGCGATGGCATCCCGCGCCGCGCGCGCCCCATGCCCCGCGAGCGCCGGTCCGTTCTTCGTATCGCTGGTGCGCGCGCCCGCGTCATGGGCGGCCATGCGGGGCAAGTGGAGCAAAAGGGTGAAGCGCGTTGTGCGTTCTACGAGCGTGCCGATCGCGGAGCTGCCCGAGCCCATGATGAGATCGCCTTCCCAGTGACCCGGCACCGCCCGGTCCTCCACCTCCGCCGGCCGCTCGCTGATCATCACCTCCGGCGTCACCATGTGTTTGCCCGTGCTGCGCGTCCGGGCGGCGGGCACGCGGAGCGCGCGGCCCGTCCGCAGGCAGGCGGTCAGCTCCTGCACATAGTGGCAGAGCGGCGGGTGGGCCGCCAGCTTCGCGACTTTCGGGCGGCGCGCGGCTCGGTCCGCCCGCCATTGCGCGGTGCTCGCGATATAGGCGAGATCCCAGCGGCGCGTCGTCGCATTGCGCTGCAACTCGCGCGAGACCGTTGGAGAGCGAGCGCCCCAACTGGCGCGCACGCGCGCGCACGCCGCAGCCCTGCGCGCGCAGCAGAGCGAGTTGTTCGCGCTCGGTGACGTCGAGATACCGCCGCCGAGGGCGGCAACTGGGTCGGTAGCATCCCCCCAGCTTGACGAAACCACCGTCGGCCCACCAGAGGCGATACGCCCGCGTCGGCGACCGCAGCCTGCGAATACAGCCCCGCGCAATCGCCCGCCAAAAGGCCACTCGATCCGCGCGCCGTCTCACCGCGGGACGACCGGAGGGGGAGCGCTCACCGCGCGTGCGAGCACCCGCCGTTTGCTGCTGCAAGTTCGTCATTGCTCACCTCTATCAAGGGGTGTTGCAACAACCGTTCGAATTCACCCAGTGAGCGGTTCACGGTGCACACCGTCTACTGTCAACCGTCAACTCGTACCGTCCACCGACGGCGCGATCCCCACGGTTCGGGCGACGTGCATAGCGGGGGAGTAAACCGCCCTACGGCACCACGTTTGCCGTCGCCCACGCCCGCGGCAGTTCGCTCACCAGCGCCGCCACCAGCGCAATCGCGTCCCACAAGTTCCCCACGCGCAAATTTTCATTGGGCGCGTGCTGGTTGTTGTCAGCATTCACCGTGGGCAGCGTCACGAGCGGCGCGTCAAACACATCTGCGAAATGAAACAGCGGCAACGATCCCCCCAGCGTGGGCGCCATGAGCGGCGCACGGCCGTACACATCGCGCATCACCTGCTGCAACGCGGCAATCACTGGATCTTCGAAGGCCGTGCGTACGCTGCGGTACCCCTCGTCCCACTGCACGAGCGCCACACGTTCACGATCGCCGCGCGTACCGATCGCCGCCGCATCGCCGACCACCTCGTACCCCTGCGCACGGATGTGCGCCGTCACCACCTCGCGCAGTCGCGCCGGCGACTGATCGGGTATCAACCGGAAATCGATGGAGATATTGGCGGACGTGGGAATACTGTTCGTGGCCGTGGCGCCCGATGAGCCGGCGCGAATGCCACGCACGTTGAGCGCGGGTTGCATGATGCGCTCGCCGAGTGCGGCATCATCGGCCTCCGTGCGCGTGAGTCCAAGCGACGTACGCACGGAATCGTCCGTGGTCGAGAGTGTGCGCGCGGCGGTGAGTTCAGTCACCGTCGCTGCGCGCACATCATCGTGAAACCCGCTGATCGTGATGCTGCCGTTGCGGTCGCGCATCGACGCCACCAGATGGGCCGCCGCAACGGCCGGATTGGGCGCCCAGTTGCCATAGTGCCCGGAGTGCAGCGGACGATTGGGGCCGTAGAGCGTGATCTCCAGCCCGACCACGCCGCGTACGCCGAGCACGATCTGCGGTGCGCCACTCACGTGCACCGGCCCGTCCAGGAAGAACCACGCGTCAGCCGAAAGTCGCTCGCGATGCGCACGCAACAGATCGCCAAGATGACGCGAGCCCGCTTCTTCCTCCCCTTCAAGCAAGATCTTGATGTTGACGGCCGGCGCTCGCTGCGTGGCGGCGAGCGCATCGAACGCGGCCAGCATCGCGATGATCGGACCTTTATCGTCGCTCGCCGATCGTGCATAAATGCGCAGGTTGGGATCGATCGTCTGACCCGCCCGCGGCAACGCGACCTGTTCACCGGCCACGCCGTTGTGCACCGTGCGCAGCGTCGGCACAAACGGATCACCGTCCCACGGGGCACCCGCGACCGGTTGGCCATCGTAGTGCGCGTACAGCACAATCGTGCGCGTGGCGCCGGGCACGAGTTGCTCCGCGAACACCGCCGGCGGACCCCCACTCGGCGATTCCAGCAGATCGGTGGTAAATCCGCGCGCTGCAAACGATGTGATCAAGTGCGCGGCGACACGCCGAATCGCCACCGAATCGCTGGCCAGATTCGGCATCGCGAACAGCGCGAACGCTTCGTCGAGCACCGCGCGTTCGTTGGCGCGTCGCCAACCATCGATGTCCTTGCGCAGCGCGCTGCCGCTGGCCGACGACGGCTGCGCGTACGCGCACGGGACCGCGGTCAGCGAAAGCAGAGCGGCAAGCAATAGCGTGGCCCGGTGCCACGAAAACTGAGCAGTGCGTGATTTCATTATTTCCTCGACCGTGGCGGACGCGATCGGGCAAACACCACCTGACGCCCGCCGGTTGTAGTGGAGACGACTCGATCGAGCGGCAGCCGAATCTCGCTGGCCAGCGATTGATCAGGAACAACAACGCCCAGCGTCCACCCCGGACCGCCCTCGCGCACCACCGCCCCCAGACGTCCCCAGAGGGCGTGCAGCGTCTCCACATTGCCGGTACGAATGCCGTACGGCGGGTTGGTCACCAGCCAGCCGGTCCCGCCGTACGACGATAATCGGATGTCAGACAGTGGTTGGTGCACGATCGTGAGATCCTGAAGGACACCAGCCCGCTCGGCGTTGGTTCGTGTCGCCTCGATCGCACCCGTGTCACGGTCACCGGCGACAATCGGCACGTTGAGCGGTCGCACCGCGGCGCGCGCCGCATCACGCACCGCCGTCGCGATGCGAACGTCGGCGCCGGGCCAGCACTCACACGCGAACGTGCGTGACAAGCCCGGCGCGATGTTGCGCGCGAGCAGCGCGGCTTCGATCACAATGGTGCCGGCACCGCACATGGGATCCACGAGCGGCGCGCTGGTCGGCCATTCCGACGCCACCAGCAGCGCGGCGGCCAGCGTTTCACGCAGCGGTGCCTTGCCGGAGTTCAGACGCCAGCCGCGTCGATGCAGCAGGGCCCCGGAGGCATCGGCGGACACCGTGCACACATCGTGATCAAGCCGCACGAGAATGCGCTGCGTGCGCCCCACCGACATATCCTCGACGTCAATATCATCGTCATCACCGCGTGCCGCCGCCGTGCGTACACCGGGCAACGCGCGCTCGATGCCACGCGCCACACGTTCGGCGACGGCATCCGAATGATAGAGTCGCGACTTGCGACACGTGACGGACAGCTCGGCCGTTACGCCGGGCGCGAGCACGTCGCGCCACGGCACGCGTTGCGCACGCTTTTCGAGCGTGGCGAAATCGCGGGCTTCAAACTGGTCGAGTCGAACCACCATGCGCGTGGCCAGGCGCGACCAGCAATTGACACGAAACAGCTCCTCCGGCGAGACGTCGAAGGCCACACCGGCCGGTTCGACGGCGTGCACGACGATCCCCATCGAGTGCAACTCGGCGGCGACCATCGGAGCCAGTCCGGGCGCGGCGATCGCAAACGCGGCGCGACGCGAGGGAAGGCTCGCGTCCGCCGGCGGATCAGACCGCGGTCGCGACGCCATGGCGACGACGCAGGGTCTCCTTTACGCGAGTGCCGCGCACGCGCATCAGCACACTCAAGTCGTCGGCACTGAGCGGCGGCGCAAACAGGAAGCCCTGCCCGAACGCACAGCCAAGTTCCATGAGCATACCGCGCTGCGCTTCGGTCTCGATGCCCTCGGCCACGGTGTCGAGACGCAACGTCTCACCCAGCGCGACGATGGCACTGGCCAACACCGCGCCGTCTCCGCCTTTGTCGATCGTGTCCACGAACGCCTTGTCGATCTTGAGAATGTCGATGGGATATCGCTGCAGATAGCTGAGTGAGGAATATCCGGTACCGAAGTCGTCGATCGCAAGCGATACGCCCAATTCCTTGAGCTGCGTGAGTCGCAGCAGCGACACGTCCACATGATGCATGAGGATACTTTCGGTGATCTCCAGCACCAGATCAGCCGGTGTGAACTGTGATTCCAGCAAGGCGTTGTGCACATCGTCCACAATCGCCGGATCCTGCAGCTGCCGTCCCGAGAGATTCACCGTCACACGGACCGGCGCGCCGCGTTCCTGCGCCCAGCGAGCGCCCTGTCGGCAGGCTTCGCGCAAGACCCAGCGCCCGATCTCCACAATCAGACCGGTTTCTTCCGCCACCGGAATGAACATGATCGGTGGCACCGTGCCACGACCGGCGCGACGCCAGCGTACCAGTGCTTCCGTGCCACACACCTCGCCGCCATCCAGCGCGATGATAGGTTGATACTCAAGGAAGAACTCCCCGCGTTCGGTAGCGCGCCGCAGATCGGCTTCAAGATCCAGCCGCTCGAGCGCGGCGGCGTGCATTGCTGGCTCAAATAGCACGTAGCGCCCTTTGCCCCGCGTTTTGGCGATGTACATGGCCACGTCCGCGTTGCGCACGAGTTCGTCGGACGTTTCGCCCTGCGCCGTGCAGGCGATACCGATGGACGCACTCACGAAGACCTCCTTCCCGTTGAGCACGAACGCGCGACCAAGTGAGGCCACAACGCGCTCGGCCATGTTGAGCACCTCGTCCACACTGTCGGTGCTTTCGATCAGCACCGCAAACTCGTCGCCGCCAAGTCGCGCAATGAGATCGCTGTCGCGTACGCACGCCGACAAGCGACGTGCGGCCTCCACCAGCAGCCGGTCTCCTGCTGCGTGCCCTAGCGAATCGTTGACGTTCTTGAAGTTGTCGAGATCGAGAAAGAGCACCGTGACCGACTCGCCGTGGCGCACACCGCGCGCCAGCGCGTGGCCCACCTGATACAGGAACAGCGAACGATTGGCGAGATCGGTGAGCGGATCGTGGAAGGCCTGATGCATGTACTGTTCTTCCATGATGCGTCGCTCGGTCACGTCGCGCGTATTGAGCACCAACCCCTGCACGGTGAGTTCGTCGAGGAGGTTGGTGCCCACGTTATCGACGGTGAGCCAGCTGCCATTCGCGTGCGCCAGCCGCCACTCACGCGCCAACGAACCGCGGGAGCCGGAAGGACCGCCGGATGCGAGTTCGGCCATGAACTGGCGTGCGCCGGGTTCGTCTTCGGGATGCAGGAGGTCGAGCAGGCGCGTCCCGACAAGCTTGCGCGGATCGTGGCCGAGCACCGTCCGAGCCGAGGGCGAGAGAAAACGAATCGTGCTGTCGGGCGCCAGAATCGAGATCACGTCGCTCGAGTTCTGAACCCTGTCTCTTATACACATCTCCGAGCCCACGAGACTAAGGCGAATCTCGTATGCCGTCTTCTGCTTGAA
>ENA-ORBV01017482-ORBV01017482.1-microbial-mat-metagenome-genome-assembly--contig:-NODE-17482-length-10244-cov-5.346808_pt1 | contig 10244 bp, 5 predicted proteins | sample MGYA00237777_ERZ505514 | MGnify/ENA primary metagenome ERZ505514 (study PRJEB26160, sample SAMN06269048) | microbial mat metagenome | isolation source: Oligotrophic lake microbial mat | place...
CGGCATACGAGATTCGCCTTAGTCTCGTGGGCTCGGAGATGTGTATAAGAGACAGAATCTGGTGTAGCTACAATACTTTACTACTACTACTAGCTAGTACGGAGAATAGTTAGTAATAGCTACTAGCTATAGTAAGTGTCTGCCTGGATCTTTTCTATGGTGTAGCTACTCACTACTGTACTGTAGTATGCTCGTTTCCAGACTCACTGTGGTACTGTACGGTGGTGTACATGATACCCTGCACAGCTTTTGCGCGATACCTATGGTCTATTTGTGCAGTCATCGATCGGGTCATGACATAGCCAAGGACACCAACCTATTGACCCTAGCCCTTTCCATCCTGTGCCCACGACCCAACACCAGATCTTGTGAGGACATTCATTGGGTTTCCATACACACTCAACGAAACATCGATACACCATGTAACAGTCATACTCCAATACTATCACAACTACTATTACACCGAGTAGTAGTTCGTACCATGAGACCACTTCTTATAGCTGTTAACATCTTATTCTTCCTTGACAGCGTGGTCTGTGGTGGTGGCGGCGGTAGTGGAGGAGGACATCATGCTCGTGGCATGACCGGGACAGATCTATTATCACAACCGAGCCAAACGGATTCAGCCGAATCCACCACCACCACAACAACTGGTATAACGACTGGCATCCTGAACCAAAGAGGCGGTGATACGCCGCCGCCGACAACAGCAACAACAACAAGTTCAGAACTTATTTGGCAAGCCCTCTGTAAAAATGGTGTCGACACGGTGGGATTTTTGCCTTGCAACAAGCTCAACACGCTCATGCGTCAAAAGCCGCCGTCCATGACGGTGATGGATCTCACCCGCGAATCGACGGGTCTTGGCCTGCTCTTTGGAAGATCACTGGCAAAGAAACGATCGGCGTTGATTATTCAAAATACAGGGATTGGGAATCTCGTTACCGAACTATTTACCATCCAAAAGCTGTATCAAGAAGCCCTGCCCATCTTTTTGTCTTGGCGAGGCCACTACAAGGAACCCATTGAAGCGCAACGCATATTGGGAGTAAAATTACCGGCATTATTAGAAGCCATGGACGTCGAGTATAAGATTATTGAGACTAAAGCAGATCTGGAGGATCTGCAAGACGACATTCAACGGGTATTTGAGTCTGGAATTCTCAAGTTTTATCTGCTGTCACCACAAGTGTGGGAAAGTAGTGCCGCTGATTATCACGTCATGGGTCAACCTCGACTGCCGGCCATGGATATTTCGGTATCGGGCTATCATGGCACACCTACACAAACGAGATATCAAGCCATTGAAGTTATTCTCAACGCTGTTACCGATCGCGATATTGTCATTCCACAGATTGGATTTCCAGCCAAAGAGGCCTACAATGCCAAGGATCGTTCCACCAACTTTTACATGCTGGGAGCCTTGGGATCTGCCACGGAAGTTGGAATAGGACTCGCATTGGCGAAACCAGATCGACATGTGTACGTCCTGGATGGTGATGGGTCCTTCTTCTTCAACCCCAATCAGTTTCTTGATCTAGCAACCTTTGGTCCGGACAACCTTACAATTATCATTCTAGACAATGGAAGTTGGGGATCCACAGGAAATCAACCAACATTATCTTCTAACGACCAAGGAAGTATTCACTTGTCGGCCATGGCACAGTCGGTGGGTATCACAAAGATGGGAATGACGGATTCACCCGAAGAACTGGTTCAAATGCTCAAGACAGGTAATTTTCAACTGATTCATTACCTGATCCTTCCGGGGAACAACAAGCAAGCTGTAGACATTCCTTTTTCAGCTGTGGAGATCAAAGAGCGTTTTATGAAGAACATTGTCTAAAGGCTACCTTACAAATAATGAATTCTATTCTATGAGTTATGAATCTAAAAATATCTCGGCTGGTGTCGTCGATCGGATGGGACCGCCAAGGAGCCCCCTGAAAAAAGTATTGTATTATGCATTTGCAGGCTTCGACTGGAGACCTTGGATAAGAATATAAGATTGCGCTTGAAGGTAGGCACTTGGTCTAATAAAAATTCTGCCACAGAACCCACGCCTTCAGCTTTCCCCTCTTGGGCGTCATCGTCACGCCAGCGTTTTTGGTGGGTGCTCAGTCGAATGTCATCCAGATCCTCCAGCTCGGAGGATTGAAACAAATGTTCTCTCAGGTCTGTGCTGTACCGCTGGCGTAGATTTTGTCGACAATTTGAAGACCCACCCATCGACGAATCATCAAGCAACGTGCACACCGTCGACGAATCGTCGTGTTGTTCCATTGTGGGTTTGGATTTCGTCTGTTTCTGTTGTTCCATTGTGGATTTGGATTTCATGTATTTCTTGCCACGGAGCAACATTGTTCCAGACTTGTTAAAGTTACAGGTTGTTAACTACTAGCCAGCTAGCTTCTCTACAGGGATTTGTGAATTTGTGATTCTTCCCCTCGTAAATCATCCAGTTTGTGAAAGTAGCACAGCGCCGTCCTGGGACGCGAACTTGCGCAGTCAGTCATGGTTCTTGAATCAGTAAGTTTGAGATGAATCGATACGAATTCCATAGAGAACAAGGCACTTGAAAGATTCGAGGAGGACGCGGTAAATATAATGAAGCAAACTAGAGGTATTTTCTATCTTCAGCTGCCGCATGTACCCGTTGAGCAAAACGAACTCCAAAACATGGTTACATTTTGCGGGTTTGGCGGAAAGTAAGATGCATACGAGTCATAACAAAACAACAAGTCATACAAGACTCATCTCTACCGTAAACAGTACTACTTTGAAGTAGTTGTTTCTGTATGGGGTAAACAGTCGGTTGGGCGACAGCTGACTGAAGCTGACGCATTTTATTACAGCACTACTCCAGTAGTACTATTGTAGCTAGTTAAGTACTGTAGTAACTATCTAGCTAGCGCTACGGTATCTAGTAGCTACTACTGGTACCAGGTACGACTGGTACATGTAGCGCCACGCACCAAGTACTAGCTAGTACCAACAGTAGTCATTTCCAGTACAGTTCAGTAGGTAGTCGTTTCAAACAGTTCCCAGTTTCAGTTCCCAGCCAACAACCAGCAATCAAACCAGGCATCACAGCTGGCACTGCTAGCTAGGTCTACTGCTATTAGTAGGGTGGCGCTCAGGTACCCCCCACCCCAAACTTTTTGGCTGGATGTATCTCCCAGCCAAGTCGCGTCTTGAATTGTTAGCTACTCTGGGTGTACCCAGGCTCCGCCGCTACTGAAGATATCTACTAGTACCGGTGACCGGCCCACTTCTGATGGGGTGCTTCGTTACTACCAGCTAGGCAAACAAGCGAAGTCGCAACTAGGGGAGCACTCTAGCGTTGGATGCATCTGGGGGCTTCTAGAGCAACTAGCTGGATCCCTCGCAAATACTTCCCTCATGTTGACCGACCTACCCCCCGGTTCCTTCATACAGTCGGTTGTCTAGCTTCCCGGCCTGGGTGTACCACGCAGTGGAGCATATCGCTCTCACACGAGACGCGGCAAAAGCGAGCCCAATGCTAGGTAACAAGTGAAGCTTACAAGTACTTGGACTACTAGCTAGCAATTACCTAGCTAGCTGGCCAGTTTGAAAAGTGAGGGGCGTAGGTAAGTAAGCACGGGCAGGTGCGCTCTATTTTGGAGCGACATACAGAATGCGAGCTAATACTAGCTAGAGCTGTCGGTCCTAGCCCACCGACCAGAAGTATTTCAAAAAGATGAGATCACCTGACAGTCATTTGAAGGAGGATACAGGTGATCTTCCAAGGGATTACTATGTCTGCAGTGCTTGACGATGCGCAGCACAGTGCTAGGTCTCACCATAACCGAAGAGCCAGGTATCGGGAGGTGTCCTTAGGGCCATGCCCGTATCAGAGCTTGTGATGCATCCTAAATGCTACTGTACAGTAGCAGGATGCAAGGTCGGATCAGCAGTTCCTGTGCTACTAATGGACCTTCTGGCACCGCAAAGTAACTGTCTTCATCAGTAGAGTATCTCAGGACGTTTTAGCTTTTCTAGAGAGAAAACTTCAGAGCTTGAATCAATATTGCAGTTCAAGAATGTTCCCTACCGAGTACATGTTGGTTCTCCTCGCCTCCCTGCTAAATACCATGCGTTGTAATTTGTCAAACTAAATATAAAACAAAGAAAAATTTCTAGGAAAGATATTTATTTTTAAATTTTTAATTTGCAAATCGCGCTACCCTTGCAAGCGCGCATATTGTTGTGTATTTCTTTTTTTTTCTTTTCCAGTGGCACCAAAAATCAAGCCAATCGCTGTTTTAGAGTTTGATCCGCAAGGACATGGCCCGCTTCGTACGCCTTCCACGACAAAGAGAATTTATTTGAGTTGTTCCTGAAGAAGGGGTGTGAGGTACTCGGCAACCTTCAAAGTCTCAACGGCAATTCCAATGGTGGCAACACCCTCGGCAGGTTGTCCGTCCACGGTGTGCTTGGCAACACGCTCCTTGACGGTGATGTAGTCAGGGTCTTGTGTGAAGAAGTAAGGCATGGCAGTGGGGTACTTGGCTTGCAATTCCTTGACGTGCTTCTTGTCCTCGTCATCGGGCATGTAGTATCGGAAGACTTCCTTTCCATCCTTATCACTGACAGTGGCAAAGGAGTCGGTTCCTCCACAACGATCGGCAGAGACACTGACTTGCTTTCCATTCTTGGTCTTGATGGTGAATTTGATCTTGTCAAAGTCCGTTCGATCCTTTCCATCGGGTCCCTTCAACGTCTGCATGGAAGAGAACTCCTTGTCCGCAATGACTTCAGCAATATTGTCCACGGAAACATCATAGAAAGAAACCAAAAGGGCCAGTTCGTGGATGGCCATGTTCTTGAGCATACCCTCGGCATTACGCTCAAAGCACTCTCCCAAAGATTCTGGAGTGTTTTCGTAGGCATTGTTGGAGACAAAGGTCACATGAGATCCTGGAAGACCTTCCGCGAATTCGCGTGTCTTACGAACGTATTTGCAGACATTCTTGTTGTATCCCATCAACACTTCGACACCGGCATCTTCGGCTTCCTTCTTCATTTGCTCGAGTTCCTTGACGGTGGGAGCCCCGGGCTTTTCGAGGTAGATGCACTTGCATCCGTGAGAAATGCACTCGGTCAAAAGTTTTGGGTTATCGGCGGTACGTCCACTGATCAAAGCCAATCGGGGAGCCTTTGGTTCGGGAAGGTCGTCCATGGAGGTCACAAAGCCCACTCCGAATTTGCCTTCGGTTTCGTCTTTGAACTCCTTGAATTCTTGACCCGCGGGGCTGTCGCTTCCGGCGCCCAAGAACCAAGGTTCGACAATGTAGTCCAACGAAGCGCTGGGGCACCTGTTTCATTTGAATAATTAAATTAATTAATTTGAATAAATAAATGGGAGAAAAATAATTGAAAATTATAAAGTTAGAAATGGAGGACAGCATTGAAGGGAACAAATGTACACAGTAATCATACTAGTAGGCTCGAAGGAAGTACCAGTAGCGGACAAGAGGGAAAACATGGAACAAGAACTCAAATAATTTGCATTCGGTTCGCCTGGGTTTTTGAATGCATCACCAAAAGAATTCCTTCCCGTACGCGACCAACCAAACCAAATCAAACCAACCAATCAAGAATGACTTTTGATTTCTTTTATGACAAAACAAAACAAAACAAAAAAAAGAAACTTACTTCTTGTCCAACATTTGAACGGCATGGTACCATCCCATACCACGGTTGGGAGCTCCGCATCCGACAAGAACAACCTCGGACTGTCCACTGGCCGCGGCCATGACCGAGGAGGAAGACACAAAGGTACGGGCCAAAGGGCCCTTGGCCGTAAAGGCGGTAGTGGTGCGTGCAAGAGAGGAGAACATGATCAAAGCGGTCGAGAATTTCATTATGAGCAGATTTGGATTTTTTTTGACTTGAAGACTATTTTGCGTCGCGTGGTGTCACTGATGCACTGCTTTTTATTTGCGTGTTGAGTTACAGCTGGAGCTAAGATTTGATTTTTGTGAGTGTGGACTTTTGGATTTGTGTGTGCGTAGTGATTATTTGGTCATCGGATCTGGGCAGCAGAAAGCACTTCGCAATCACCTTCCGGCGGCCGGCGCCGGCGCTGCCTGCCTTTTGCGGTTCTCATCTTCCGGGTAATTGAAAGATCCAGTCCACGATTGATTCCGAACCGCGATTTTACATAGAAAAACGAGGTGTTGATGTCCAGACGTCATTCTACGGAAATTTGAGTGGCTACAGTACAGTGGCTGCCCGTAGCAACTGTGCGGTCCTACTGTATGTAAATTTGATGGCTGTGTGATGGCTTTCTTTCGGCTTCTCTTCCTCCGGCACCTAACCTTTTTAAAAGTATTGGTTCGATCACTTTGGATTTGATGATGGTTAATTTGTTCTTTGCCAACTGCTCCTTCTCTACCGAAGCAATCCATCATCATAGATACGGCACAGTACTACTAGTACTTGTACTAGTACTGGGAGCGAGCAACTGCCGATCCCATACACTTCGTCGATCCAGCAGATGGACGACTGCTAGTAGAATCATCATCCATCAACGGCTACAAGCACAATTGCTACCTGAGTTACAGTAATAGCCGAAAGGAAAGGAAGAAAAATGCTTCGGCATGCAACCAAAAAGATTCGATGCGTCATTTGCCCATCACATACTTAATATACAAGACCAAGACAACCATCTGTCAACCAAATCCCATCCAAAATAATCCAACTTGGATCGGCAGCATTGGAAAAAACTAATGGACTCGGAAGGAAAGATCCATCCATCTATCGTGCCGGCAATTACAAATATTTTAAAATTGAGTCACACCCGTTCGAAGAAAAGGGCTCTCAACCTTGATCCTTGTCGCCGGTATTGATTCCATCTCTATACAGCAAGAATGTATGACTAGTGAAAGTACAAGCTGATAATTTGTATTGGGGAAAAAGGGAGGCTATATCAGTGGAGTTGATATCGCTTGACACTACAAGGACTGGAACCAGCTTGTGCCTGCATCTGAAAAAGCAGGGGTGAGAAACCAATCCCTTTCAAAAACACACAGCAAAGCCCCAGAAACTGCAGAGGAAGATATGTCAGTCCGTATGGTTGGCTTGACAGCCATGCGGCGTGGCTGCTGTGGCTGCTGCTATTAGGGGTATGTGTGTGTGAGGGTAGCAATTTCCATTCTATTTTGTATTTTCTACCAAGATTTCCCTGCAAGTCGTAGTCCCAAGCGACCACTTCAACCTCCAAGACACGGCAAATTTTTCGCAAATCATCGAATGGACATCTCAAAAAGACTGTTGATAAGATATTCCATGGAGAAAAAACGTAACTTGACGATCGTTGTCGGCGATGAGTACCCCTCAGGAGTCTTTTTTCTAGTCTAGACCAAGCCGTGCACAGTGCACGCCTTGTGGTCCTGGCGCAAAACTACATTTGATGGCCGGCTGTGGATTTGGTGACAAGGAGCACAAAGGTTTTTTTTTTGGCGTGGGTTCGACAAACAGTGATTTGGTTTTGGAATTGACTGTCAAGGCTGTCCGCGAAACGGAAAGGTGCACCATCGGAAACAAACCAAAACGATTCTTGCTTTCTTGAAAATTTGCTGTACGGCTTGTTTCGAGCGTTGCAATTGACATTGTAAAAAGAAAAAGTGTGGTTTGATTTTTGGATGCAAGTCTCCAAACTTTTTTTTAAAGTTTTTAAATTTGTTTGTGGACTTAACTACAGAAATTTTGGACAGCTTTTGTTTTTAGAAAGAATGTTGTTTATTGAGAAGCTCAGCAAGTAGCACATGCTTTCAGGCCACCTCTGTGACTGACACAGCTCTAGTCAAAGCTGCACGCCTCGCAGGTTTGTGTAGTAGCTAGGGTTGTTTGGAATCGGGCTATTTCGGTGAAGCGGTTAACCGGTTTCAAGCGTGGCTTCGCATTAGCGACTTGGCTATCTAGCTAGCGATCTCTCCAACCCAATTTTTATTGCTGTTGAGTGGGTGTAGATAGTACAGATCTGTGAAAAGGGAACGTGAAGAAGCAATGACAACAGTTATAATTGATGTCAAGAAAGTAAATCAGGTGCAGAATGATTTTTAAGCTTTAGATTTAGTGGCCTGTGTCAGCACAAAATGCACAAATCGGTCAGAAAACAGTCCAACAATGCCTTGGAAATTGGTAGAGCTGAAATCGCTACCTGGTACCGGAATCGCTTGGGGGCAGGCCGAATCGCCAGAGCTACCCAATTCCATATCCAAAGCTTAGCAGTAGCAGCAGGATGAAAAGAAAGCAGGTTCTGCAGGTCCTCCTCTAGTAGTCGCAGCAAAGGGATATTGAGAATTGGTAGAACAGGTTTCTGTCTTGTTCCCTCTTATGTCCATCCCACTTTCATCGACACTCGCATTTTGGACTCGGACGATTGAACAGCAGGCATGTAAAAATCACCTCTCATGGACAAGTATCCTTTGGAGTACCATCCGAATTCATCCAGGATAATTGCCCTTGCTTGGCCATGACGGGGTGGCACCTTCCATCTTTTTTGGGATCATAAAACTCGGATCCCTGTTCACACCACCCAATCGATCCCGAGTTGATGCTCCCAAAATATCGCATCAATGTGTTGATGGCTTGACTTCGAAGATCGGCCCAAATTTGTTTCTTTTCCGTCATGCCCGATCCACAATCCCAACAAATGCCTCCAATCCCGGCACCTTTGGGTTTCGCTTCGCCGTCCTTGTTCGTTTCTTCCGGTGTTGCTTCACAATCTTTGTGATGATCATCAGCTTCACTGAGCCGTCGTCCTTTCTTTTGTGCCGAAGCATCGGGAGCATTCAATCTCCGAGAGTATACTTTGGGAGCTCGTCCTCCTAATTGCGAAACAATGGTACTGACGGTAATATCATCTGGGTGCACGGGATGCTTGAGAACAAAGTCTCGTATTTGTGCCAGGGCAGGATGCCACAAAAAGCACAGATAATTCGAATGGAGCATACTTCCCGAAGGCAAGACCATATTGGCATCATAATTGGCAAAGTAATAAAAGTTGTAGGCGACCTTGTCTTGCAAATTGTCGCATTGCGAAATGAAATGCTTGTCGTTGGGTTCGTCCCCAAATAAGGCCGTTCGTTCTTGTGCTTGTCGTTCGGAATAATTAATATTCCGAGACATGGCCCCAATCTGTGCTCGTGCATTTCGTTTCCAAAGTTCAAATCCCCCCTGTACGGCCGGATATTTGTAAAAGGGCCCATCGTCATCGTAATACAAAATGGCTTTGGTCTTTACTTTGACTACATCTGGATGGTATCGGTTCATCAAGTCATTGGGGAATCCCATTTTGAGAGGATATACAATGCGCAGTTCATCGCTTCGTTCTTTGGCAAAGGCCAAGAGTTCCTCTCCTTCTTTGGATTCGTCGATGCACCGTGGTCCGTTCCACACAATGATGACTTCTTTTATGAGATTGAAAAATACATCAGGACTTAACATGCGTCGGATTTCTTTCAAAGTGATTCCGAGACGATCCGGATTGTACGCCATGAAAATAGCTGTCATTTGGCTTTCTTCGCACTCGGTTTCGGGTGGCAATTGGCATCGCCATTTGGCATTATCATCATGGTCAAAGTTGTGACTCTCAAGGGCATCAATAATGCCAAAGGCGGGAAGTGTTGCCAGTTCTAGTTTGTCGGGACCAAAAATTTCCATGGTTCGTGTATCAAAGCCTTGAAAGTTGGTGTCCAATTCGGTACAATGTTGCTGCTTGTCTTTGGCTCGTGTGAGAATTTCATCCCAGGCAGGACTTTTGTTCGGCGAGTTCCTGCTGCTAGATGATAATGATAATGAGGATGATTTCTCCTTCACTTCAGCGGTTTTTCGTATGGATGAAACTCTCGGTATCGCACTGTTGTAGGGTGGATCGTGTTCGTCCAGGAACAAACTCTGATGACTTCTCACCACAATCATGAGCCATAGGGCTACAAAGCCTATCATGACATACAGTAATACACGCAACATTCCGGGACCAGCACTCGTAGATTTTGTAGCCTTTCCTTTTCCATTGGCACTGCCTAGTGGTGATTTTTTCGGAGGTTGGACTGGCATGGCGTCCTAATGTAGAGTAGGTGGCTTTCGTTTTATGGAGCTCTGTGATTGAGAAAAAGACTTGAGATCAGACCCTTGACTCCGCCAAACTGCGTAGCAGTGGCTGGATTCTGGAGGAGGTATGGAGGAGGATGCTTTTTGGTTTGTGTAGTACT
>ENA-ORBV01017483-ORBV01017483.1-microbial-mat-metagenome-genome-assembly--contig:-NODE-17483-length-10244-cov-4.672962_pt1 | contig 10244 bp, 6 predicted proteins | sample MGYA00237777_ERZ505514 | MGnify/ENA primary metagenome ERZ505514 (study PRJEB26160, sample SAMN06269048) | microbial mat metagenome | isolation source: Oligotrophic lake microbial mat | place...
CGGAGATGTGTATAAGAGACAGCTCTAATTGTAGAATACTTAGTTGCTTGTATTGTGCTCGTAGTGTGTTCCGGCTACCGTATTCCAGGTGGCCAGCAGTAGATTCTCCTCCGCCTCTGTGTGGTGACGGTTGAGTGCGTACCTACTAGCTAGGTCTACTACTAACTAGCTGGTACCAGTACTAGCTGTGGTAGGTGTGCTGGTGCTAACAGCCGCGGTAACAAAAATACGACGAATAGTGTTCGAATCCGAGGTTGGGCACTCAGGTTAGGGAACGTGGACTAGCAAGGAGAGTACATCGGGGCCGAAGCATTAAACCCTTGTGTTATCGTAGAAGTTGTACGAAGAACGCCTAGTGAAAAAGAGCGATGGTCAAGACAGGTTTTAGAGGTTACTAGCTAGTAGTGTTTGTGGTAGAGAACGAACGTCACTTGGTTGTAGGAAGGATAATGGAGTTTCAGCCACTTTATCAAGTCGTAATAGTTGTTTATTGGATGTCTTTTTCTGTATGAACCATCTGGATGGAGTGTAATGAAGAACAGAGGCCATTCGTACAATGTTAATTGAAATTGAGTGCCCCTATAGAATATGAGTCGCAGACGGGAAGCCGAAGAACAAGGGGAAGGGAGCGTGTGAATAAGAAAGCGGCACTAGAATACTCAAAAGCCACGGCCAGCCAGGTTTCGGCGGCTTTGAAAGTTGCAAGAAAGAAAATGCAAATGTCTAAAGAACATGGTGAAAGAAATTGGTTTGTTCTTCGCCGTCTTGAATTTGTCGCATCTCTTGACTGGTTAATTCATTGGACAATCCTTTAATTCACCAAAGGTCTGCGATTCCAGCTGTCACTGTGAATCTATATCTCCACATACATGACAATGCGCATGCCGGCGCTTTGACACTCTATTGTACTGTACGGTGTCTTAGGTCTAGCGTTCACAGTGTATGTGTATTTTAAAGGGTATCGCGAAGGCTGCGACAACGATAATTTAGACAGCAGCCCAAGCGGAAGCTTACCGCCGTGTGTTTGGTGTGCAGTGTGTACCGTAAGTACTGGCACTACTAGTACCAGGAAAGGCAGGGAACCCGACTGGTAAGTAAAGAAAGCGACTTGATTTCGCGTGCAATGTCCCCCAGATCGTTGTTTGTTGGTTGTGTAGAAAAAAGACGAGTTCAGGTGATTTTGATGCCATGTAAATCAAGCCACACGAAAAGAAGCATAATTTCCCCTTTTGAACCTTAGCAAAATCAACCTGCTCCTGCTTGCTTCTTTGCCAGCACCCGCCTCGTCACCACCACTGTTGCGGCTGCATGGATGAAAGCAGAAAAGTAGCTTTCAATTCAAAACAACTGCTGATCAAGAAGAAGAAGAATGCAACTAATTGTCTCTAGACCTATTAGTTCAACTACCAACATGACAGACCAACATCATGCATCTAATGACTTTGAACTAGCGCTGCGCCAGAGCTTGGGTCTCTCCGCCCAGCAACAACAACAGCTCAACCAGCACCAACAGCTGCAACAGCAGCTACACGTGCAGCAGCGGACCGCAGCAGCAGCCGGTGCAGCTGCTTGGGGGGCCACCACAAGCACAGCAACTGCCGATGCTCACAAGCAAACAGCTACAGCTACTAGTACCAAGAAGAAGACATCCCATCAATCTCCGCAGGACGATGGCGCTAACGCTAACTCTAATGATCCCGCGGAAGACGCAGAAGAAGGGTCCGCCGCCGGAGGAACCGGAGGTCAACAAGCCATGGTCTTTCCTGTCAAGTTGCACCGCATGTTGACTCAAATAGATGGCAAAGCCGAAGCCGGCGGCGCCAACAATGGGGAAGACGAAGCTAGTGTCGTTAGTTGGCAGCCGCATGGACGCTGCTTTCTAGTTCACGATAAAGATGCCTTTGTGCAACGATTTCTACCAAGGTGCGTCTTTGCTGCTGTTGAAAGAGCATTGGTGCTTGTGTCGTGGCTATTGGCCTTTGTCGAGTTTGTGTGCGTTCTTTGCAATCAAACTAACTTCTTTCTTCCTCCCGCACTTCTGCACTTCTAATCGTAGTTACTTTCGCCAGTCCAAGTGGGCGTCCTTTCAGAGACAGCTCAACATCTATGGCTTTCAGAGATTGACCGCGGGAAGAGACAGAGGTGGTGCGCACCTGGACCGCACCCACTGCGATGAAGTCTTCGTGTCGCTGTCAAACACTCACCCAAATGCGTCTCTCTTCTTCTGCGCACTCAGCCTACTATCACGAATTGTTCCTTCGCGGACACCCCGAATTGGCCACACGAATTCATCGCATGAAACTCAAGGGAATTGGACAAGGAAGACACCGAACCAATGCCGAACTCGAACCGAACTTTTACCGCATGAAGCCGGTGGGAGATGCTTCCAATCCTGTCGATTCGGCGCTCGATGTCATTCAGCATCAAGCTTCGGCAGCGGTCGCCCCTTCCGCATCCGCAAGCAATGTGGCTCACAATTCTGCCTCCCCATCGGCCACATCTGTCAATGTTCTGCAGCTCTTTGGTGGTGGCAATGCCAATGACGCTTTCAACAGCAATGTCAATGCGGCAGCAGCTGCCAATCAAGCCAACAATGGGGCGGGTCGCGGATTTCAACGACGTGCGTCCAGTTTCACTGATGTCCACAACCTTTTCTTTCTTGCTGGAAACGGTGGAAACAATGGGGCTGCTGGAGATGTCTTCAATCAGGGCAATTCCATGGGAGGACAACAAGACAGCTTTCACCAGAATTCCCAACAAGGAGGAGCAAGCGCCAGTGCGAGTGCCAGCTCGGCGCCATTGCTCGCAAACACATTTGGAAATCAAGGCAACGCTGCTGGGGCCAATGCAGGCATGGACGGCTTCGCTGCCGGTGGCAACAACAGCAGCACCAACAGGGGACAGGGCAATGACGATTCCAACCAATGGTCGGCCTCAAGCTTGTTTGCGAATGCAAGCAATAACAATCTTGGACCGCTATTCCAAAATGCGGATGCCAACCTTGTCACGACTGCTTCTCTCATGCAGTACATGGCCGACAGCAACTCGGACTCGGCTGGTCAGTCGCCACCTGGTGCTGCCGGAGGAGCACAGACATCCTCCCAGCAGCAGTCACAATTGCACCAACAACAAGGCAATGCCAATAGCAATGCATGGGCGGGCTTGGGCAATGCTACCGATGCTCTTACCATGTCCGGAAACCTGCATCATGGCGCTACCACGGGCATGAACAACAGCAATAGTAACAATGACCTGGCCAATACATTCCGATTGGATGGACCCAGTCTGAGACGAATGTCAGCTGCTGCCGTATCCACGCTCTTGGGGGGCGGTTATCAGCAACCAAATTCATTTGTTGCTGCCAGTGCGGCTGCCTTTGGCAACAACAGTGGGAATGTCAATTCTTCCAACAACGCCAACGGCTTTAGTCTCGGAGACTTTGACTCTAATTCAAACTTGTTCCTCCTGTCTCAACTCCAACAACAGCAGCAGCAACATCAACGTCGCAGCTCTTCTTCCAACAACTTGTTACAACACTTGGAAAGCAGCAGTGCGGCCGATCCTCCTGGCTCATCCTTCCTAGCTTCCCAAACATTGAATCGTCTGGCTGCCAATTCCTCCGGCAACGCCTCTACCACGAACCAGCTTCAGCATGAGACACCTGCTTCTCAGCAGTTGGCCTTTCTCCAACAACAACAGCAGCAGCAACAGCAGCAGCAAAACAATCCTGCTGGTGGTGGCAGCAGCTTTCTCTTTCATGATCTCTTTGGTGGCAATCGCGCCTCCGCAGCGGCGGCTTCTCGTCCTTCTCTGCCTGGCAATCACACCTTTTTGGATTCCGCATGCGAACCCATTCCCATCAAGGAAGAGCAACAACAGCAGCAGCAATTGCTGCAGCATCAACAAGCATCTGCAGGTTGCAGCTGCCACATGACATCGGGTGACAGTTCAATGTCGTCAGCTTGCTTTGCTTTTTGCGCAGCGGCGGAGTCAAAGGTTGGCATGTCGATGACCTCCTTGACATGCTCAAAATAGCAAACTTCGCTCTGAGCAACAGCAGCTTCGGCGATTGCCTGCCTGTGAGCAGGATCGCATGAAACAACGCCCCCTTCCACATGATTTCTGTGGACAACAACTTGCTTCAGCATGGTCTGCATTTGATCCACAATCCAGTCGATCAATCGTTGATGCTTTGCCGTTGTCAGTCTCGTCTGGTCCACTTGCTTGACAAGCTGTGTAGCTTTTAGCAACTGGGGGTGAAGCATGTCTCTAGTATTGTCGTGTCGTTCTTCCTCAGATCCGTGTCGCGGATCGAGCCAGTACGTATGCAGCTCAACATGGCCGCGCCCCGCTAAAATGACTTTCTGGTCATGATGAAAGAACCAAGAGGACTTTCCTGCTGCAGTCAGCAGGTCGGCAGTTGCCTCTGTCAAAGCAGTTGTGGTGTTGGAAAGGTTCAACAATGAGAGGAAAACACGAGGAAGCCAATTGAATGTTCAGCAGTGTGCTTGCTCGAGATCAAGATGCGCCCACGCTCCGCTTCCTCCTCAATTCTGGCTGCCCTGATACATGTCTCCCCAAACAACTGGAACCTGGGCCTGCAGATTGCCAATTCCCCATAACAAAAGTAATTAGGGCCCATTGCTTCAAACAAAACTTTGGAAAAGCTCATACAATTCTTGTCACTTACCTGTCCCCACGCATGATACCTGCAGTTACAGGGCCGCTGGAAATGCCAATGCGCAAAGCAAGCTCCCCTGTGTCCGGCCCTAGAGCCACTTCCAGTGTTTTTGTCACCTGGTCCATCGCCATTAGACAATCCCTTGCAAAACTGCAGAGGACCACAGCATGATCCTTTGTTGGTGCTGCACGATTCAAATGAAAAGATCCACTGTGGTGAGAATTCAATTCATTTTTAACCACTGGCTAGCTTTTTTGCTGAGTTCACGAACCTGGAGTGCCTGTTGCAGCGACGTAGCAGTCGCCTGAAAGAGGGAAGCAAGCAAGGGAGAAAAGTCAGGCGCGTGCTTTTGCACATCTGCCCAATGACTGTTGTCGTAGTTGGAACGCACCAACTGTCTCGACTTTGAAAACATTTTTCCGCCTAGCAATTTGATCCAGCTGCAGTTGCAATCAACGAGAAAGAGAACAGTTAAGCCAAAAAGTGAGACATCGCCGTCAGCTAAAGTGAGGGGTGCAGGCAGCTTGCTGCATGACAAATGGATTCAAGGAGCTCAAAAATGTGGTGTGGCTCGCGACTAGAACTCCTGCGTGATGTCGGAAATGAGAAGAAGTTGTGGTGAGAACAGCAATGATGGCTAGACCGAAACACATGCAAAAGGATGACATGCCAAGCAGCAAATCCACAAATGTCGGCATGCATCACTGTCGCGTCGGGGAAAAGATCAGCGATGGGCCGAGAGGCAAATGTGGATTCCACCATTTGTGCCTTCTTCGCTCGAATTCGGCTAATGTTGGAGTGCTCGCCACCGCGGCCGAGACTGCCCTTGCGGGCAACACTGTTGCCACTAGTTAGGGTGCCGCCGCTGCTGCGACGGCTTGCCAAACTGTTTCGACCAACCCGAGAGTGCTGACTGCCCCGGTTTCCCAAGCTTTGTCGTTTAGGACCCCGGGAGTGCTGGCTGACACTTTCTTCACCGTCCTCAATGGTTGCAACTTGGTGATTCCGGTTGTGACTCAAATCAATCCCCTCACCAACGCCACCGTTGCCGTGCACAGCGGGGGAGCCATCTTTTGGTTTCGCCCCAGTGCTTTTGTTCTTCTCGTTGGATGTGCTGCCTCCATCGATTTGCTTGTCCTTTTTGTCGCGGATGTCTTCCTTTCCAATTTTCTGGTTGCTGGTGTCGTAGGTTTCGCCGAAATATCCAGTGGTACTAGCCCCGAACCACTGTTGCATTCCCATGTAATAAGTGGATGGAAACAAAGTGGCCAGTAAGTCATTGTTATTGCCTATTTGCGATTTGGCTTTTGTGAGCTGTTCTTCTTGGCGTCGTTGAGTAGCCGAAATAGTAGCCCAAATGGTAGTACCGCCCACGATAAAAAGTAATGCCATGAGGCTCGTGTACAGTGCTGTCTTGTCATTGCCACTACTAGTAGTGTCGTTGGTGCTGGTATTGGTACTTGTGCTGGTTGTAGTCTCGAGATCGTGATTCTGCGCCGACTGTGTGGAAAGCGCACAACGACAGGCTTGCTGGTTTCTTTCATTGCCCGGAACATGCAAGGGAATCTCGAGGAATTTCGGATTGCCGTGTTGCTCATGATGGGTCGTCTTTTCCATGAGAAGAAAACACGACTGGTTGTCGTCATGGTTTTCGTTGTTGGGCGTGGCAAGTTCACAAGACAAGATTTGTCCACAAGAGTTTTGAATTTGGCAAATGACACCACCACCCATGCCCTCGTCATCGGCATTTGACATGGTTGTAGCGGCCAAAGGGATTTGCATGTTGGAAAAGAGGGCGTGCCAATAAAAAATGCCAAAGAGCAAAGCGACGAGCTTGCTTTCCTCTTTTTGGTCGTTTTGGGTTCCAGCAATTGTTGGATGGCTTGAATGCTGTGAGTTGTCATAAAAGGTGGGTTGCAAAAGTAGACTGTGGGGATGCTTGTGATCGGAGTTTGCGTTTGCGTTGGTGCTCGTGCTGGTTTCGGATCCGTTGCCGCACACTCCGTGGGAAACATGGGACAAATCCAAAATGTGTGACAGAATCAGGAGGTTGTCATTGTTTTCCTCAGTGTCTGCAGTTGCTGGTGTTGTGACGTCGCCACTCCTCGCGGCAGCAGCAGACTGCATCTCCTGGAACAGCTCACAGACAGCTTGGTTCGAAAGTGCGTCACAATTGGTGATTCCTGCATCCATAGGTGGTGGCGACAACAGCCAAATGGGCGCCACAACGGAATGATTGCTGTTGTCCATGCTGACAGTGTCCGCATCGGCATCGGCATGGGATTTCGCAGCGGCCAGTTGGAAGGCACACACAGCATGGGGCACTGTGCCATTGGTTTTGAAGGTCACAAATCGATTCCACATGTTCAGTTGTGACTTGTCCTTGGGAACAATTGGCGCCAATCCCAATGCCGAGAGCAGATTGGCATTGCTGTTGGCAGCATCCTCTGTGACTTTGTTCGAGTGATGACATTGTAAAAGGTGCTGTGCTCCTTGCTGAAAACTGTCTGCTGGATTTGGCACGCAACAGGGCCAAGTCGTTTTGGTAGCAGATGCCAAATTGGAAATGGCCGTAGCCTGTGCTTGAAGAGCATCCTGAAGGAATTCCAGTCGAGTATGCACGGCATCTTGAATGCGTGTAGCAGTGACTTCAAAGAGGGCATCGAGCTGAAAGTATGGATCGAGAAACAGACAAAAATGAGAGGGGTGAGCAACTGAAAAACATAATGAAACTCCAGCTTGTTTACTGTAACACCAAAACGTACCCTGGCTTGGTCGTCTCTGTCTTTTGGGCCTGCCTGAGCATTTTCGCCTCCATTTGTATTCTGATTCTCCAACATGACGTAGGTAGAAACGGTGACGAGAATTCCCATGCAGGCCAAAATGGAGAAAATGATCAACTTGAACTTGTTTGTGTTTCTCCGTGCGCTCGCAGTCGAGGCGCTCATCTTGTTGGTTTTTCTTCCTTCTTCGCGGCCGTGGTGGCTGCTGCTCCCACTAAAAAAGGAAGCAGCATCTCCATCCTCCCCATCCGTGTAGTCCTCGCCTTCATTGTGGGCTTCTTCAACTTGCTTGAGTTGCAGCATGCGACGCCGAACATCCACTGAGTGGGAGTTTTCCGCAATGTCATTGTTGTCCGTGCAATCTTCAACTTGCTGCTTCCTCTTCTTTTTGCTCTTCTTGTGACCCTTCCGACTGTGACTGCTGACACTGTCGCTATCCAGCAAATCACATCCCAGAGAAGACGCCGACGCTCCCAAGATCAAACTATGAGAGGAGGAATTGTTCAAGCTTTCTCTCATTGGTGCGGAAGCATGACTGTCCCTCATGGTTTGGCTGGATATAATGGTGGTCAAGGGAGGACGAAACATGTTGGAAGAAGCAACTCGAGGCGTAGGAGCTGACTCTTGCCGAGACTTGTTGGCCATGGGGTTCCCTGCTGGTTGATCCTGGCGGCGGTGACGTGGTGAAGATTCCGTCATGATGTGAATTTAGAGAAAAAGAGAGAGTGATGTAGTTGTGTCCAACCGTGTCTAGTAGATCTACAACTAGCTAGTAGAAGGCTTTGCTTGTATTCAATGAATCACAGATGCAGATAGGAGCCTCAATACAAATGACCAAGGATTAGTTCTACTAGTTGCTGCCGCTAGCGCTTCAGCAGTTGTCGATGACTGAAGATGATGACTACTCTAGCTAGCTAGTAGCTAGTTCTGAAGGTGATGTTGGTGGTTGCTGGACCTTTCACGAAGTACAGTCCCTTTCTGTTCAGTACAGCCAGAGCTGCCAGAGCAGAGATCGCCATGTCAATTCAAGCAGTGCACATGCACAATGCACTCAACTCACACTGCCTGCGCTGAGCCCATTCGAAGAAAACCGGTGTCACTTTCTCACCAAGGAAAACCAACACGCAAAGTGTCGTCGTTGTTTTTTGTTTCGATGACGCACTAAAGGGACTCGGATTTCTAAGAATTGTCACAGGCCAACCACTTCCCCATGTTTGTGACTCAGGACATTCTCGGGGGAGTAGTTAACACTTCCATTTTTCCGTTCATGTCAAGCTCTTTTTTTTCCTATTTAGAAGCCGCAACTCCTTGCCACTCGGAGTAGGAAAGGAGAAATGACATTAAGAATCAAAGAATTGTCAATGTTAATTCGCTGGCGTTCTTTCGAATTATGATTGGCTTTGCACATGTTGCGGTTTCCACGTGTGGTTACCAGATTCTTTTTTCACATGCTCTCGCTTAAGTAGTCTACCTACAACTGTGCTGCACACTTCACTGAAGGTCTGAAGTGCCGCACCGCACAAATGACACCCCAATCCAGTCCAATTGGCTTAGGGTTAGGGATGTCGTGCAATGGACGATCCAAAACTGACAGCCATGGACATTTTGCATCTCATGCTTCAATGGAAGGGTTCACATTTTGAAGTCCAGCTTCAATCAAAAAACAAAAGGAAGCAACAATTGGGTCAGCCAATGACACACCACAATTTCCACGTTTTGTCTGAACTCCAGCACATGGACAGGTGGTCCTGCACAGAGTTTCTCTTGAACGCTTTGAATGAAAAAAGACTGCGCTTGTCATTTTCACACCCACACTGTTGGCCAGTCAAATCCCCCTTCTTTTGGCAACTCTTGATGATGCCTGGAGTTGGCAGATTGATCAAGAGGGTGCCGAAAACCTGTCATGGAGTCCACATGCACCAGCAACATTGATGGACATGCAAAAACCAGTGAGCTTGCCCGACAGACAGCAAGCATTCTGGATCATGGCAGCACTCTTGTTTTTCTTGGTTGAGGGTAGCAAGAAAAATGTTTCCACACCTCTGCGATCCTGCTTGTGTGGCATGATGTGAACAAATCTGTGAAATGCAGCCTCAACATTCAAACAACAACAACAAGAACAACAACAAACGTCACACAAAGAAGAGTTTGTGGGACTCATTGGCAACATGAAGTTCAATGGGATTGAAGATTTAGTCTTTCACATTGTGGACAGCCAGCTTCACCCAAATGATGAAAGTTGTCAGCAACAACAGGCGGACCTCATGATTGCTCTTGATTCAACAAAACTCCCTTTGCTTTCAATGTCAAACAAAGTGAAAAGAAACCAAATCACTGCCCATGAAAAACCAATTTCCTGCTGTTGTCATCTGTGTTCAACACAACAGGATGCAAGCCACGTGCATGATCTCTTTGGTTGTGTTGAAAAAGAAGAATGGTGCACAACAAGTCTGAGACATTCTGCCATCTCAGCAGATTTCTGAAACAAAAACAGTCAAATGTCACATTGCCTTGACTTTGAACCAAATTTTGTGCTCTGCGAATCGAGAAATGTCTCATTTTCATTCAAGGTCTTTAGGGTTAGGGTTAGGGTTAGGGTTAGGGTTTTGGTTAGGGTTTTGGTTAGGGTTTTGGTTAGGGTTAGGGTTTTGGTTAGGGTTAGGGTTAGGGTTAGGGTTTTGGTTAGGGTTAGGGTTAGGGTTAGGGTTTTGGTTAGGGTTAGGGTTAGGGTTTAGGGTTAGGGTTAGGGTTTTGGTTAGGGTTAGGGTTAGGGTTAGGGT
>ENA-ORBV01017484-ORBV01017484.1-microbial-mat-metagenome-genome-assembly--contig:-NODE-17484-length-10243-cov-5.430651_pt1 | contig 10243 bp, 7 predicted proteins | sample MGYA00237777_ERZ505514 | MGnify/ENA primary metagenome ERZ505514 (study PRJEB26160, sample SAMN06269048) | microbial mat metagenome | isolation source: Oligotrophic lake microbial mat | place...
GAATTATCGCTCTTAAAGTTGCTGAGATTGTGCTACCGACAGCGATTGTGCTGGTCAACAGCGTACCGCCCGCCGGGGTTTCGACCGCGAAAACGCCGAGCGAGCGGTTTCCTGCGGTCGTTAAATGGGCGAACGCGCCCATCGCCGATACCCGCGCCGCGATGCCCGACAGCGACGAGGCGAGGAAATCACGACGAGAGAAAGGATTCCTGCAGAACGCCATTTCAGACCCCACCAATCTCGAAAGAGTAGAGCTTTGCATCGCGCAGTTGAAACCTGAGCTGCACGATTCTGCCTCGTATCGCCGACAGGTCCGTGTGTTTCTTCCAGTGAGGTTGCCAGCGGAGTTCATCCAGCCTCGTGGCGGGCACGATCTCTGCACCGGAAAAATCGGACAGAGGCTGACCCGCCTCATCGAGCACCGCCAGCACTTCGCCAACCTTCACGTCGGCACCTTCCTGGTGCTTGATGCTGGCCAGGACGCCGGCGCGGTCCGCGCTCACTTCGAGGTCGATCTTCTCGGTCTCAAGTTCCACCAGCGGATCGCCCGCCACGACGCTGTCGCCAGCCTTTTTCAGCCACTTCGCAACGCGCGCTTCAACTACCGACTCGCCGAGTTCCGGAACCACAATGTTCGTTGCCATTTTTCCTAGACCTGCTTGGACAGCACGCGATCGAATTCTTTCGTCTCAGCTTTCGCTTCGAAGACCTGCTCGACAATGGCGCGCTGGTTGACGGCGTGCCAGCTCGACGAGCCTTCCGACGGACTCGAGTTGCGGACGCGGCCGATGTAGCGCAACGGCCAGCGCTTGTCGATTAACTGCTCGAGCAGCGGGCGCACGAATTCCCAGGCACCCATGTTCTCAGGCTCTTCCTGCACCCAGCAGACCTCGCGCAGCTTCGGATAGCGGCCCATGACGTCGCGAATTACCGACTCGGGGAACGGATAGAGCTGTTCCACGCGGGCGATGGCCACGTTCGCGTTCTCCTTGCGCTGTTCGCTGGTGAACAGGTCAACCGCCACCTTGCCGCTGCACAGCACCAGCCGGCGCACCTTGCCCGCCTGCGCCGGCGTCATGTCGTCGTCGATCACCTGATGGAACTTGCCGTCGGCCAGTTCGAGGGGGGTTGACGCCGTGAAGCCGTGACGCAGCAGGCTCTTGGGGGTCATCACGATCAACGGCAAGGGATCGGTTTCGAGCAACAGCGCCTGCCGTCGCAGCACGTGGAAGTACTGCGCGGCGGTGGTGCAGTTGACGACGCGGATGTTGGTGTCGGCGGCGGCGTTCAGGAAGCGCTCGAGGCGGGCGCTGGAGTGGTCCGGGCCCTGGCCCTCGTAGCCGTGTGGCAGCAACAGCACCAGCGACGGCGACATGCCCCATTTGGCGCGGCTCGACGTCAGGTACTCATCGAGAATGATCTGCGCGCCGTTGATGAAGTCGCCGTACTGCGCTTCCCACAGCACCAGCCGGCTGGGCTCCTGCAGGTTGTAGCCCAGCTCAAAGCCGACGCAGCCGTACTCGGAGAGCGGGCTGTTGCAAATCTCGAAGGCGGCCTTGCTCAATGCCAGGCGCTGCAACGGCACATGTTCATCGCCGGTCACCGCGTCGTGATAGACCGCATGGCGATGGCTGAAGGTGCCGCGCTCGACGTCTTCGCCGGTAAAGCGGATGGCGATGCCGTCGGCCAGAATCGACGCCAAGGCGAGTTCTTCTGCCGCCGCCCAATCGATCGACCGCTCGGCCGCGTTGGCGAACATCGTCTTGCGCCGCTCGCGCCCGCGTTCGAGCTTGCGGTGCACCGAGAAGCCCTCGGGAATCTTCAGCAGATCGGCGTTGAGCTCGTCGAGACGCGCCAACGGCATGGCCGTCTTCACCTTGGTGGCGGCGCCGCTGGGCGGCATGGCCGGCACCGGCGGAATGTAATCCTGTTCCGGCTTGACGGCGGCGTAGGCCTGCTCCAGCGCCGTCATCCTCGCCTTCACCATTTCGTCGGCTTGTTGCTGGGTGATCTGCCCGGCCTCGACCAGCGTGCGGGCATACTTCTCGCGCACGGTCGGGTGAGCGGTCACGATCCGGTAGACCGCCGGCTGCGTGAACGACGGCTCGTCGCCTTCGTTGTGTCCGTAGCGGCGGTAGCCAACCAGGTCGATCAGGTAATCGAGCTTGAAGCGCTGGCGATAGGCAATCGCCAGGCGGGCCGCCTCAATACAGGCGGCCGGGTCGTCGGCGTTGACGTGCGTAATCGGAATCTTGAACCCGCGCGCGAGGCCACTGGCATAGCTGGTACTGAACGACTCGTCCGGATCAGTCGTGAACCCGAGCTGGTTGTTGGCGATGATGTGGATGATGCCGCCGACGTCGTAGCCATCGAGCCGCGACAGGTTCAGCGTCTCGGCGACGACGCCCTGGCCGGGGAAGGCCGAGTCGCCGTGGATCAGGATGGCCAGCACCTTGCCCTTGTCGACCACCGCCGGGCCCGGCTGGTCGACCGAGGTCGCCGCCGCCCTGGCCATGCCGTTCAGCACCGGATCCACCGCTTCGAGGTGGCTCGGGTTGGGCGGCATCGAGATGATGACCTGCTTCGGCAAGCCGTCGGGTTGCGCTTCGACGCGCGCGCCGGCGTGGTATTTCACGTCGCCCATCCAGCCCAGGTCGACCCGCAGTTGCTTCGAGAAGATCGGGTCCTTGAACTCGGCGAGGATCTGCGTGTACGGCTTCTGCAGGATGTGCGCGAGCACGTTCAGGCGCCCGCGATGCGCCATCGCGATCATCACGTGCTGGACGCCGCCCTCGGCGGCGTCGTGAATGATCTCGTCGATGATCGGCACCATCATGTCGAGGCCTTCGATCGAGAAGCGCGTCTTGCCTGGGAACGTCCGTTGCAGGAAGCGCTCGAAGGTTTCGACCTCGGTGATGCGATCGAGCAGTTCGAGGCCATTGATGGGGTCGAGCGGCGCCCGGAACTGGCCCGACTCAACCGCCTGCCGCAGCCACACGCGCTCGTCCGGGACGAACACGTGGCTGTAGTCGTGGCCGGTGGTGGAGCAGTAGATCTCGCGCAGCCGCGCGATGGCCTCGAAGGCATTCGCGGCGCCGGCGGCGGCCGGTCCCGAAACAATCGATGCCGGCAACCGCTTCAGCGCGTCGGCCGACAGGCTGTGCGACTGCGGATTCAGCGACGGATCGCCGATCGGGTTGTGGAAGCCGAGCGGATCCAGGTGGGCGGCCAGGTGGCCAAACCGGCGGATTTTGCCCGCCAGCGTGAACGCGGCAATGCCTGTTTGCAGGTCAGCGGACCAGTCCGCCTTTGCGCCAAAGGGCGCCGCGGCGGTGGTCGAGTTCGATTCGGCCGGGTCGGCGGGCCCGCCTCGCCGAAGCCGATCTGAGTCATCTTGAGCGAAAGCGGGCGTCCAGGTAGCAAACGCCCGGCGGGTCGCCTCGTCCACAGACGAGGGATCGCGCTGGTAGCGCTCGAACAACTCGTAGACATACCCCGCGTTGGCCCCGGTAAACTGGTCCCACGGGTTCATAGCCTTCCTACTTTAACCCGCCTTCGCTCTTCGAGCTACGGTGGGCAACTCGCGGGAGACCAGAAAAATGACGCGACTTCGATCGATGAGTCAGACCCGCCTGGGGCGAGCGTAAGCCGTTGGTTCGTCTGCTCGCCATCGATATCGACGGGACGTTGCTCGACTCGAGGGGCCGCGTGCCCCAAGCCAACCTTGACGCCATCCATCGCGCCGCCGCTGGCGGCGTGCGCATTGTGATTGCCACCGGTCGCAGCTTTCACTTCGCCATGCAGGCGATTGGTGAGCTGCCTGCCGACCTCACCTTGCTGGTCTACAACGGCGCCATCGCCCGCACCCGCTCCGGCGAAACCCTGTTGCGAAGAATGCTGCCTCAGGCGATGGCCCGGCAGGTGCTCGAGGCGACCATCGAGTGGCGCCCAGACACCGCGTGCGTCTTCGACCGTCCGCTGGCGGGCCAACTGCTCTACGACCGCATGGACTGGACCCATCCCAGCCGCTCGGGATTCAAGCTTCGTAACGCCGCCATCATCCAGGCGGTCGCTCGGCTCGAGGACGCCGTCAGTGAAGACCCGGTGCAGGTCACCTTTAACGGCACGGTGCCGCGCATGCGCGCGATCGCGTCGCACCTGGCGGCGCATCCGGCGTCGCCGCAGCTGGAGGTGACGCTCACCGAGTATCCGCAGCGCAACTTCTCGCTGGTGGATGTGTGCGGCGCCGGCGTCACCAAGGGCTCGGGCCTTGCCGCGGTTGCCGCTCAGTTCAACATTGCCCAGGCCGACGTCATGGCGGTGGGCGACAACCATAACGACCGCGCCATGCTCGAATGGGCCGGCACTGGCGTCGTGATGGGCAACGCCGAACCGGAGCTGAAGCACGCCTCTTTCCACCAAACCGGCACCAACGACGAAGCCGGCTTGGCCCAGGCGATCGACCGGTTCATTCCGCTGGGGTAGGGCTCGCGCTGTGCGCTCGACGAGCCTGACCGAAGGCGGAGCCGAGCCCCATCCGCCTGCACGCTTTTGCAGCTGTCCATACAGTCAGCTCGACCTTAGACCGATAGCCGGTGTGTCATGGGACTAAGCAGTGGTTGCGGACAGGGACCAGGCAACGGGAGCGCCGCTGGCGCCAACCTGTCCTATACGAAGTTCCTGTTCGTCATGGCGCGGGCAGACGATGACGCGCATGGGGGGCGATTGCGGACTGCTGGCGGCAACATCGCCCGCGGCTTCTTCAACGACTTCGACATCGACGACAGCCGCGAGACGCAGGCCCAGCCCTTCGAGACGATTCAATTCTTCGTGCGCGATGGCGAGATGCCGACGCCCGAGCCGACCTGCATCGGTCCCTGCATCAACAAGGCCCGCCACCTCGTGCAGGTGTCAAGCAAGTACCGCCCGCGGCTGGTCGAGATTGAAGACGAGCTGCGCCGGCGGATCGGGGATGCCGCTGACGTGCTGGCACTCGACGGCGCCGTCCGCACGCCGCGCTACTCGAGCCCCGAGATGGTGCACTACACCACCAAGGGGGCGCCGCCGCGCCGGTCGGGCCGCGGCAGCCGCAACGCCATCATCGTTCCCATTCGCAAGACGGCCGAGTGGTGGCAGATGAGCGCGCTCGAGCGGCACGCGTACTTCTATCCCCATGTTGACGCCGCCAGTGCGTGTCCCGTGAAGGGCCACGCCATGACCGCCGAGAAGGGCATCGCGTCGCTGTTCCGCCGCGTGTATCACAACCCCGACGGCTACCAGCGCCCGGACGAGTTCGACTTCGTGACCTACTTCGAGTGCGATGACGAGGCGTTGCCGGTGTTCGATGGCGTGCTGGAGTCGTTGCGCGACACCCAGCAGAATCCCGAGTGGCAGTTCGTGAACGAAGGACCGATCTGGCGAGGCAAACGGGTACTTCGTTGGTGAGTGATCGAATGCCAGGAGGGCGCCCCTTTATGGGGCGCCGTGCGCAGCCGCCACGTGTTCGCGCAGTACGTCCCGCCCGAAGTCACCGTTGAAGTCCCGCCAGACTGAATGTACGTGGTTCCCATCGTTCTGCGTGTTGTCGAACTCGATCAGGAACGTCGGCCCCTGAATGCGGTAGTAGTGCTTCTGGCCCCTCTCGGTTGATCCCGCCCACGCGAACCGCACCTGCTCGAGGCCCGCGCGCTTCGCGACTGCCATGCGCGCGGCCGCGACATCAGCCTCCATGGTCGTGGTGTAGACCTCGATGATGCGAACCAGCATCTCCTGCTGCTTGGCCTGCAGCGCCGAATACCGGACACCTTCGTCTGGCAACGGCGCGATGTCATTCTTGTTCATCGTCAGGATGTCGCTCGGGGCAGCGGCGTTGATCACCGCCGTTCGTAGTTGGTCGGGTGACAGCGCCTGAACCAGTGCCCGACCCGCGTCCTCTTCCTCACCGAGAACGCGCAAGCCTTTCTGAGCGCCGTCGCGAACTTCGGCCGGGTTGGTGCCGAGGAACATGGGCGAGCTGGCCACGTTGCTGGCGACCGCGCCGTCGTTGATCGTGAAGCGGATCGACACGTGATGTCCCTCGACGCGCCAGCCCCATGGGCCGTTCGGGCCGGGCGTGCCGAATACCGAGAACAGGTACTCCTCTTTGTTTCGCGCGAAGCGGCCGCCGGCCTCCACCACCTTGAGGATGTCTTCGAGCTGAATGATCGAGGTCACCTTGTTATAGCCGCGCGCGCTCAAGCCGGTGCGCAGCAGGTCGTGCGCCTGCTGGCGCTGCGCCTCATTCATGTCCTTGAGCATCAGCCCCTTGCGCGCAAACGTTTCGTTGGGGATGAAGTGCCAGCGCAAGCGATCGTCGCTGGTGAAGGCAAACGCGGCCTTGCTGCGTTGATCGGGCGTGAGGCCGTTCAGAAACTGACCGGCGGCCTTGGCCATGGCATCGGCCGACCGTGGGGACGCGAGCATCGCACCGGTCATCAGAGTCGTGACGATGGTGGCGGCGACAACGAGTCGGAGCGCGGTCAGTCGGGTCATGGCGGGAGTGTAGCCGATACTGGCGGGGTGCTCTTCCTTTCCCCACCCAACCTACGAGCGGCGAAGCCGCGAGCCCCACGAGGGGCCGCAGGCCCGAGCCCCCTCGGACCCGCTTACTTGAACGTAACTCCCATGCCGAAGTGCCACCGCACCTTGCCGGTGTCGTCGGCGCGGGCGACGTCGAGCGACAGGCTGAGAATGGTGAGGTGCAGATAGGCGCCACCGCCGTAGCCGCGGTCCAGGCGTTGGTCGCTGAGCTTCTGGCCGTGCGCGTAGGCCGTGCCGGCGTCGACGAAGGCCTTGACGCCGAAGCGGCCAACCGAGAGCGGTGTGGTCAGTGGCACGCGCAGCTCGGCCGACACCGCCGCAAGGTTGTCGCCGGCGCGGTAGCCGGCATCGTAGCCGCGAATGCCCGAAGCGCCGCCCAGCAGCCCTTTTTCGTACTCGGGCAGCGGGGCGGTGGCGGTCAGCGACATGGCCCGCAGCGCCAGCACGCTCTGGCCCAGCAGCCCAACGTAGCCGCGCACGTCAGCGGAGCGGCGATTGGCCTGGCCGGCATCGAACGAGAGCCGCTCAAGACCGAAGATCGCGTGCACGGCGTTGCGAGGGAACGCGGGATCGACCCGCGTGTCGAGCGTGAGGTCGCCGCCGGCGCGGGTCAGGCGACCGCGTTGCTCGCCGAACGTCACTTCGTCGATGCCGCCGCCGGCGCCGAGGCGGAGCCACCGCTGCACGGACGATTCGACGCGGCCTTGAAATGAGGTGCGCGTGTCGGCGATCTCGTAATGCGGATTCTCGCGCCGGCTGATGCCGGTCTCGGCCGCGACCCGGGCGATCGGTCCGCCCGTGAACGTGCGCTCGACTTGTGCCCGCGCCTGGCGCTCGCCACCCCAGGTCAGCGGGAACGACACGCGACTGCGCGGTCCCAGCAGATCCACCAGGCTCACCCGCCCGCCATAGGTAAAGCCGTAGCCATCCTCGCTGTGGAGGATTGGCAGGAACATACCGCTGCTGGTCAGCTTCTTCCAGGGACCGGGCGTCAGGTCGTCCGCGGTGATCCCGGGTGCTTCGTCGACCACGACCATCAGCAGAATGTCGTCCGGGTTCTCGATTGAGCGGAAGCGCTTGCGCACCTCCATACCTTCAAAGCGACCGCTCTTCTCGAGACGCGCGACGACCTCGGTGACCAGCGCCTCGGTGGCCGGCTTGCCGATTACCTCGCCGACGATCGCCAGCACGTCGGCATCCGGCGTAGTGTGGTTGCCGTGGATCCGAACTTCAGCGACGATGCCCGCCGACGTTTGAGCCCCTGCCGGCGCTGTCAGCACGAGCGCCGTCGCGATCAGGCAAGTGGCCCAAGCCCCAAGCCGCAAGCGCCAAGCCCTTCGACTCATTTGATCTTGTAGCTGACGTCGGCCTGCTTGTAGTTGATGTAGTCAACCTGGTACGACGCATCCACGGCGCCCAGCGCGAACATCATGCCGAACCGCATTTCGATGGCACGCGGCAGCCAGACCTCGGGGAACGGCTGGCCCATGCGCATGGTCGCCTTCAAGTCACTGACGCGCGCGAAGGCGCGGCCGGGAAAGAAGTCCATGTCGATGTCGTCGAAGGTGTACTGAAGAATCTGGTGCGTCCTGGGATCGACCCACAAGGTGACAAGCGACACCTTGTTCATCTTCTCTTCGATCTCGTCTTCCTTGTCGCGCACTTTCCGGTTGGGGCGCGTCTTGCCTTCGTTGAACAAGCCGGCCCGCGGGTAGTACTCAATCTTCAGGGCATCGCGGTCATCGACCTTCTCTCGCCCGGCGAGCGCGTAGTGGCCCTTCTCGAAGCGGAACTTGAGGAAGTAGGCGGCCGAGACAAACTGCGGATCGCCGCCTTGCTTCAGCAGGTCGTCCACGTTCGACGGCAACTCCGACGCGGTGGTCTGGCCGTCGGTGACCGTGATCCCGGTTGGATTGATCACGAGGATGCGCCGTTCGGCATCGGCGGCGTCGGCCGGCAGCCCCTGTTGTTCTTTCTCGGTGCGTCGCTGGCGTCGCTCCTCGCGGCCGGCCTCCCGCTTAACCCATTCGTCCTCGGCCTTGCGCCGATCGGATTCCGACAGCGCCACTCCGTTGGCCTTGGTGGGGCTGCGCACGAACAGGCCTTGCCGGATGAACCACGAATACTCACGCCGCATGCCCCACAGCGGCAGCCCGCCCGGGCCGGTCAGGTCGAACGCCTCTTTCTCTTCGAGCACGTACTGCTGGAGCTTTTTCCAGTTGTCGTCGCGCCGCGCCAGCACGCGCTCCATAAACGCGTCGAGATCCGACTGGGCGCTCAGCCCCGCCGGCAGCGCGGTGACGAGCACGGTCAGGGCGAACAGGGCGACGAGGAGTTTGCTGCGCATGGCCAATCTAAGGACTCAGACGAGCGCCAGGCGAAGATGGTTCAGGGGGCGGTCGTGGTGGCGTCGAGCGGCTCGCGGCGGTAGACCACCTTGCCGTCGACGATGGTCACCATCACGTGGACCTCGGTCAGGCGGGTGGTGGGACCGTCGAAAATATCTTCCGACAGCACGACCAGGTCGGCCAGCATGTCGCGCACCAGCGCGCCCTTGCGCTGCTCGTCGAACGACGCCCACGCGGCGTCGCTGGTATAGGCGTCAATCGCCTGGCGCAGCGGCAGCCGTTCGGCAGGCAGCCAGCCCCCTTCAGGCAGGCCCTCCACCGTGGTGCGGTTGACCGCCACGTGCAGGCCGATCAGCGGGTCGAGTGTCATGACGGGCCAGTCGCTGCCAAAGGCCAGGCGACCGCCAGCCTTGGCAATGCTGGCCCACAGCCACCCGTGCGAGGCGCGCTCCGCGCCGATATTAGTACTCCAGACGTCGCCCGGTGTCGGGCTGGGTGTCGCGTGAACCGGTTCGAACGAGGCGATCACGCCCAGCTTGCCGAAGCGAGGGATGTCGACCGGGTCGATGGTCTCGATGTGCTCAACGCGATGCCGGCGCCCGCGTTCGGTTGCCGGATTGGCCTTGGCCGCCGCCTCGTAGGCATCAAGCGTCATGCGCACGGCCGCATCGCCAATCGCGTGCGTCATCACCTGCCAGCCTTCGCGGTCGAGCATCGCCACGGTCTTGTTCAATTGCTCCGCGGTGTAGCGCGCGTCGCCGGTGCCCGGCTGGTTGTCATACGGCTCAAGCATGGCCGCGGTGTGCGACTCGACCACTCCGTCAGCGACCAGCTTCACCGCGCCGGCTTTCAGGAGCGGATCGTCACCAAACTGCTCACGCACGGCGCCCAGTTGCGCCAGCTCAGCCTCGCCGACCGTGCCATTCACCGACAGCGCCTGGTAGACGCGAAGGGTCAGCTCGCCGCGCTTGCGCAGGCTCGCATACAGCTCAAGGTCTTCTGCCGAACCCCCCGCGTTCTGCACGCTGGTAATGCCGACCCGATGGGCTTCGATAATGCCCGCGCGAATCGCCGCGACCCTGTCTTCGGTGGTGGGTTGCGGCGCGGCCTTCTGCATCAGCGCCATGGCGGCTTCTTTCAGCGCGCCGCTCGGCTCGCCAGTGCGCGGATCCTTCACGATCACACCATTGGCCGGGTTCTTGGTGTGCCGCGTGATGCCGGCCAGCTTCAGCGCCTTGCTGTTGGCCCAGCCGGTGTGGCCGTCGTACGCAATCAGGTACGCGGGGCGATCGGGCACCAGCGTGTCCAGCAACTGC
>ENA-ORBV01017486-ORBV01017486.1-microbial-mat-metagenome-genome-assembly--contig:-NODE-17486-length-10242-cov-4.019282_pt1 | contig 10242 bp, 9 predicted proteins | sample MGYA00237777_ERZ505514 | MGnify/ENA primary metagenome ERZ505514 (study PRJEB26160, sample SAMN06269048) | microbial mat metagenome | isolation source: Oligotrophic lake microbial mat | place...
GTGGAGGTATGTCACGTTCGCCGTCGATGAGCCGAGCGTCGGCGCCTTCGCGGCCGCAATCCAGTCGCCCGGCGCCTTCCCGTCCGTCGACGGCGAATCGGGCTGGCGGCGGAAACGCTGCGCGCCCGGGAGCAGGCAACTTTTCGCAGTCCGGGGCCGGAAACCGGTCGCGCCCGGGCGGCGCCAATGTGGCGCGGCCTGGCGGTGGACAAGCCGCCGGCGGTCGCAGCGCGTTTCAAAACAACAGCAACTTCAATCGTCCCAGCCAGGGCCAGGTCAACGATTTCCTGAACTTGCCGCAGCAATCAGGCCGCGCCGGGACTTTCTCGGGCGCCCAGCAATCGAATCGAGCTGGGAATGCGACGAGCCGCCAACAATCCGTTGGCGATGGGAGCAACTCCAAATCCTTCACCACGGACCGCGGTACGACCATCACCGTCGGCGGCGGCGCCGGTTCAGGACAAACAGCCGGCGGAGCGACGATTGGCGCAGGCGGCGTCGGGGTCAAAGTCGAAGGCGCCGGCGGCAACACGTTCGTGAAAGGCACAGGCGCGATTGGCGCCACCAACGGGACGAACTCGGCGATCGCCGCGGGTAGCGCGACGGGGGTTCGCGGCGCCAATGGCGCTGGGGCGGCGAATGTCCGCGGAGGCTATGCGGATACGGCCGGAAATCGCGCGATCGGCGGCGCGACCGCCGCGCAAAATCGCGCCGGCTACACAGCCGCGAATGTGCGCGGCGCGCGCTCCAACGGCAACTTCGCACAGGTGGGCAGCGCCTCGGCGATTCGTGGCCCGGCCGGGAATACGATTTCCGGCGGACGCGGCGGTTCGTTCGTGAACGGTCAATTCGTGGGCGGCCAAAACTGGGGTGCAGTGAACGGCAACTTCACGCACTGGAACGCCTTTGGCCCCGGTTGGAACAATGGTTACCCAGGCGCTTGGTGGCCGGGCAAATGGGCGCTTGCCACGACGGCGTGGGCCACCGCGGCCTGGGCCGTGGCCGGCGGCTACTGCGATTGCTACGGCGAGCCTGTGTATTACGACTACGGCGAGTCGGTCTACAGCGACGGCGAGAACATCTACTACGATGATCAGCCGGTCGCCACGAACGACGAGTACTACCAGCAAGCCGAACAAATCGCCGACGCCGGCGCCACGCCGACCGACGAGAACTGGCTGCCGCTGGGCGTGTTCGGCCTGGTCTCCGACGGACAAACGCAGGCGGACAAGCTGCTGCAATTAGCTGTCAACAAAGAAGGCGCGATCCGCGGCAACTACCAGGATCTGGCGACCAACCAGGTCACGCCCGTCAGCGGATCCGTCGACAAGGAAAGCCAGCGCGTGGCGATCAAGCTGGAAGGTAACGACAATTTCCTGTTGGAAACCGGGCTTTACAACCTGACGAACGATGAAGCCCCGGCACTGTTGTACCTCGGCAAAGATGCGCCGCAGACGCGCACGCTGATCCGCTTGCAACAGCCAGCGGATGAAACGGCGGCCGCCGCGCCGCAGTCGTAGGCGACGAGCGAAGTGGCGCCGCCAATTGTTCATCCCAATGGGACGACACAATTCCAGCGTCGTCCCGTTGGGACTCAATGTTCGTCGTGCGCAACTTTTCCAGGCGTTGGCACACCTGGCTATTATCTGCCGCCCCTCCGGGGCTGAGGCAGTCGTCTCTGCGTATTCCTCTCAACGTACCAACTCCTTTACTCCTCTACTCCTCCAGCCACCGCCTCCGCTACCGCGGCGTCGATGTCTTCGCGCGAGATCGGATTCTGCGGATCGCTGAACGTGAATTCCTTCACCAGTTTTCCTGCGCGATCGTAAAGCTGAAAATACGGTAATACCGTACCTTCGCTCATGTTGAAGCCCGCCTGGGCTTCTTCAGTCGTGCCGTCGGCCTCGTACAGCAGGTTTTCGAAGGTCGCGTTCTGCTTGGTGAGGAAATCGAGCGCCGCCGCCTGCGTCGCTTCATCGGTGGGATCGAGCTCCATCGCGACCGAGATCACCGCGAGCCCCGCGTCACGATGCTTGTTCGCCAATTCGACGGTGTGCGGGAATTCTTCCATGCAGTTGCCGCACCAAGTGCCCCAATAGTCGACGAACACGACTTTGCCGCGCTTGCTTTCGAGCAAGTCGCGAAAGTTGTTGTGCGTGGCCTCATGCAGCGCCACGGTTGCGATCGGCGCTTGTGAAACGGCCGCGGCAGCTGCCGGCGCGGGTGCATCCGTCGCCGACGATGTCGTCGTGACCGTGGGTTGCGGACCGCATCCACTCAAGGCGATGGCGGAGGCGAAAATCGAAACCGCGAACTTGTACATGGAACTTGGTCCTGAAATGAACGCCCGAAATAAAAGCGGCCCGGGGCGAACTTCGCCCCGGGCCTGAAATGCTTCACGTACGGCGGCGGTTACTTCTTTTCGTAACGGATACCGCAACCGGCCGGCTTGGTCGACGCGGTCTCCGGCTGGCTGCCGGCGAGCACGGCGTCGATGGCGTCGCGCAGGTAAGTCTTTTTGACTTCGGCGGCGTCTTGGGGATTGTCGTCGATCGCGCCCACGTAGGCGAGCTTGCGCTCGCTGTCGAGTAAGAACACGTGCGGCGTCACTTTCGCGCCGTAGGCCTTGCCGCTCTCCTGGCTGACGTCGAACAGGTACGGGAAATTGAAGCCCTTCTGCTCGGCGCGTTGCTTCATGGCGGGCAAATTGTCGGCTTCGCCGTCTTGGACGTTAATGGCCACGACCTGGACGCCCTTTTCCTCGTAATCCTTCTGCAGCTCGACGAGCCGGTCCTCATACATCACTGCGACCGGGCAGTGATTGCAGGTGAAGACCATCACGACGGCCTTCTTCTCTTCCAAGTCCTTCAGGCTGTGGTCCTTGTCGTCGGTGCCCGGGATGCTGCCCCAGTCCGGCGCCTGGGCGCCAATCTCCAATCCTTTGTTTTCCTTGTCCGCGGCATTGACCGCGGCCAGGGAGAGACCAAAACTGCAGGCCACGGCGACCAGACAAAACAGGCGACGCTTCATGGGAATCCTCGTTCGGGGGTACAGAAATCAGGGGCAAGAATCGGATATTTCGCCGACATCGCGGCGAAAGTGAGTCACAAAAAAACAGCCGTAGGCCAGTTGTTGAACCCCGTCGGCGACCAGAAGTCACGGGGAAAAGTTCCACCATCCTTGGCAAAAGCCTGGGCTGCATCGTTGGATGCGGCTCGAATGCGGAAGTTTCGCTCCGTCGCCCGCGTCCGTCAACAGCGAATCGCGTACCAGCAGGAAAGACGACCCCGGCAAACGCAAACGGCCGTCGAGACGTGGCGTCGTTTTGTACGGAGTGATTCCAGCACGCACGCCACATCCCGCCGGCCGTCCACATTACGGAGGGGGACACATCCGCCAATAGATACGCGGCCCGCAGTCAAAGCGTTCAAAGATTTTCGTCGCCGGCAGCAAGGCGGCGCGTAACTGCTTGACATGGCAGGAATTGCGGCTGGACTACGGTGATGCTCGTTCTTTCTCGGCGGCCGCAAAAGGCTGGAGGGCCGGCAGCATCCGCTCCAGCGTTCGCGGACCGATGCCCGGGACATTTGATAGCTCCGCCGGGCTCCGAAACGGCCCGTGCTGCGTCCGGTATTCCACGATTCGCTGGGCCAGCGTTTCGCCAATCTCGGGAACTTGGGAAAGTTCGGTCCAAGGAGCCGTGTTGACGTCGACCTGGAAGGTGGCCGACCGCGATGGCAGCCGTTCAACGTCGATCATGCGGCCTTGCCAGCCCCCTTGCCGCCACCAGTAAAGCGCCATCAATGCTAGCGCCGCGACGACCAACGCGGCCGTCGTGGCTTGTTCCGCGCGCTTAAGCCAAATTCGCGACGCTATGCCCTCGGAATTTTCCTGGCCATGGTTCTCGCGCACTGATCGCTCCCCGAAGACTGCGACGGCGTTACAATCCCTGCGTAAGACGTCCAGTATGAACGACAACCGGAACGAGGGCGAGCAGCGGCGGCCGATGAAAGATTTTGCTGTGATCACCTGGGACGAGCGGCTCGCGGCGGATTGCCGGGACCTGGTGCGGCTCGCGATTCGAGAAGACCTCGATCGCGCCTACGACTGGACGACCGTGGCGTTGGTGCCCGAAGGCGCGACCGCCACGGCACGGATCGTCGCCCGGCAAAGCGGCGTGATTGCGGGACTGCCCGCGGCGCGCCTCGCGCTGGTGGAATACGATGAAGCCGCCACGTTCGCGCAACATCTGGACGACGGCGCACGCGTCGAGCGCGGCGATTGCGTGGCGACCGTCAGCGGCTCGGCCAGGACGCTGTTGACCGCCGAGCGCGTACTGCTCAACTTCCTGGGACGCTTGTCCGGCGTCGCGTCGCTGACCCGGCGATATTGCGATGCCGCGGCCGGCGCCAAGGCGCGGATTTATGACACACGCAAGACCACGCCAGGCTGGCGCCGGCTGGAAAAATACGCCGTCCACATCGGCGGCGGGCACAATCATCGCGCCGGGCTCTACGACGCGGTACTGATCAAAGACAATCATCTCGCGTTCGGCGCGGACGGTGACGTTGGCGCACGCTATTCACCGGCCGAAGCCGTGCAGCGAGTGCGCGATTTCCTCCGCGAATCGTCGCTGGGCGTGCAATGGGCGTCGTTGATCATCGAGGTGGAAGTCGACTCGCTGGAGCAACTTGCCGCGGTGTTGCCGGTTTGTCCGGACATCATATTGCTGGATAATATGTCGCCCGCCACGCTCGCCACGGCCGTCGCGCAGCGAGATGCAATGGCGCCGAGCGTGGAACTGGAAGCGTCCGGCGGCGTTACGCTTGAAACTGTCGCGGCCATCGCGCAGACCGGCGTGGACCGCATCAGTTCCGGGGCGTTGACGCACTCGGCGGTAAATTTCGACGTGGCGCTCGATTGGGGATTGGCGTAGGGAGATTTCTCTACCGGCCGCGAGCACCGAGCACTATGTCAATCGACTCGCCGAGAATTTCCACCATCCGGCCGATTTGTGCTTCGGTCGTGACGAAACTCGGGGCGAGGTTGTAGACGTCGCCGCGCAAGCGCGTGAAGAGTCCCCTGGATTGCGTCGCATCATGCACGCGTGGCCCGACTTTTTCTGCCGCCGGAAATTCCGCTTTGGTGGCGCGATCGGCGACAAACTCTACCGCCGCCATCAGACCCAGGCCGCGCACGTCGCCGACGTTTGGATGCGTGCCGAGCGTTTTTAGCTGCCGTAGCAGCCGCACGCCCAATTCCGCAGCGCGCTGGAGGAGCCCTTCGCGTTCCAGAATTGCCAAGTTGGCGAGTGCCACGGCGCAGCCCACGGGATGCGCTGAGTAAGTGAAAGCGTGCATCCAGGCGCGTTCGCCAACACCGGCGTCGATGGCCGCTGCGATTCGATCACTGACGCCCACTCCGCCGAACGGAAAATAGCCGCTGGTGATGCCCTTGGCGAAGGTCACCAGGTCCGGCTCGATGCCGTATCGCGAGAGGGCGAACCATTCGCCCGTGCGACCGAACCCCGTAATCACTTCATCCGCGATCAAGAGCACGTTGTGGCGATCGCAGATATTCCGGATCCGTGGCCAGTAATCGTCCGGCGGCACAATCACGCCGCCGGCGCCTTGAATCGGTTCCCCGATGAATGCCGCCACGGTGTCGGCGCCTTCACGGACGATTGCTGCTTCCAATAAGTCGGCGGCCATTTCGCCCGGCGTACGACGATCATCCGGCCCGCGACGGTGTTTTTCCGCATCGAAACGATAAGGATAAGGACTTTCGATATGCAGGAACCCCGGCACGCGTGGCTCGAACATCGGCCAGTAGCTGGAAATGCCGGTCGCGGACATGGCGGCCAGCGTGGTGCCGTGGTAGCCCCACTGTCGTCCGATGACCTTGAATTTGCCCTCGTGGCCCGCGGCGCGCCAGAAATACCGCGCGGTCTTGAAGGCGGTCTCGTTGCTTTCCGCGCCGCCGCTGGTGAAGAAAAACCGGTTGACGTTCGGGTAACAGATTTCGGCCAGTTTCTCGGCGAGTTGAATTGCCGGCCGATTGCTGCCGCCGGCGTACGCGCTGGCATAAGCGAGTCGCTTCATTTGGTCCGCCGCGGCGTCGGCCAGCTCTTCCCGGCCGTGACCGACGACGACGTTCCAGAGCCCGGCCAGGCCGTCGAGGAATTCTCGCCCCGTCTGGTCGATCAGCACCGAGCCCCGCCCCGCGACCCAGATATGCGGATGTTCCTGGGCTTTGGGATTGTGCAACGAATGCAGCAGATGCAAGCGGTCCTGTCCTTCGTCGTCGAACGTGTCGGTCATGTTTCCAGCTGCCTGGGCGCGAGTTCCGTTTCCGCATAATTCTAACAGGCATGAGAGCGAACTCGGAGGGCACGGGTTCGCTGACGCCCTCATTGTTTTCACTGGAGGAGTTCAGCAGAATCGCCGCACAAGGTATGCTGGCAAGCCGAAACCACACTCCAATTCTATGGCGGACATGATGGCGGAATCTTCGAGCGCAACCGGCGGACTGGCGAATTCGCCACGCACCAACCCTTGGTTAGTATTCCTGCTGCCGATGGTCGTGTATTCGGTCGCCAACATGTTCGAGCCGGCGCCGCCGGGGGCGGAGGTCGCCGAGGCGGCCGTCAACATGTATCGCCACTACCCGGCGATCTACGCCGTGAAGATTGCGCTCACCATCATGGCGATTTCATTCGTTTGGCCCGGCTACAAGCAGCTGATGCCGGTTCGCGCCAGTTGGCTCGCCGTCGTGGTTGGCGTTGTCGGTGTGGTGCTCTGGGTCGGCCTTTGGCGTCTGGATTTGGAATCCCACCTCGGCATCCGCAGGCTGATCGGCGGCATGGGCCAGCGCAGCGCTTTTAATCCATTCGACAACCTGGACTCCCCCGCCAAGGCCTGGGCGTTCATGGCCGTTCGACTGTTCGGCTTGACGCTCGTGGTCCCGCTGATCGAAGAAATGTTCCTGCGCGGCTTCGTGACCCGCTTCGCCATCGAACAGAAGTGGATGGACGTACCGTTCGGCAAACTCACGCCGATCGCGGTCGCCGCGGCCATCGCCGTCCCCGTCTTGATGCATCCAGCGGAGCTATTCGCCGCGACCGCCTGGTTCGGGTTGATGGTCGGAATGTACGCCAAGACGAAAAACATCTGGGATTGCGTCGTCGCGCACATCACGACCAACGGCCTGCTGGGGCTGTATGTGCTGACCTCCGCGAACCCGGCCGCTTGGCAGTTGCTCTAAGTGGTGACTTTTGCAGCGACGTCGCGCGCAATAAGCCCAGCCCCGTACTTAAGGATAGTCGGGCTACTACGAAATATGAATCACTTCAAGGATGAGTCCGCGAATTGCAAACTCGCGCGGACATTGCCATCCTCGAAGCGCAGCCGTTCGTCGATACTCTTTCCGGCAATCGTCGGCAGTGCTTCGTTCGACGCATGTTCTCGAACGCGGCGCATCGTCGCGGCTAAGTCGCTGGCCGGAAGTTTGTCGAACGTGGCCCAATATTTCTCCGTCAAGCACGGCACGCGCAGCGGGTCGCGAGTAATCATTTCCAGGTTCAAGCGAATCTCCGGTTGCTTGGCGCGGAGCGATTGCACGATCCGCTTCAAATCGAGGAAACCTTGCCCGAGCGGAACTTCGGACAGCAAAAAGCCGTCGGCATACTCTTGCAACACCATGTCTTTGAAGTGCGATGTAAAAGCGACCGGGGCATAGGCGTCGACAACTTCATGCGGTTCTTCCAATAGGGCGACGCTGTTCCCGGTGTCAACGCAAACGCCGATCAGCGGGCAATCGATGCGGCGCAAGATGTCGAGTAGTTCGTCGGTGCGCCAGTCCTTGTGGTTTTCCACTGCGAGTCGTACGCCGGTTTGCTCTACCGCCGGCTTCGCCCATTCAAGTCTTTGGAAACTCTCCCGTGCAAAGGCCTGGAAACTCGCCAAATCCGCAAAGGTCTCGTAGCGGCGTCCGGAGAGCATAACGGTCCGAACCACTTGCGCGCCGCAAGCAGCGGACGTGCGCAGCACTTCGGTGAATCGCGCGACATCCCCTTCATCCTCGGGCAGCGAGACGATGCCCTCCACATACATCTTCGCTTCTGTCGCCGCGCTCATTTTTTCCGCCGCCAAGGCGTCGAGCTTGCCGAGACTGGTTTGAACACCAGCGGCGCCGAGCTGCCGGCAATATTCGAGGAACACCAGTGGATCGGAAAAGCCCTCCGCACCAGGTTGCCCGGCGCGGATACCGTACGAGTGTATCACGATGCCGAGCCCCAACTCATGCAAGGGCATGTTGACGCTTTCGGCCCAAGCGCGTCCGGCTCCAAGACAGGCGGCCGCTTGCGCCGCAATGACGGAGAATGTGCGTCGTGACAGTTTCATGGCGCAGGTTGCACCCCCAGAGCGGCGAGATCGTTGTCCCACGGCGCGCGATACGGCCGGATCAACATGCCTTGCGCTTGTTCGTCACCGATGATCTGCTCATTGACGCCGTCCCATTGCAACTTGCGACCCAGTCGGAGCGAGATATTCGCCAGGTGACAGGCGGTGGCAACCTGATGGGCGCTGCGAAGGTCGGAGTTTGACGTCGCCCGTGAACGCACGCAGTCCAAAAAGTTGCGGACGTGCAGCTTAAACTGTTCGCGATCATTGCCGGTTCGGTCTTGGAGAGGTGTCGTCCAATACGTATTGCCGCTATCCTCCACGCGGACCGGCCCGCCGACCGGATGCGCGCCGGTGAATTGCGGGATCGCATTGCCAGGCGGCAATTGCTTGTCCGGCGTGATCGTGAAACCGTTGCGCGTGATCGCCATGCTGCCATACGTGCCGAAGAGCTCCACGGTCGGGCGGCGTTCCGCGCCGGCCGAGGCTTCGCGATGCGACCAGGAGATCGTGCATTCCGGAAACTCGAATAGCGCGTCCTGAGTGTCGGGCGTCTCGCCGTTGTCTTCGAGCGCGAACCGCCCGCCGCAACTGGTGACAGCCGTGGGGAATCCAAGTCCCAACATCCAGTGCGCGGCGTCGAGACCATGCGCCGCGAGGTTCGTCATCTGCCCGCCGGAGTAATCCCAAAACCAGCGGAAGTGGTAAATCGCGCGATTTGGGTTGTAGGCGCGCTCGGGCGCGGGACCAAGCCAGGCGTTCCAATCCAGTTCGGCGGGCGGGGGGCAATCGTCCGGGCGGCCGAAGCCGGGCATGATGTTGCGATACGCCCTCATGCGCACTGAATGGACTTTGCCAAGTCGCCCGGACTGCACCAGTTCCTTGGCCCGCAGGTAGTGCGGGCCGGAGCGCTGCTGCGTGCCAACTTGCACGATGCGCTGGTAGCGCTCGGCGACGTCGATCATCCAACGGCCTTCGCGCTGAAACAGCGTCAACGGCTTTTCGGTGTAAACATCCTTGCCGGCGGCGCAGGCCAGCATGGTCGCCAAAGCGTGCCAATGATCAGGCGTCGAGACGACGACGGCGTCGACGCGCGGATCGTCGAGCAACGCGCGAAAGTCCTGGTAGCCTTTCGCATTTTCTCCGGCCAGCGCGCGGCCTTCCTCTCGGCGGCCGGCATGGACGTCGGACACGGCGACCAGCGCCGCATCAGGTTGTTCGGCGAAGTCGAGGACGTGGCGCTTGCCGATCAGCCCGAAGCCGATAAAGCCAACGCCGATGCGCTCATTGGCGCCAGGCACGCGCCGCCAGGCGGCGGCAGTCAGCGCGGCCGCACCGCCGCTGAGCGCGGCGCGGCGACTAACAGCAAACGACTTGGCGTGGGCACGCCGCATGTCCGCCTCCGGAAAGTGGGCGATGAGAAGCCGGAGCAGGCGTCATTCTGGACGATCGCCCCAGGGGATTCAACTAACGCGACGCAGTTTGCCCAGGGAAGCAACGTTCCAGGCAATTCGTCAGGCAGGGGAATTTGCGTAACAGATTCGCCGCCCTCTCGCTTAGTAACTCAGACGCGACAGGGCCAAACCTGGCCCGGCGAACTGAAAAAAAGCCTTGAAAACACACTTTTGTGAAGGAATGGAACCATGAACTGCTTCAAGAAAACGTTGATCGCCGCCACGATGATCCTTGGCACGCTTGCGGTAATCGGCACGACCAGCACAGCCTCGGCCGGCCATAAGGGCGGACACAATGGTGGGCATGGTGGTGGACACGGTGGAAACGGTGGAAACGGTGGGCATCACGGTGGACACGATGGTGGACACAATGGTGGACAAAATGG